>Ga0351860_1095_pt1 | contig 15554 bp, 14 predicted proteins | sample BONcelHFGM3001F8_FD_206791 | JGI IMG/M metagenome (GOLD analysis project Ga0351860, IMG submission 206791) | Enriched cells from coal bed in the Powder River Basin, Montana, United States - BONCAT cells FGM rep2 HSBNCT.FGM.300.1.F8 ...
GGATGGATCAGGTTGAGGCATCAAACGGCTGCCGGCAGGAAAACTCCCGGACGATACCGGGCTTTAGCGCCCAGGCGCGGTTAGGGATGCGGCGGTCTCCCGCACCCGGCAACGCGGCCTCTCGATGCCATGCACCGGATCATAGAACGTTGAATTTTCTTTAAGCCTATGCTTAAGGAATTCATAAACAAAGATCATGAAATTGTATATTTAGATTGACTTAAATTAATTATCGTGGCAAAAATATTACATTAAATTTACCCGGCAATGGGGTTCTGGATCAGGGGGATTAGCTGGCCGCCTGGCCAATTAAACCTCTGTCTAACTTGAAACCTGATTCGGTTAATTCGATCTGGTTGGCACATTAGCTTGCAAGGCTTGGTAATTAATTGGCCAATGAAATAACGCAATCAATAACGCCGTATATGGGCTCAAATTGATCAAATATATTAAATTATGGATCAGCAGATTGGGAGACGGGCAAAAAACCGAAACCGTATTCCCGGTCTATATTATCTTTCTGACGCTCTTATTAGTTCCGGCCGCATTTTACTGGCGCTATGATCTATTTTTTCTGTGGGATGACTGGACTGAACTTGATTTTATCGCCCATAATAACCTCACAACGTATCTCGTTATGCCAAATGGCGAGATTTTCTTCCCCTTCTTCCATCTTATATTTTATGCATTACTAAAATTTGTGGGAGAATATCACGGGTTTTTTGTCTTAGTTAATTGTTTGGGAACCGGTGTTGCAGCTTTTCTCATTTATCTTTTTTTTAAAAATCATCTGAGTCCGAATCTTGCCCTGCTCTTAAGTCTGCTCTATGCCGGGTCAGCGGTCCATCCCGCCATCGCCTGGAATGCCTTTTATCTTTGCTATATTTTATGCCTCATTTTTTTTATGGCCGCACTTCTCCTGGCCGGCTCCTATATACAATCTCCGTCTTATAAAGCGCTGTGGGGCATAGGCTTATGTGCCTGGCTGTCGATTCATTCGCATAATTACACGCTCCTGGCTCTCCTGGCTCTACCCCTCTATGTGATCTTTATGGGTGGAGCCCAATCCATGAGGAAGACTTTATCCCTGGCCGGAGTTATCGGCATAGTACTTTTGAGTTTTGCCGGGGAATATCTTACCTTCGCCGGCATCAAAAGCACGACTTTCTTCAACCAGAGCGTGCTGTCAACGGTCCCCGATTATACTTTTTTTACCTTCTGGTTCTGCGGGGCATTTTTATCGCCGGTATATTTTCTCTTTGGGGGACATTTTCAGGTGCCTCTTTTGACCGTCATGATCGGCACCCTTTTGCTGGGCTTTTGTATCCTGGTGATCTGGGTGATGGGAACCCCTCGGGAACGGCGCCTGGGACTATGGGCCTTGCTCTTAAACGCCCTACCGTTTTTGATGGTATCCCTGGGGCGTTATACCTTTGCCTATGAGTATGCCTTTACGGCTCGTTATATATTCTTCACGTTAGTGGGTGGTATGTTACTGGTGGGTATAACCTGGACGATCCTGGCCAGAAGGGTCCCGGCCGGTAATTTCTCTCGCCTGCTGGCGTTTGGCATTATGGCCGTGATGATTTCAGGCCAGATTTTTACGATGCCGTTTTGGCAAATAGGTTATCTGCATATGAGCCGCAAGGCCTTAAGTTGCTATCAAGCCGAAGAAGGTCTGATAAACGACGGATTGCTCCTGGTCAATCCACAACATCCATTAGGAGCAAGTCAGGTCAGCGCCATACGACAATTTCTCAAAAATGAGGTCTGGCTAAAAGTTAAAAGCCAAGAAAATTGGCGAGCTAACAAATAAAAGGGGGTAAAGAAGTGAAGAAGCGGTTTAGTCCCATTTTAGTGATACTTGCTATCATCGCCGCGGCAATTTTGTCCCGGTTTATTGGTAACTCCGATTACCTCTTGGCGCAATCAATCAGTATCTATAACTATGGCTATAGCTCTCCATATACCTTCTTCTATTGCCCCTACAATAAAAAACCATACACCACCTACCCATCTCTCTACCCCGGGTACCCGGCGATGCGTTTTCCTTATCCTTATGCGTACCCTTTGCCCCAGCAGTATCCCTGTCCGTGCACCGTCCCGGGGATCAATGAGATCTTACTGGACGACTATCAGCAGTAGTATTATTATGCGGCCGGCTGAATAAGGCAGGGGTGAGATAATCCGGCCAGGTCGCCATGCACCTGACGATGCCGGCCACTGCCAGGGTATGAGCCGGAAACCGCAAGATTCAGCCAGACGGCAAAAACCCGGTTGCCTGCCAGGGCACATGCCGTCAGCCAACCCTGCCGCGCCGGGGCCAGGAGGCAGGCGCCAGCCGGGAAACCAGGCGGGGACTACGGCTATAGTTTAACAACCTGACCCGATACAGCCGCTTTTCTCTTTAATCCCTTCCAAAAATGCTAAGAACTAAATTTTTCATTTATGCTGATTGGCCAAAACAATTGGCCTTATTGGTGTTTATGGCATCCGGTACGTTAATTGTATTTTCTAACCTTATCTTCGGATACCGGCAAATTATTTCACCTGAAATGGTTTTTATTTATATTTTGCCATGGTTGATAGTATGTTCATTTCTCTATTTTGATATATTTTTAAGTAAAACCTACAGAATAGAAATCATATTCATGAGCCTAATAATTGTTTTGGGAATTATCAATTTCTATCTGAGTGATAATATTTATCATTCGTCAATATGGATGACAATGTTTTTATTGTCAGGAATTATGCCTTTATGGACTTCGATGTTTATAATAACCGATGACAGGTCAAGAAATATCATATACTATCTCAGCTGCGTTTTGCTATTTGTTATCGCTATTATTGAAATCGCTAATTATATTATTGCAGGTAGCAAATTGTTATCTATGAATCATCCAATACCACTCGGCACCTTGGTTATTCTGCTTATGGTTGGGCCATTATTTATGCTGGTATCTGGTCAAAAAAGAATGAAATTATTTAGCATATTTCTGTTAATTATGGGATTAATCCTCCTCATCATCGCCAATAAACGCGGAATTTATTTGGCAATCGCCGGAATGACCCTGGCTTGGATCTTCTACCGCTATATAAGAAGCTCTATTTACGCAATCATAATTTTATTAATTTGCCTGACGCTTATGGCAGTCGGGTGGAATTACCATAAATTACTCGATAAGAATATCCCTTACCATAATAGTATCCTTCACCGTCTGGAGTTGTACCCTTTTTCGTTACATATATATCAGAAACACCCATTGCTCGGCACCGGATTGCGGGCCTTTTCTCATGAAAGTTATCTTACAGACTATCAGGTCCATAACAAATCTCTCGATACATTTAAGCAAACCGCAATTAAGTTACAAACATTTGATAATATGATCCTTACAGGTTTAGTTGAATTAGGGTCAATTATGACCATATGTTACCTGGGACTAATACTATATATTATTGTTAGATATTGTCGTATTACGCAACCGTTTGCCCTCAACCATCAGAAAGAATTCGTTCTGCTCTTGCCGTTATTAGGCCTGGCGATTCACTCCATGACCTATGATTCCTTGCTTTTCCCCCAGATTAACTGGCTATTTCATGTGCAACTGGGAATCCTGGCTGGATTTTCCCAGGAAGAGTCCCAGGGGCCAGCCTCCCCAATGCCGGTTGCCTGACTTCGGATAACCTGACGCCCACGAGGCCTCGACGAAGTTCTTCCTGGCCAGTCCCCGATAAGATGGCAACCTGTACCGGTTTTCACAAATCCCCGGGCCGGAGGCTTGACAGCCGGGTTAATTCAAAATAAAATTATTAATTCCACAGGCTTCTTACAAATTCCCTCGCTGCTTGGCGAGGTCGCAAGGTAAGGTACGCACGATGAAAATGTATCTGATGACCCCGGGACCGACCCCGGTCGCCCCGGAAACGCAGTTGGCCATGGCTCAGCCCATCATACACCACCGCTCGCCCCAATTCATGGAAATCCTGGGAGAGGTGAGGGATGGTCTGAAATACCTGTTCCAAACCGAGCAGGAAGTGCTCCTCTTTACCGCCACCGGCACCGGCGCCATGGAAGGGGCGGTGACCAACACCCTGTCCGCCGGGGATACGGCCCTGGTGGTGGACGGCGGCAAATTCGGCGAGCGCTGGACCGAGCTCTGCAATGTGTATGGGGTCAAGGTGGTTCGCCTCCCCGTGGAATGGGGCCGGGCCGTGGATCCCAAGGAAGTCGCCAAGCTCCTGGATGCCCATCCGGAAATCAAGGCAGTCATGGTCCAGGCCAACGAGACCTCCACCGGCGTATCCCACCCGGTGAAGGAACTGGCGGCGGTAACCAAAACCCGCCCGGGCACCATCCTGATCGTGGACGCCATTTCGGCCCTGGGCGGCTATGAGCTGCCCATGGATGAGTGGGGCATTGACGTGCAGGTGGCGGGTTCCCAGAAGGCCATGATGCTGCCGCCGGGCCTGGCGTTTGCGGCCCTGAGCCCCAAGGCCTGGGAGTTCGTCAAGACCTCCACTCTGCCTAAATATTACTTCGATTTCACCAAGCAGCTCAAATCCCAGGGGAAGAATCAGACGCCCTACACCTCACCGGTATCCCTGGTTTTGGGTTTGCAGGAAGTCCTGGCCAAGATCAAGAAAGTCGGGCTCGACAAGATTTATGCCCACAACCGGCGGCTGTCCGCGGCCACCAAGGCGGCCATGGCGGCCATGGGCCTCAGCCTCTACTCCAAAGACTATCCCTCGTCGGTATTGACCGCGGTGGAGGCTCCGGCCGGGGTTGACGGCCAGAAGGTGGTGAGCAAACTGCGCGAGCAGGGGATCTGGATCGCCGGCGGTCAGGCCCAGGCCAAGGGCAAGATTTTCCGCATCGCCCACATGGGGTTCATCGACACCGTGGATCTGCTGGGTACCTTAGGCGGTTTGGAAACGGTGCTCAGCGAGTTGGGATATAAGGTAGAGTCGGGCGCCGGGTTAAAGGCGGCCCAGGCGATCTTGACCAAGGAGGCAGGGGCATGAAAGTCCTGATCAGCGATAACTTGCACCAGGCGGGGATTGACATCCTCAAATCCCATCCCAACATTGACGTGGTGGCCCGCCCCGGCATGAAACCGGAGGAGTTGCTGGCCGAGATCAAGGATGCCGACGCCCTGGTCATCCGCAGCGCCACCAAGGTGACCGCGGACCTGATCGCCGCCTCCCCCCGGTTGAAGGTAGTGGGCCGGGCCGGCACCGGCCTGGACAACGTCGACATCCCGGCGGCCTCGAAACGGGGCATCGTGGTGATGAACACCCCCGGGGGCAACACCATCACCACCGCCGAGCACGCCTTGTCGCTCATGATGGCCCTGGCCCGCAACATTCCCCAGGCGGCCAACTCCATGCGCGAGGGCAAGTGGGAGAAGAAGAAATTCCAGGGCACTGAACTGTTCAACAAGACCCTGGGAATCATCGGCATGGGGCGGATCGGCACCGTGGTGGCCGAAAGAGGCCTGGGTTTGAGGATGCGGGTCCTGTGCTATGATCCCTTCATCACCCAGGAATTGGCGGCCAAGATCGGGGCGGAGTCGGTTTCCCTGGACGAACTCCTGGCCCGTTCCGACTTCATCACCATCCACACCCCGAAGACCAAGGACACGGCCAAGCTCCTGGGCAAAGAAGCCTTCATGAAAATGAAGCCCGGAGTGCGTCTCATCAACTGCGCCCGGGGTGGCCTGATTGACGAGGCGGCCTTGCTGGAAGCCTTGAAGACCGGCAAAGTGGCCGGCGCCGCCCTGGATGTCTATGAGACCGAGCCGCCGGGGGCCGACTGGCCGTTGCGGGAGCTGCCCAATCTCGTCTGCACCCCGCATCTGGGCGCCTCTACCGAGGAGGCCCAGGCCAATGTGGCGGTGGCTGTGTGCGAGCAGATTCTGGAACTGCTGCTCTACGGCACCATCAAGAACGCGGTGAATGCCCCCTCGGTTTCCCAGGAAGCCATGGCCCAACTGAAACCTTACCTTACCCTGGCGGAGGCTCTGGGGGCTTTTCAGGCCCAGATCAGCGAAGGCGCCGTCACCTCGGTGGCCATTGCCTATGTCGGCGAGGTGGCCAAGCTGGATACCAAGCCTTTGACCCATTCCATCCTGAAAGGCTTGCTCTCCCCGGTGGTGGGCGATGAAGTGAACTACGTCAACGCCCCCGCCATGGCGGCTTCCCGGGGTATCCACATCAGCGAAGAAAAGGCCGATGCCACGGAGGATTTCTCCACCCTGATCCGCCTGACCGTCAAGGCCGGCAATGAGGAAAATCTGGTGGCCGGGACCATCTTCGGAAAATATGAGCCGCGCCTGGTGCGAATCAATAAGTTTCGGATGGAGGTCGTCCCCGAGGGGCACATGCTGTTCATCTATAACACCGACCGCCCCGGGGTTATCGGCGCCATCGGCAGCACCATCGGCAAGCACAATATCAACATCGCCCGGATGACCGTGGGCCAGGAGAAGGAGCGGGGGCAGAACATCATCCTGCTTACCACCGACACGCCCGTTACGCCGGAATGCTTTAAAGATGTGCTGGCCCTGGAACATGTGGCCATGGCTTATCAGTTGGAGCTTTAATACCAAGCTGCCGTCATAAAGTTAAATCTATCTTTATCATCGCAACCACCGTAGGGGAGGTTCGCGAACCGCCCCTACAATGCGGATTATTACTCGTTTGACCGCAACTTGGTCTAAAACGGCGCCACGCGCCTACGCCGGAGGCAAGCATGGCTGAGGACGAAGATAAAGGTTATACCGTCGACGACCGGCGGTATCTCCATATGAGCGAGGAAGAGAAGGCCAAACTGCGGGAGCAAGCGGGGTCCGAAGAGACGGCCAAGGAGGCGGCGGCTCAGGAGGCCTTTCAGGAGGCTTCCCAAAAGGCCGAGGCTGAGGCCGGCCAAAAGGGCCAGGAATCACCGTTTCCCGGAGTCAGCTTCTCTTCCTTTATCTTTTCCTTGAGCTCTTCGGCTTTCGTCGGCCTGGGAGCCATTCCCGACCCCAACACCGGCAAGGTGGAGAAAAACCTGCCCCTGGTCAAACAGACCATCGACCTGCTGGGGGTGCTGCGGGACAAGACCCGGAATAACCTGACCCAAGAGGAAGAAACCCTCTTCGATCACCTGCTCTATGATTTGCGGATGTCGTACGTCAGGGAGGTGGGCTGATTACGGGCGCCGCCGGGGCATCGATGCAGGTGCGGTGCCCCGCCAAGGTCAATCTCTATCTCCGGGTGGTGGGCCGCCGCCCCGACGGTTATCACGAATTGGTGACCGTAATGCAGCCCTTGACCCTGGCCGATACCTTGACCGTCACCCTGGCCGGGAAGGGTATTAACCTCAGGTGTGACCGGCCGGATCTGCCGTCAGACGAAGCAAACCTGGTCTGGCGCGCGGCCCGGCAGTTTCAGGAGGAAACCGGGCTGGCGCCGGGGGTGAGCCTGCGCCTTTCCAAGCGCATACCTGTAGCCGCGGGATTGGGGGGCGGCAGCAGCGACGCCGCCGGGGCCTTGCTGGCCTTGAATGAACTGGCCGGAAGGCCGCTGCCGCCGGACCGCCTGCACCGTTTGGCCAGCCGTTTGGGGGCCGACGTGCCGTTCTTTCTGGCCCGGGAGCCGGCGGTGGGCCGCGGCACCGGCACCCAACTCAGCCCCGTGACCTTGCTACCTTACTGGTATCTCCTGGTTAACCCCGGGGTACCCTTATCCACCCGCTGGGTCTATGAAAACCTCGATCTATCGGGCTTGGCGGGGCCGCCGGCGGCTGAGGCCTGGGACCCGGAGCACCCGGAAACCTGGGTGCGGAACGATCTGGGGACAGTGGCGCTGCGGCGGTTTCCCGAGCTGGCCGAACTCCTGGCCGGTCTCAGCGGCTCAGGGGCCTGGTGCCAGGGAATTTCCGGGAGCGGCCCCACCCTGTTCGGCCTCTTCCCGACCCGTGAGGCCGCGTATGAGGCGGGCCTGAATTTGCGCCGGACTTTCCGGGGCTGGCTGGCCGTGGCCCGGGGTCTCACCGGTCCTGAACCCGAAATGAGTTGGGAGCACCACGTATGGATGATCTAAAAGTCTTTACCGGCAATGCCAATCGGCCCCTGGCTTCGATGATTTGTCACCATCTCCAGATTCCGCTGGGAGATGCGGCGGTGGGGCGGTTTTCCGACGGGGAAATCTCGGTGGAGTTCCGGGAGAATGTCCGGGGCAAGGATGTCTATGTTATTCAGCCCACCTCCATCCCCTGCAACGAACACCTGCTGGAACTGTGCATCATGCTTGACGCCCTGAAACGGGCTTCGGCCCGCTGCGTCACCGCAGTGGTGACCTACTACGCCTATGCTCGCCAGGACCGGAAGACCGCGCCCCGGACCCCAATTTCCGCCAAGCTGGTGGCCGATCTTCTCACCACCGCCGGCGCCAACCGGATGATCACCATGGACCTGCACACCGGGCAGATTCAGGGATTTTTCAATATTCCGGTGGACCATCTGTACGCCGCCCCCGTGACCCTGGAGTATATCCGGGAGAATTTCGGCGGCGACGTGGTGGTGGTGTCGCCTGATTCCGGCGGCGTGGAGCGGGCCCGGGCCTTCGCCAAGCGTCTGAACGCCTCCCTGGCGATCATCGATAAACGGCGGGACGCGGCCGGCATCAAGGCCATGACCCTGATCGGCAATGTCTGGGGCAAGGAGGCCATCATTCTGGATGACATGGTTACCACCGGGGCCACCCTGACCATGGCGTCGGAGTTGCTGATGCGCCACGGAGTGCGCACGGTCCATGCCTGCGTCACCCATGCGGTGATGTCGCGCAACGCGGTGAGCAACCTCCAGGGGTCCATGGTCCAGACCCTGGCGGTCACCGACACCATTCCCCTGACCCCGGAGGCCGCCGCCCTGGAGAAAATCCGGGTCCTGTCCGTGGCTCCCCTCCTGGGCGAGGCCATCAAAAGGATCCACAATCAAGATTCCGTAAGTTCCCTGTTCGTTTAGGGAGCTGTTAGCAGTTAGCAGTTAGCAATTAGCAGTTAGCAATCAGCCGTCAGCAGTTAGCGTTGAGTAAAGTTCCTAATTCTTATCCTCAAACCGTTCATGTCAATAATTGTTTCCATACTCCTTCCCTATGCCAGCAGGAGTTGATATCACAACCTCAAAATTGATAACTGATAGCTGCTCGGAAAAACAGAAACGTAGGGTGCGTCCTACGCACCATAAGTGGCGCTTGTAACGCGCCCAACACGCCAAGGTTAAAATTGCAGTTAGCTAACTGCTAACTGCTAACTGCTAACTGCTAACTGCTAAAGGCTAACCGCTACCATGCGCTTGATCGTGGGATTGGGGAATCCGGGCCGGGAATACGCCTGGACCCGGCATAACCTGGGATGGCAAGTGGCGGCGCACCTGTCGGAGCTTTGGGGTATTCCGCTTAACCGGCAGAGTCACGGCGCCCTCTGGGGCCAGGGGCGGGTGGGTCCGGAAGGCGTCATCCTGGCGCAGCCCACCACGTATATGAACCTGAGCGGCCGGGCGGTGTCGGCTCTCATGGCCTATTTCAAGCTCACCCCTGAGGACCTGGTGGTCGTCCATGATGATCTGGATGTGCCGCTTTGGCGCCTCAAGCTTACCAAGCAGGGCGGTCCCGGGGGCCATCGGGGGATTTTGGACATCATGGCCACCCTCAACACCGAGGAGTTTCTCCGGGTCAAGCTCGGCATCGGGCGGCCCCCTCCGCACCTCCCCGGGGAAAAGTATGTGTTGTCCCATTTCCCGGCCGAGGACGCCGACAAGGTGACGCAACTCATCGAACGGGCGGCCCAGGCGGTGGTAACGCTGCTGCGGGAAGGACTGGCCGCGGCCCAAACCCGCTTCCACGGCGAGCCGGCTGATTCAAAAGATAGAATTTAGTTGGTGGTGGCACAGGCGTCTCGCCTGTGCTTTAAGGGTATTATAAAAAAGAGTTCGATGAAAAAACTAGAAAATCAATTTTTTATGGGAATAGACGTCCAGATAAGAAGGGATTGTCCGTATGTAGTATTGGATAATAAAGCATCATGTATCTCTTCAGGCTGGTTAGAAGGGAACTCAAACGAAGAAATCTGCGAAGCTCTTATTCTAGTAATTAATAAATTAGGAAATAATGGAATCAAAAATATTGCCATCGGAATCGATTCTCCCAGAGGCCCTCTCATATCCCCTAGACAATATTATTTCCAAAATAATCATTGGAGAAGTAGGAAGGAAGGGGAACGTGGTTATGGCAGGCATTGTGAGGTTATCCTGAAATCATTTAAACTTGCGAATCCACAGTTTACTCCGATTAAGGAGGAATGTCCCCCTTGGATGATGTTAGGCTTTGATATATTTTCCTGTTTAGAAAATATGAATAAAATAAAGGCATTCGAGGTTTTTCCTTCTGCATCTTATGCTATTTTAAAAGACAGGACTAATCCAAAAGTAACCATCGATTTCTCCAAGTTTTCACCTGGTCCTAAAGATATGATTGATGCGTGCGTCTCAGCAGTGACTGTGCAAGAATATATGCAAGATCGTGGATGTGAGGTAGGTGGAGGAGATGGTCTCGGGAAGATTATTTTACCCGGGCCATTAGGAGTAAAAGATACACATCCCGTGCTCCGCTGGCCTGCTTAAAAGTCGAAGTTTCCACCAGGGCTTGCACAGGCGAGACGCCTGTGCCACCATTCAGTTTCAGAATATTTCAAAACTTGATTATTATTGATAGCACAGGAGGAATTTAGCATGCCCCCCAAGCGGGATGATGACGAGCGGGAGCGGCCTAGCTGGCGGGAGATCGATCAGCGGCGGGATGGCAGCAGCCACCGGGTGAAGGCGCCGCCCCCGGTGCCTAAAGCCCAGGCGGAGGTAATCCGGAAACAGGCCCTGGCCCTGGCCGAGTCCCTGTTTAAGGGTAAACGGGCCCGGCCGGAATATCAAACCGATCTCAAAAAGTTGGAAGCCGGTCACGGCACCAAGAAATTTCCCGCCCTGGCGAAAAAGTTTTTGGAGGAGTACGGGTTGCCGGAAGAGTGGGGCGCCCTGACGCGCCTTCTGGATTATGACGACCCCACCGCGGCGGTGGCGGTGCTTCAGGCCATGGCAGGCCAGGTGGAAAGCCGCACCCGGGTGGAGAAGCAGGGTTTCAAAGGCCGCCTGCAGGTCCTTACCTTAACCAGCCCCCATCCGGAAATAAGGCGGGTGGCCGAGGATATTCTATCCGAAATTTGAGTAATTAATTTGTTATTTTAATTAATAATATTACTAAATATCTTGACAATGAAATTTATTATAATGTAACTTATTGGCATCACTGATAACATTACATGGAGGATTTATCAAAAAATAACATCCGATAGTCTCAGTGACCTCAAGGACCATCTACGGCGGCACAAGGAGGTGCTCAGATGATCACGATGGATCACCGTGTGGTTCAAGGGCGAGACAACCCCTTAGATCCCGGTAAAATTCCTGAATTCACCGATATACTCACGGCAGACCCGCATTTAAGCGAAATCCTGTCCTGGCTTCCCATCTACGCCGACTCGGATCTCCCCATTTTGCTCACGGGGGAGCCCGGCACCGGCAAGGAATTGGTGGCCATGGCTATTTTTGCCATGGGGCCAGTCCGGCGCCGGAGCAGTCAGCGCCTCAACTGCGCCGCCCTGACGGAGTCTCTGGCCTCGAGCGAGCTGTTCGGGCACCTCCGGGGGGCCTTTACCGGCGCCGACCACGCCCGTCCGGGCAAATTCCGGTTGGCCCATGGCGGGAGTCTTTTTCTAGATGAAGTGGGGGAGCTGCCCCTATCTATTCAACCCAAGCTGCTCCGGGCGGTGGAGCAGGGGGAGATCGAACCGGTGGGCGGGGACGCCGCGGTGCAGGTGGATGTGCGCCTGGTAGCCGCCAGCAACCAGGACCTGCTCAAGCTCATTGCCGCCGGGGGCTTCCGTCAGGACCTCTATGACCGGTTGGCAGTGCTGGCCATTCATCTCCCTCCCCTGCGGGAGCGCCCGGCGGACATCCTGTTGTTGGCCGGCCATTTCGCCCGGGAAACGGCTCGCCGCTATGGCCGGAACCAGTCCCTCCGGTTCAGCGGGGCGGCCCGGCGCCGTTTGCTTAACCAACCGTGGCCCGGAAATGTGCGGGAACTCAAAAACGTGGTCACCCGGGCGGTGTTGTTTAATGGCGGCGGCCTCATCCGGGAAGAAGATCTGGCCTTTACCCCATATCCAACCTTGCCGCAGCAGTCAAGCCGGGCAGGGGAGGGGGTACCGGCCTTCCGGCCGTCGGCGGCGCAGTTGAAGGAACTCCTGGACTCAGAGGGGGGGAACGTCTCCGCCCTGTCGCGCCGCCTCCAGGTCTGCAGCAAGACCATCTACCGTTGGCTGAGGACCCATCACATCGACCTGATGGGTATCCGGGCGGCAGAGCCCATTTAAGAATTATAGGAAACGCCTTTTTATACATCTTATATCAGTTTTCATGGTAGGGGTGGCCGCCCGGCGCCCCTACCATTTTTCGTGCTGCTTTGATGAAAGACTCGTATCGGCGGAAGAGAGGTGAGATCAACTGTTAAATCATTAGGTTATTAATGAGTTTCGTCGCCAGGCGGCGGAACCTTCTTGCCATTGCCTATACTTTCGGGAAGACCGGACTCTAAGCCCTATACTATTCCTCGTAAATCCCCAAGCTTGCTTCGCTAAACGGCCAAATTTCCTGGCACACATCCTGCTATTGCTTAAAGCGACGCAAAATTAGCTGATACCGATTCTCCCGGATCAAGGCGGCCGATGCCTCTAAATCTTCGGGGAGTCTGCCCCGCTGCTGCTCGGGGGCACTCAGGTTGACCGGCGCACTGAGAGGTGAGAAGGGAGTTGGCCATGAAAACAGTACTGATCATCGTTGCCGCGATTTTATTTATGGTGGGCGTTAGATGTGGGGAGCCGGCTACTCTTCCTGCATCCCGGAGTTCATCTCCCCCGCATCTGGCCGTTATCGCGTACCTTGTTCTCATCGATCAGGTTGTCTCTTCCCGTCCCGGGACCAAGAAAATAGCCTCCACCTCCGCCAAACCTAAATCTCGGCCTTTGGTTCCAAGGGTTTTCCCGGCAAGGGTAGGCTTGTGGTGAGCAATATCATTGATAATTGAAAAAAAGGGGGACTACCAAGTGATGTGTAGAAAATTATTTCTCGTGGCATTTCTTGCCCTTATGGTGGTTGGACTGAATAGGGTTTCGCCAGCAATTGCCGCGTTATCGGTGGGAGCCGAGATCGGGGGAAATTTTATCGGCACGCTTGAAATCGCAGGAAGGACCAGAACCAAAAGCGTACGACTCCCCAAAAATACTACCGTTGATCCCGCCTTGCTGAGCGGCCTGACAGTGGAATATTACTTCGTCGATAAAGGGGTTTTAAGATATGATTGGCCGGACTGGATGAAAAACTTTAGTATAGCTTTAGATGTTACTCATAATCAACTCGCATTCGGCCACCAAACAACCAATTTTATTTGCCAAGACCCGGATTGGGGAACCCTGTCGTTACCTGAATTTAATGGGTACGTTCTTACATTCTCGTTATTATTCAAATATCGCTTCCCTTTAATAAAACAACCAGATTTTCCGGATGGCCGCCTTTTTCTATATGTTGGCGTAGGGCCGGGAATTTCCTATAGTTATTTAGAAGCTAACAACAATATCGTCGGCAACGATTCAGCAGTCGGCCATGGAACTGCAACTTCGCCTACATTAGTGGCAGAATCCGGGATAAGTTTATTTGTAGTCAAAGACGTTTCCATTGACCTCTTTTTCCGTTACCGTTATTCCGCTCCAAGATATGAATTTAATGTTGGAGTATGTGGCGCCCCACTTTATGTAAATTTTGATAACAACTCATACAACGCCGCCCTGCGGATTGCCTACCATTTTTGACCTGATCTGATGAGGGCTGAAGGGCAGGAAAGCGAGGAGCAGGTTCCCAAAAACGTGTCAGTCAAATGCTTCGTTCAACCTTCTGAGGCCACGCTGAAATTCTTTCCCCGCCGGGAGTTTGGTGCGGCGAATCGGGCTGAAGGGTTTCCGGGCGGCTGAAATGGTTTGAGCAGTCGCAGCTTGCATGACATTGTGATTAATGGGGGAATATAATAAGTTTGGCTATTGTCGGAGGAGGGAGCGCAGAAGACGATTATCTTCTGCGCTCGTTTGATGGTTAATTATTTCTTATGCTTTGTGGGATCGGTAATCACATAGCATTGGCCCGGACCAGGGGTAGGCGGGAAAGGTTCACCTCTGGTCACTGTAACCTCAGTTCTTGTGGTGGGGTTAAGATATTGGCCTGATGTATCGGCTATTTCCCCAGGTTTAAAGCATTTCTTGTTACCCATTTTTCGATTTCTCCCATAAGCTCCAGAAATGTAGGTTGAGTGAGCCGGGTACTCAGCCTACCTCAGGAGGTTAAAATAATCTCCGCTGCTTAATTCTTAAGCGGATCGGGAATACTTTTCCATTTTTGGGATAGATAACCTTCCCGGTCCGCCAGTGACGAACCCATCTTCGGAAGATAACTATCTCATCGTACTCCTTGGTGTTTTCCTTAGTGTTTTCTTCTTTATTTACCTCCGGTCCCCAAAATTGGGTTGACGGAAGGAACCGAAACCTGATAATGAATAGGTGGGTAGCTAATCATTATCACCGGCCCGATTTAGGGTCAACCGTCTGCGATGGACGGGGAAAACCATCGCACCCTAAGCCGCTGGGCTTCACGCCTGGCGGCTTTCTTCGCATAATTTCATTTGAAATCGCCTGCAAAAGGGTAAGCATGATTTATTCAAGGTTTATAACATATAGGTCATTCGCCTCGTCGAAAACCACATCAAGATTTTTTTTAGTTTTGGTATAATCAATATCATAAAAATCCAAAAATGCTTTCCCAGAAATTACTCCACCAGTTTTCCTATGGTTAAATTTGATAACCCCTTCTTCCTTTTCTGTATTCGTAAATTTTATGCCTATTCTATTTTCCTCTCTATCAAAAAAAAGAATGGCATATTGAAAATTATCAAGCTTGTATCTCTTCATAGCTCCCTGGTTGAAGCCAATTTGACCCCCTTCCCATATTGAAATTTTCGGTTTGAACCTCTGGCCAGTTTGCGTAAATTTTTCAAAGGCCATCGTTAGCCTCCATTTTTGAAAACGATTTTTTCATAAAATAAAGTGGTTGTCAAGTTATTTCTGCAATAACCGTTTTATGATCCATATACAATCCTCTCGCAAGCTGTCCTTCGTATTATCCTGTCTAATTAAAAAGCATCCTGTCCACCATGGGTAATCCTTCTATCTCTCTTGTTTAAATTCTTAAATATGCCATAGCGTTTGCCGTAAATTCCTTCCCCTCGCAGGTAATCAAATCCCCCTAAATCCCCTTTTTCGAAGGGGGACTTTCCCTGCAATTCCTTGTAGTTTCCCCCTTTTTTTAAGGGGGGCAGGGGGGATTATAAGGCTTCCCCTAACATAAATAGTCTTATCATTT
>Ga0351860_1087_pt1 | contig 15150 bp, 16 predicted proteins | sample BONcelHFGM3001F8_FD_206791 | JGI IMG/M metagenome (GOLD analysis project Ga0351860, IMG submission 206791) | Enriched cells from coal bed in the Powder River Basin, Montana, United States - BONCAT cells FGM rep2 HSBNCT.FGM.300.1.F8 ...
CCGCGCAGGCCGCCATGTGCGGTACAATGCCCTGTATGCCATATCTGCCTCCTGCGTTTGATGCCATTATAATATAGCATTTTTTACGGCGCTTTGTCTATGCGGCTGCTGACAGTGTTTAGCATCAATTTTTTTGCGGTGCCTCTTTCCTGCCGCGTATATCTTTGCTATATTGTAAAAAAACATAGCAGGGCTTATTTTATATTCATACTTATGTTATAATTCAACAATACATTTGTAACACGGAGAGGATTAAGGTTTGAAACTAAAGTTTATAGACCTAAGAATGTTCAAATTTATAGACTGGCTGCTTTTCGGGAATATTATCCTGCTGATACTGTTCAGCTTTGTCGCGATCGCGAGCGCCCAGTCGCACCCGCTTTCTGACACCTCAAGCTCTCTCGCGGCGGCTATCGAACATCTTGAACTTTATCATGTGCTCCAGCAGCTTGCATGGTTTGGTATCGGATTGCTTGCGATGTTTATCGTGCTGATCCCTGATTACCATGCTATCGGCGAATATTACAAATGGATGTATGTGATCGTGATCGCCCTGCTTGTGGCTGTGTATTTGTTCGGTACCGAGGTCAGCGGCACCAAGGGCTGGTTCCGTATCGGCAATTCGGGCTTTCAGCCTGCGGAACTCGGAAAGATCGTCATGATCATTGCCATTGCGCGCATGCTTGCCAACCGCACGCGCGGAAAAGACGGCGGCATAAGGAAAATAAGAGATATCCTGCCCGTTGCGGCCGTTTTCGCCTTGCCTGTTTTGCTTGTGATGATCCAGCCCGACTGGGGGACGGCGCTTGTGTACGCGTTTACTTTTTTCTTCATGCTGCTTATAGCAAGGACAAGCATCAAGCTGATCATCGGGCTGCTGGCCTGTACAGGTGTCGCTTTGCCCGCAGCCTGGCTGATCATGGCACCCTGGCAGAGGATACGTTTTTACACCTTTTTTGGGATCCAGACTGAAACGCTGACCGACCAGCAGTTTGAAGATTTTTCACGCCAAGCCAATCAGGCAAGGATTGCTGTCGGCTCAGGACAGCTGTCCGGCAAGGGGCTTTTTTCGCTGGGAGGGGAAAGCCGCCTGACTCATATCGCCGAAAAACATACGGATTTCATATTTGCGACCACTGCCGAGGCCATCGGATTTGTGGGGGCTTTGCTGCTGATCGTGCTGTATTTTGCGCTGATATTCCGCACAATGTATATCGCGTCAAGAGCCAAAGACGATTTTGGCATGCTGATCGTGGTCGGTGTGATGGCGATGACGCTGTTCCATGTTTTCCAAAATATCGGCATGAACATCGGCGTGATGCCCATATCGGGCATACCTCTGCCGTTTTTGAGCTACGGAGGCTCTCATCTGCTGACCAACATGATCGCATTCGGGCTGGTGATCAATGTGAGTATGCGAAGGCAAAACTGGGGGACCAGCAGGACCATTGGAGGTGGGATGCGTGGAATGGGAAACGGACGTTATTGAACTGATTAAAAAACGAAGGTCTGTGCGTACTTATACGCACAGCGAGATTGAGCCTTGTAAACTCAAAAAGTTTGAGGCTTTTTTGGCGCCCGCAAAGGAAAACCCTTTTGGGGCGGATGTGCGGCTTGAAATGATGGAGCTTCCGGAAGGTTCGAAAATCGGCACATACGGCGCGATCAGAGGCGCGAAACACTTTTTCGGCGGCTGCGTCAAAAAAGGCGGGCTTGATATCGAAGGCTTCGGCTACGTGTTTGAAAAAGCTGTGCTTTATGCCACATCGCTCGGGCTGGGTACATGCTGGCTCGGCGGTTTTCAGCGCAAAAAGGCGGAAAAGCTGCTGTCATCGGGAGACGAGATCATACCGGCCATTTCACCCTTAGGCTATGAGGCGCAGAACAGATCGCTGGTGGAGAAAATAGTCACAGCCGGCGCAGGCAGTGCCAGCCGCAAGGCCTTCGAAGAAATTTTCTTCTACGGCAGCTTCTCAAAGCCGCTTGTTCTTAAGGATTCGCCGCTCAGGGAATCCCTTGAGATGGTGCGCCTTGGCCCCTCGGCTTCCAATAAACAGCCGTGGCGTTTGCTGATGCACGACGGCAAGTGCCATTTTTACCTGATGCAGAGCAAGCGTTATGCCGGAAATCTGTTGTTTGGGTTTTGTCTGCAGCGGCTGGATATGGGCATCGCAGCGTGCCATTTTGAACTGTGCGCCAAACAGACGGGGCTGCCCGGGGCCATCGTCTTTGAAGACCCCAATCTGCTGACCAAAGAAGAGATAGAAAATGGGCTCAGCTATAGTTTTTCATGGGCCTGATGTATCAGAATATATTCTCCCATCCTAAGTTGTCGATATCTCTCAAGTGGTTAATATAAAAGAGCAGCGCATGCGTTTCGGCCAGAGCGGCCTGCCCAAACCGTGTACTGCAATAGCTTTTCATGCGCTTGGCGATCGCGGATATCATGTCGATATCGTCGTGGTCAAAAAGCGCCTCATAGGTTTGTTTCTCTTTTTCCCACATTGCAAGAAATGTTTCCGCTGCTGCGTGCGCCTCGTCAAAATCCTCCTTTTCAAGCGCCTTTCGCACTTTAGCCAGCGGTGCAGTCAGCCTTTCGGTCGCCCCGTTGATAAAAGCGTTCTGCCACCATGCGCCGCCTAAAAGCAGCACGATAAGCACGGCGAGCGTGATTTTTTTAGCCATTGCCCATGCTTCCCGTCATCTGTCTGCCGTGGTAGTCCTGAAGCAGTACGCTGCCCGCTTCGTCGCTCATCGCAAGAAAAACATCGCGCACGCGCCGGATGCTGTGCTGCGATAATACGCCGAGCAGTGCCTGTTCGTTAAAACCGAGGCGTTCAAGGTTTCTTGGCTTCATTTTGCCGTCGAGAATCACGTCATAGCAGAAACCGGGGTTTTGCGGCGAGAGGCCAAGATCTTCAGCCGCAGGGGGGCGCTTTTCAGGCTTGAGCATGACGCTCAGTTCCCCGTTGGTCTCAAGCACGGCATAATGCACGTCACTGATGCTCATCACATCCTTGGCGCGCAGCTGCTCTAAAAGATCGCTCAAACTGTAGCTTAGTTTTTTGAGTTCTTTGTTGTTGATGACGCCCTTGTGTATCACGATACTCGGGTGGCCGGAGATAAAACCGCGCAGGCGCTCGCTTTTGAGAGAAATAAAAGCAATCGCGTTGTGCATCAAAAGCAGCACGACGACGGGCACGATGCCGTAGGTGATGGGGACGCCCGGGCTGTCCATCGGCGTGGCGGCCACCTCGGCGATCATCACGGCAATGATCAGCTCAAAAGGCTGCAGCTCGCCCGCCTGCCGTTTTCCCATCAGCCGCATCACGAACATGGCGAAAAAGTAAATAAGCACTGTTTTAATGATCACGTTGAACATGTTCCTTATTTTTTTGCATGGCTGATGAAATTATGCGCCTTGCGCTTTTGTGTTAAAAATGAGTATAATAGCGAATAGCACGGCAGGAGAAAATAGCATGAGCGATATGGCACAGATAATTATGCGGCTTCAAAATCAGTACCGCGGCGCGCGACCCGGGCTTTGTTACCGCAATGCATTTGAGCTGCTTATCGCCACGATGCTTTCAGCCCAGACGACCGACAAACAGGTCAACGCAGTGACGGCGGTGCTGTTTGCAAAAACCCCTGATGCGGGAAGTTTAGCGCAGCTCGGGCAGGAAAAGCTTGAGGATTATATCAAAAGCTGCGGGTTTTACCGCACAAAAGCCAAAAACATACTGGTAACCTGCCGGATATTGACGGAGAAATATGGCGGCGAGGTACCGCGCACGCTTGAAGAGCTCACCGCGCTGCCCGGTGTGGGGCGCAAAACAGCCAACGTGGTGCTCTCGAACGCATTTGGCATCCCGGCCATCGCGGTGGATACACATGTGTTCCGCGTCGCAAACCGTTTAGGGCTCGCAGATGCTAAGGATGTGCAAGAAACAGAGAACCAGCTCATGCAAAACATCCCGCGCGAAAAGTGGTCGGATGCGCACCACTGGCTGATATGGCACGGGCGGAATGTTTGCAGCGCGCGCAGGCCAGGCTGCGCCGTCTGCTTTCTCAGTGATATCTGTCCGTGGGACGGAAAGGGTCGATGATGTTTGTTGATATTGCCAAGATTTTTATAAAAGCGGGCGACGGCGGCAACGGCTGCGTCTCGTTCCGGAAGGAAAAATACGTGAATGCGGGCGGGCCGGACGGCGGTGACGGCGGTGACGGCGGTGCGGTCATTTTAGAGGTGGATCCCGGGATGCGCACGCTGATGGATTTCAAATACCAGCAGCGCTATGCCGCGCAGAACGGGCAGCCCGGCAAAAAGAAGAATATGCGCGGAAGGACGGGGGATGACCTTTTGATCCGCGTGCCCGCAGGCACTGTGATCAAAGATTTTGAGACGGGGCGTGTCGCAGCGGACATGCGCGAAGGACAGCGCAAGCTTTTGTCCGGCGGCAGCGGCGGCAAGGGCAATGCGCGTTTTGCCACACCGACAAGGCAGAACCCGCGGTTTGCGACACCCGGGCGCAAGACAAAAGGGCGCCATGTGGTACTTGAACTGAAATCCATCGCGGATATTGGGCTGATTGGGCTGCCAAGTGTGGGAAAATCCACGCTGCTTGCTGCATGTACGAGCGCGCGCCCGAAAATCGCCGATTACCATTTCACCACATTGTCGCCGAATCTGGGCGTCGCCAGAGTGCATGAAAAAAGCTTTGTCATGGCGGACATTCCCGGCCTTATCGAAGGCGCGCATGAGGGTGCAGGGCTCGGGCATGATTTCCTGCGCCATATCGAGCGTACGCGGATGCTGATACATGTCGTTGACGCTTCATGTGCCGAGGGGCGCGATATTATCGCGGATTACGAGGTGATACGGCGGGAGGTCGCGGGTTACTCTCCTGAGCTTTTGCAGCGGCCTTCGATCGTTGCTGCGAACAAGATGGATGCACCAAAGGCACAGGAGCATGCCGCAAAGCTGCGCGCTTACCTTGAAAAAAGCGGGACTGAGATTTTTGAGATCTGTGCTGCCATTGGCGAAGGCACGGATGCGCTGATGAAAAGGGCAGCACAAATCCTCGATACGTTGCCGGCGCCGCAGGCTGTGTTCGAAGACGGCGTGATAGAGGAATGGGCGCTGGAGAAGGATGATATGGGCTTTGAAATATACAGTGAAGACGGCGTTTATTTTGCAGACGGCAACGTCATCCGCGAGATACTTGCAAAGACAGACCCTCATGACCCCGATTCCATGCGCCATTTTCAAAAATTGCTCAAAGATTTCGGCATCATCAAGGCGCTGCGGAAAGCGGGCGCAAAGACGGGCGATACAGTGAGCCTCGAGGGGCTTGAATTCGAGTTTATGGAATGAGGAGCAAAGATATGCTGACCAGCAAACAAAGGGCGGCTTTGAGAGCCATGGCAAATACCATAGAACCCATACTCTACGTCGGTAAGGCGGGTTTGACGCAGAACATATTGACGCAGGCTGATGAAGCGCTGACAGCGCGCGAGCTTATCAAGGGCAGCGTGCAGCAGAATGCGCCTGTTTCCGCAAAGGAAGCGCTCGAAGCGCTGTGCAGTGCGGCAAAAGCGGAGCCGGTATCCGTATCGGGGCGCAAGTTCGTGCTGTACCGCCGGAATGAAAAAGAGCCGGTTATAAAGATGTAACCAGCTCTATGGCTGGCGGCCTCCAGCAGAATTTACAGAGGCTTTGCAGCTATTATCCGGACATATTAATGCTAAAGTGCGCCGCGGATAAGCATTTCGATGTAATATGCGCCGATGCCGAGCAGCAGCGCGGGAATGGTGGTAATCACCGTCGCGATCAGAGAGCTGCGCCGGTCTATGGCGAGCAGCGGAAACAGTGCGTCACCATCCTGCGAGATGGCATTGGCGAGCAGCGCTGCAAAAGGCACCATGCCCCTTGCATAAAGCGAAACGAAGATGACCTGCGGCCCGCAGCCGGGGATCAGCCCGAGGACCGCGCCGATGATCACAGCGGCAAGCCCGGTCGCCATCATCCAGCCGGCCATCACGGCTTCCCCTCCGATAAAAACGACAAAAACTTCGTAAATAAAATACGCCACGAATACCCAAAGGCTCACAAAGGCCGTATCCTGTGCGTTGTGCACGAGGGTTTCTTTGAATGAAAAAAGTTTATGCTCCGATGTCTCGTGTTCCTCGTTCTTGAATATGCGCCTGCCCACGACCATATAGACAATACAAAACAGCGTGCCGCCTATGCCGATGATGGCGCCGATGCCAGGAATGCCGATGGCCGTATTGATGTCTATATCGGCAAGCAGCATGATCCCAAGCACAAGGCCGACGGCAATAAGCGCCCAAAAAACGATATAAGCGGCTTTGTGCGTAAACTTCTCTGCAGTGCTATGATCATGGTGCCCTTTTTCACTGTGGTGAAGCAGCACATCGACGCTGTCGCCGTCCTTATGTCCGATGTGACGTACGGGCCCGTCTTGAAGCTGCGCATGTGCCGCAGGTGAAATCGCGGCCTTTTTGAGCAGAACCTCTCGCCTTTTGGCAAAGCCGCCGTCAATTTTTAATTTATCCACCGTATAGCCCGTGATGATAGCGGCGACAAAGCTGATGGCGCTGACGAGCAGATAATCGAGCGGGCGCGTGGATATAAGCACAAACGCCGCATCGCCCATCGTGGCGACAAGCGTAGAGGCCACTGTACCGAATGTAACAGTACCCTTAAGATACAGCGGCATCACGAATATCGCGCCGCCGCAGCCGGGCGTTAAGCCCAGCAACGCGCCGATGACAGGCTGCAGCTTTTTCGAATTTTCAAGCTTCTCGACAAAACGGCCCTGCGTTTTATAATTGATATAGCCAAAAATGAGCAGCACAGCGCCAACAAATACGCCGACTTCCAAAAACGCGGCTTCTGCCGATTCCAGGAGTTTTTCAAAGATCTCGTCTATCATTGTTTCCCTCCAATCCGACAAAAATCGTGGTTATCTTCATTATAGCGGTTCTGTGTGTTTTAAGTCAACGGCGGCCAAAAAAACAACAGGGACATTATGCGCGCTGATGGTATGGTGCGATGAGAATCTATGATGGAATAATTTAGAATGACTAAATTTTAAGCTGCAGCGTACAATAATACCAGAGAGGTGGAGATAATATGTTCTTGCAGCATGGCTTGACTTCTCTGTGTGAAACCCGGAAGATAAGAGCTAAAATCTTTAACCCGGGTGAGTGAACGCCTCCAAAGGCCAATGTTTTTGGAGGCGGGGCAGGGCGGGCCTGGAGCCTGCCCTGCCTTGTTGTATAAAACAAAATAGTACATTTATTCAATGATGCTTAATTCAAAATCCTTGTGCAGCAGACGTTCATAAACATCGGCTGCAGGGCTGTAATCAACGATATCGTTTTTATCCAAATACAGCATCTCAAGGTTTTTTAGCCCGGCAAGAGGGCTTATATCGCTGATTTGGTTTACATTCAATTCGAGCCTTTTTAAGTTTGTCAATCCAGCGAGAGCGCTTAGATCACTGATCCGGTTATCACCCAATGCGAGCGTTTTGAGATACTTAAGCTCCGCAAGAGCGCTTATATCGCTGATCTGGTTGCCGTTTAAATACAATCCGTCCTCCAGGTTGACAAGCCCCGCAAGAGGGTCTAAAACGCTGATCTGGTTATAAGAAAGCATCAAACAATCGAGATTTTCAAGCTTCTGCAACGCACTTAAATCGCTGATCTGGTTAAGGCTCAAAAGCAAATTCGTTAAGTCCTTAAGCTCTGCAAGAGGGCTTAGATCGCTGATCTGATTGGACATGACGGCCAGTTCTTTTAACTTTTTGAGCTCCGCAAGAGGGCTTATATCGCTGATCTGGTTGCCTGTTAAAAAAAGCCGTTCCAAATCGGCAAAGTGCCTGAGCGCATCAATACTTGTGATTTTTTCTTCCGGAGGCGTTGTGGACAAAAAAAGATATGTGATGCCTTTTGCATCATTGGTTGTGAGCTCTCTGTCTGTGATGCCAAGCTCTGCGCGCACTCTTCCTTCCAAAACCGCATCATCAAACTCAATAACAGCTTCCAGAGAAGGAGCTTGAGGGGCTGCAGGTTCCGGTACACTTTCCTTATCCGGCACTTCGCTTTTTATTGGGACAGCAGAAGGCGCACATGCCGAAAGAGCTGCACATGCCAAAGCGGCCATCAACAATATGATTCTATTCATCTTGCTTCACTCCATTCAACTTTCTTTCGGTTTTTTTATGCCTAACAAGGCTGCTGAAAGTCTAGATTAAAAAAATCCTGCTTTAACTTATGTGTGCTATGATGATATGCTCCAGGCCGCAGAGTCATTGCTTTAAAATGTTATGATGCGTGGCCTTTTATTATTATACAATAATGAAACTGTTTTGCACACTTGATAATAAACCAAATCATGGTGAGTCTCTTAAGGCGTCGCTTCAATCAGCAAAAAGAGGAATATATTTTTGAATGTCGAAATACCGTGATATAGAGGGAAAGAGCGCGGCTGTTCTTGGCTTGAAACCTTATGGGTGAAAGGGGAAATAAAATGAAAGCATTAAAGAGAAGTTACTTTTTGATCATGAGTATCGCATTCATTGTGATCGGCGTCCTTGGTTTATTGGGAGTGGGCTTTTTTTCATCCAACACAGTCCTTGAGATCATCCAAATTGTCATAGGCGGTTTGGGCTTGCTGTTTTCTTTCGGCAAACTATAGCACTTGATTCTGCATCATAAAACATCATAAAAATTATCAATCGTGAACCAGCCGCACTCTGACTCTCTTTATTTGTCTTAAAAATTATTATGATTAAAAAGGAACAGAACCATGATTAAAGAGTTTAAAGCTTTTATATCAAGAGGCAATGTCATAGATCTTGCAGTCGGCGTCATCATCGGAGGCGCCATAGGCAAAATAGTGACTTCGCTGGTCAATGACATATTGATGCCGGTTTTCGGGCTTATCATCGGCGGCATCAGCTTTGAAGACTTAAGCGTTCTGGTGGGGAGCGCTTCGATAAACTATGGCTTATTCATCCAAAGCATGATCGACTTTTTGATCATTGCTTTTTGTATTTTTCTTGTTATCAAGCTCATCAATAAAGCGAAAAAAGAAAAAACAAAAGAAGCCGAGCCGCCCAAACCTTCAAAAGAAGAAATACTGCTCGCCGAGATCCGCGATTTGCTGAAAAAAGGCCAATAGAGCCGCTAAAGGAAGTACGCGCGCTTTGCTTATTTACATGCCAGTTCTCTAAGCTTTTGAATCTGCTCCTGTGTGCCCAAAACCACCATGGTGTCTTCACCTTTTAATAATTCGCTTGACTTAGGATTAAACCTGATATTTGGATCTCCCGGGCTTTCGAGTGCAAGAATAATGAGCCCTGTTCGTTCAGGGATCTTTGCATCGCGCAGCATTTGGCCTGCTAGCTCGGATCGAGGTGAAATCACGATTTCTTCTAAATCCAGCGTGACCTCGCCGGCTTGCGTGATGACGTCTAAAAAAGAGATAACGGAAGGGCGGATGATCAGGGCAGCCATTCTTTGCCCGCCGATTTCATTCGGTGATATGGTTTTATCGGCGCCGGCTTTGAGCAGTTTGGCGTGCGCATTTTTTTCAATGGCCTTGGAGACAATATACACCTTTTCATTCATCTGTTTTGCAGTCAGCACAGTAAAAACATTGTCTGCATCATTGGAAAGCGTGCACACGACGCCCTGTGCTCTTTTGATCCTGGCCTCTTCCAAGGCATCTTCATGTGTGGCATCTCCAAGTACGGTCAAAACCCCTTCTTTCTTAAGGTCCGCAACACGTTCCGGATGATTCTCGATCACAACAAAATCAAGGTTGCTTTCTAAAAAGCACTTGATGACCGTATAGCCGATCTCTCCTGCCCCGCATACGATATAATGATTTTTCAGCATGCTGATTTTTGTTTCCATACGTTTTGTCCTCCATGCATTTCTGAACCTGCCTTCAAAAAATGTTGCCGCAACTGCCGATAAGCCGTACCCCACGACCGCTAAGCCGGAAAATATGATGGCGATGGAAAATATCTTTGCAGCGTTGTTCATGACGGCGACCTCTTTATAACCGACCGTTGTTATGGTGATCACAGTCATGTAAAGCGCATCAACAAAACCAACGTTCAACAGGCTCATATAGCCAATCACGCCGCAGACAATCACAACAAGAAGCAAGACAGCGATAAATATGATTTTCCGTATTTTCATAAAGGCTCCTCTGGTTATAACCTAACATTTAGAGCGATGCATCGTTTGCGCTGATACGGAGCCGCATTCATGTGTTCCGCCGTTTTTGCGAAACCTGTGCAAATATAAGCCGGATCAATCTTTAACTCATTGTAATATTGTTTTTGCCGGTGTGTCAAAATATATTACTTTGGCAGATGACGTGGCAGCATATATAAAGACTCGAATCTTTTCAGAATTCGCAACATATTTTAAAAAGCCGGCCATACATTTTAGGATCATGCAAGAATAACAAAGAGCCGCCCTTTAAACGCAAACCAAGAGCGGCTCAAAGCTGCACAACTTATTGGATCAGGATCTTTGTGGGGTCTGCCGGTGAATATTTGATATTTATAGTGTCCCCGGCCCTTGGTATGGCAACCTTTGAAACGATCGTTTTTACAGTTGTTTCAAATTCGACTCCGATGGGCGGAGTGACTTTTAACTGCAGGACCACGACCGGGTCGAAATTTACCAGCTGCCCGGTGTCCTGTATAGACAAAACTTCGGCTGTTGCCGGAATGCCATTCGGGTCAGGGCTTTGGTAGGCTTTTTGCATTTCTATGGCTTCTTGGCCCATGGCCAGCCCCTGATTCATCTTATCAACATTTTCCTTGCCCATGAATGCTTTGGCAGCGAAACCAGTAAAGCCTTTGTTTAACTTCTTATCGGCTTCTTTTAGCGCATCCTCAGGATTTTTCATATCCTTAGATTTTTTATCCATTCCAAACATCAAATCACCTTCTTCTTAAATGTTTAAAATTACATAGATTTTTTACACCAAAAAAATTCACGTACCCTGCCAACCCTCCTCTCATTTTGATCTGCAGCCTTGCAGAAAGCACGGCAAAGAATTGACTTTATGCTATTCAATGATGACCTGCAAAGGAAAAACAATAGAAGCTGAAAAACACGTCAGGAAAACTGAAGATATATGTACACCTTAATAATTTATTTTATCACATCGGTAAAAAAACACAATGGATTTTTCATAGGGCACAAAAAGTTTAGGATCAATCCTGTCCTCCTTCGGGCAGCGCGCCCGTCAGTGATACTATAAAGCCTTTTTTTATACCCATAATGGTAGTTGTAAAGTTATATATATTTCAGTAGAATGAAAATATATATTTTTAAAAGCAATTGCAGCGAAAGCGGCAAGGATAAAAACTTAAAGGAGATCAAACCATGAGCGGTTTTTGTCAGAACTGCGGAAGCGAAATAAAGCAGGGTATAAAATTCTGTATGCGCTGCGGCTTCGCTGTTGACAAGATGCAGCCTCTTGCGCCGCATGGGACGGTTTCCTCTGCTCAGCCCGCGACAGCATACCAGCAGCCTCAGCATACAAACATAAGGCCTCCAAAAAAAAGAAACCGCCGCTTGGTTGCGATCATTGCCGTTGCGGCTTGTGCGCTTGCAGCTATTCTCGTGGTATTATTTATGATCGCGCCCATGCTTTTTGGCCAGCAGGCCCCTGGGACATTCGGGACGGGGGTGCGTCCGTCTGCCATAGCCATAACGGGTGATGAAAGCGAAAATGGGATCGTGACGTCAAAGGCGGTCTTCGAACTTGAAGAAAAGATGTCTCCAGGAGGCGGGGTTATTACGATCAGTAACGAAAGCAGTATGATCAATGGATTTTCCATTGACGTTGCAGAAGATTCATTTGAGGAAGACACTGATTTTTCAATTTCAGCTGCTGCAGTTTTGTCCCATGGTTTTGAACCTGACCTTGTGATTATTTCGCCGTTGATCAATATTGATAATGGGGAAAACTATTCGCAGGAATTAATCATGGTCACGATGCCGTGCGTCGTCCCGAAAGATGTCATTCCGGTGGCCTTTTATTATCATGATGAAGATAAAAGCCTTGAATACATCCCCGTTATGGACTTCAACGAACAATCAATCACTGTGGGTGTCAAACATTTTTCCGACTTGGTATTCGGATATTTTGAAAACAAATACATTGATGATGCTGTATCTGTAGATACAGGATTTTTACCTGGCGTTGATGATTTTTCATTTGTTAATTATGGCTCTGCCATCACGCAGAGAGGCAACTGTTTCGGGGAATCCATTGCCTCCATCTGGTATTATAACAATCAAAAAAAATCTCAGGGCAGTTTGTACGGACGTTTTGACAACTTTGGCAAAAATCCAGACTTTGATTTCGAAACGAAGGCCTTTCAATTTGATGATGTGATGGCGTACAGGCTGGCTTCCATGTCACAGTACCTTTTTGCCGTATCCCCTGCAACGACTCAGACTGATTGGGACGTTTCAAGATGGAATGCCATGAGGACGTCGGACCAGGTAAGATTCGATCAGCTGGTGGCACTGATGAAATTCAAAGGCCCGCAGGTGCTCCTGATCCAAAGAGTGGACGAGAATAAGGTCATGCATAATTTTCACGCAGTTATTGCTTACAGAGTAGACAGAAACCGCATCTATGTTGCCGATCCCAACAAACCCGGCCAGAGAGACAGGTATATTGAGATCGAAAACGGCAGATTCAAACCTTATTCTTCTGCAGATAATGCACAGGATCTTGAAGCGGGCAATGCTGTTAATTACAATGTTTTTTCAGCGTTCGGAGAAACGTCAATGTTCGATCAGAACAGGATGAGGCAATTATGGCAAGAACTCAATGACCGCACAGTTGGAGACGACCAATTCCCCAAAGTCGACATCAAACTGATTGCCAAAGTTAAAAATGCACAAGGTGACGAAGAAGATGAGGAGATCGTTGAAGGATACCGGGCAAAAGGCAATAGTCTTAACTTTGTGGTTGAGGGGCCTGGCGATATAAATTGGGCTGTATATCAGAATAAACAAAACGGAGAAGTGGTACGAGTACAACCCGCAAATGGGAGGTATACCGTACAAGTCGATAAGGATGGACTATACATCGGCATCAGATTATTTAAAAACAACAAATGGTATGGTTTCGAATGGTATGGCATCGAATATTCTGATATTTCGGGGGTCTATGATGTTGCGGGCAATGTGGATTCGGATTGGGGCGGTTACCCTCTCACACCGTTTCAGGCCCGCATTGAGCAAAACGGAGCAGCCGTGCAAATCACTTTTTTGGATCATTCGGGCATTTCGCTCAAGGGCACCTATGATGAATCGAGCAGGACATTTATCGGCAGAGACCCAAGGCCCCCGGGCGGAGACACCTTAGAAGCCGCTTTGGCGACAACATGGTGGCAGCTCGCGGACACCGTAATTGTGTTTGAAATCGGTACAGACTCTATCACTGCGGCAGGAAAACTGGTGGCTCAAGCCTCGGAGGGGGATTTTCTGCCCACGCACAGGATTGAGATCACCTTGAATAAAGTGGCGGATTTAGATTGAGATACAAGACCGGCGGGCCTTCGCAAAGGTCTGCACAATAGTGCTTTGGCCAGCGTCAGCGCCATGGGAAACAAAGAAAAGCCTTCATAAATAATGCCGCTTTGTCTGATATATAAACGCAGCGGCATTATTTTTTAAGCAGAAGGTTTATTCAGAGGAGCAGGTCAGCTTTTCCCATAGGTAATAGAGCCGCTTTCACCCTGCTTTTCCCAACTGAATGTAAGGCTTTCGTTATCACTTGCAAACACAAAAACATATCCGTCTTCTGTTTGCATGTCCATGGAACTCTCCCAGCCAAGGCTTTTTAGGTTTGCGGCATAAGCCTCAGCTGTCGCCTGATCGCATCCAGTGAACGAGACGAGGATCCCTGTGCCCATATCCATGACCATTTCTACTTTTACGCCGGGTACCGGAGGAACTTTTGTGGGAAGCTTATCGCCGGGCCACAGCATGCCTGTTCCGGAGTCGATCGTGACTTGTTCATCTTTGTCCTTTATCTGTACAGAACCGTCGCCGCTGACATCGATATCTACATCTTTACCTTCCTGTCTTAAGGACTGTTCGATCAATTGCTCAAGCATCATTTCCGGCCTCGGAGCACATGCCGCAGCCATAACAATGATCAGCATTAATAATAAAAACAAAAATTTTCTCATTTCCATTCCATCCTTTCTTTTTTGATTTAGCTATTATACTATCATTTTCCAGATTGGGCAACCTGCATACAAAGGATGCCGGAGATAGAACAATTAAGAACATTTACCCTGCCGCCACAAGCTTGCCATGTACGACATAACGCGCATCGTCATACTGATATGTACAAGTCGACAGCGTTATGATCTTGTCATCTTCTTTTATCTGCACGTTATTGATAAAATCAGATTTCTCATAGATCCTTAAGATGTATCTATTAAATTCAGTGCTTGATTCAAAATGCTTTTGATAAGCCTCCGAATCATATGCGGTTGTATACCCGCTGAACAAATCGATGCGGTAATTGGTTCTTGGTGTCAACAGATAAAGATGAGGATGCTCTTCAAAATACTGCTGAGACCTGTATTGAGTCAGGCAGGCAAACATACTGCCGTTATTCATGTTGTGTCCGTATATGATGCTGTTATTGTCAAAGAATCTATCGTTGTTCTCAAAATCCAAGAACAAAGTACCGCTTCTGTTTCTGGTTCCGTCAATCAAATGATCCACATAATACTCGTTATTTTTGCCTTGTACAACCGGATAGTTTATCGGCGTATTTTCTGCATAAAGCCAGCCGACGACATCCCCGTTAATCTGTGTCAGCGCTTCAAAGTCAATTTTAACGGGAACTGCGTTGGATTCATCTTGAGGGCCTGAGCCAGTCCGTATTGATGGTTGAGCGTCTAAAGATACTTCAAGCGCAGTATCCATCAAACCGCCGTATATCCTGCTTGATTCGTTTTGTTCAATGACAGTGCTGATCAGCATCACGGTTGCGGCGATCGCTTCGGTGCGCAGAAAAAAGAACGCGCCCGTTTAATAGAACTTCAGCCAGCA
>Ga0351860_1083_pt1 | contig 14806 bp, 14 predicted proteins | sample BONcelHFGM3001F8_FD_206791 | JGI IMG/M metagenome (GOLD analysis project Ga0351860, IMG submission 206791) | Enriched cells from coal bed in the Powder River Basin, Montana, United States - BONCAT cells FGM rep2 HSBNCT.FGM.300.1.F8 ...
TGAGGCTATGCATTACCCACAAGTCTTGCCGCGCCGCCCGCCGGAGGCTGAAAGCCATCCGGCTACCCTCAGAAGCAAGCCTGCTGAAGCAGGCTCCAGGGATCGTGTGTGGTACGCAAGACCAGATTCCTCGGTCAAAGTAGACCTATTGCCGAGATATGGGTAATGCATAGCCGACTGAGGAGAGGACATGTCTGGAAATGAGAGAAGGTCGGATGTGAAATCTGGTTGTAGGGGCACGGCACTGCCGTGCCCCATAGATGTCAATTTAAGCGAACTGCCCGGTCATCGCCGAGCGCCGGAGGATAAATCCTCCGGCTACGTATAGGTGAAAGCCGGCTGAAGCCCAATACGGTTTCTTTAAGCTATGGCGCTTCGCGCCCGGACACGCTGTAGCGTGTCCCTACGCACCCGTTTCGTAGGGACACGCTACAGCATGTGAATCCTCCCTTTAGGGGCAGCGCGTCTGTTCGAACAATGACCGATCTTGTTCGTCAAATTTCTTAAGGAAACCGTATTGGGCTGAAGCCGGCTCAGACCCGCATTGTGGCGGAAACGTCGCGATGAATGACGCTCAGCTTGAGCGTGAGAATCCTTTTGCAGTCGTCCCACGGTTCGGCTCGATTTATCCAAAACACAGGTTAAGATGACATACGCATTTTGCTGGTTGAGCAGTATCGACGCTATGCGCGCAAGAACAAAAAACCTATGCCTGTCAGGGGCCTACGCGCGGTGGGGCGCATTGCGGTGATGCTTGCGCCGGCCCCGGCCAGATGCTATGCTTGACGCTCAAAGTAGAACATGAGCACCCAAGCCACGAGCGAATTGCACACCACCGCTTCTCAGTCTGAGACGCTTCTTGCCCGGTGCTAGAGGCTCGTAGCGCACCATGCTGACACCAACCATACGTCCAGGACAACCCGCCGACCTGCCCGCGCTCGCGCGGATGTGGTATGAAAAGACCGTGCTCCAGCAGCAGGCCGATTCGCGCCTGCGGTTCGCGCCGGACGCCGAAGCGCGCTGGCAGACGGCGGCTAGCGGCTGGCTGCACGAGGCCGGGCTGGCGCTGCTGGTGGCGGTCGACGCCGACCAGCCGGTGGGCTATGCGGCGGTGCGCGTCGAAGCGGGCGCGCCGGGGCTGCTGCCGGAACACGTGGGCGTTCTGGTGGACATGGGATTGGACACACATCGCTACCGGGGCGGTGTTGGCCGGGCGCTGGTGAGCGCGGCGCAGGACTGGCTGCGCGACCACGGGGCCGCTCAGATGACGGTGGCGGTGTCGCGGCGTTCGGCGGTGGAGCAGGCGTTCTGGCGGTCGCTGGGCGCGCGGGAATGGATGGACAGCCTGTGGATGAGATTCTAGTTCGGGCGGCGCGCGTCGAGGACACCGACGCGGTCGCCGCATTGTGGAAGCGGCTGGTGGATTACCACCGCGAGCTGGACCTGGACTTGCCGCCGGCGACGGCCGACGGGCCGCAGCGGTATGCGCGCAGCCTGGCCGAGCGGATTGGCGATTCGCACACGCGCACGTTCGTGGCCGAAGCGAACGGGCAGATCGTCGGTTACGTGTTGGGCGTGCTGGTCGACTTCGCGCCGGAGATGTTCGAGCAGGAGCCGAGCGGCTTTCTGGCCGACATTTACGTGGACGAAGCTTACCGCCGCGCCGGGGTGGGCCGCCGGCTGGTGCATAAGCTGACCGACTGGTTTCGCAGCCAGGATATCCCGTATTACGAGTGGCATGTGGCGGCGCGCAATCCTGAGGGCGTGAAGTTCTGGAAGGCGATGGGCGGGCGCGACGTGATGCTGCGGATGCGGGCCGACCTGGATGCGGGAGATTCGCGATGACTGAGCTGCTGTACCACGTCGATAGTTCGATCAACAAATTCAACGCGACCGTCACCGAAGTCGACGCCGACAAGCGGGCGGTGCAACTGGACCAGACGGCGTTTTATCCCGGCGGCGGCGGCCAACCGAACGACACCGGCTTTTTGCAGGTGGGCGAGACGGTCTACCCGGTGACCAAGGTCGAACGCGGCAACCTGCACATCATCGGCGGCGAGGCGCTGCCGGCGGTGGGCGACGAAGTCGTCGGCGTGTTGGACTGGGACCGGCGCTACAAGCTGATGCGGACGCACACGGCGATGCACATTCTGTGCGGCGTCGTCTGGCGCGACTATGGCGCGAGCGTGACCGGCGGCAACATGGAGCCGCTGAAGGGCCGGATGGATTTCGAGTTCGAACATCTTTCCCGCGAACTGGTGACGGAGATCGAGCAGCGCATCAACGCCGAGGTGGACGCGGCTCGCGACCTGCGGGTGCAGATTTTGCCGCGCGACGAGGCGTTCGCCATTCCCGACCTGATTCGCACCAAGATCAATCTGCTGCCGCCGGGCATTCCGGAAGTGCGGACGGTCGAGATCGTCGGGCTGGATTTGCAGGCGGACGGCGGGACCCACGTGGCGAACACGCGCGAAGTCGGCCGGATTCGCATCACCGATTACACCAGCAAGGGCGGCATCAACAAACGCCTGTACGTCGAGCTTGACCCAACGGGCATTGCCTGAACCATGCGCCAGCTTCACCCGGTTTCGTTTCACGAGCGTTTTGTCGCCAGCGGTACGTACGTCTTCTCACAGGATGATACGCCGACCGGCGATGTCGAACACTGGACGCTGCACGAACCGGGGAAGGGTGCGCTGACCGTCCGCGCCGATTACGACGGGCGCGCCGGAACCGGCGTACATTGGCTGTTCGAGGGACTGTATAACCGCGCCCTCCGGCGCTTCGAGCGCTTCGACCTGAGCCTGTACGGGACGCAGCACACCGACGCGAAATTCATCTTCGGGCCGGGCGAAGTCCAGATCAGCCTGCGGATCGACGGCAGCGCCAGGGACCGGCTGGACATCCCGCTGCCGGACGGCGCAATCGTGCGAGCGCCGGCGCTGGTGGCTGACGGCCTGGCGCTCGGCGCGGACAACCAGACTGCGCCGTCTTTCGTGCCGACGCTGGACCTGAGCGCCGGACTGGTGCAAGGCGGGCGAATCGAGGTCACGACCGTTACGCAGCAGAACAACGACATGCTGACGGTCGACGGCCGTGAGATCGAGGCTCGCATCTACCGCGTGCAGGGCGACCGTGCAGGCGACTACACTTGCTGGCTGGATCGCCATGATATCCTGCTTCGCCGCCGGTGGCCCTCCGGCCTGACCGCTCAACTATCCCAATATGTCCACCGACCTGAGACAACAACATGATCCGCCGTGCTCTCGATTTCCTCGGTCCGCAGCGCGCCCAAGTGCTGTTTTTCCTGTTCGCTTTTACCGGCCTCGCCAGCCTGATGCTGAACGCCAGCGACGCCGAATGGGCGCGCGCGGTGCAGACGGTGCTGGCGTTTGGCTTCATTTTTGTCGCTGCCGGCATCATTCTGACGCGGCTGGAACGCGAAGACCGCATTCGCTGGCTGGCGATTCTGACGCCGGCGGTGGGCGCGGTGCTGCTGGGGGCGGTGTTCCTGCCGCAGTATGGCTGGGCGTTTTTCGGCGCGGCGCTGGGCTGGATCATCGCCGGCATGTTCATCTTCCGCAGCCGCTCGCGGGTGGAATACCGGCAGGCGGTGCGCTTTCTGCGCCACAGCGAGTACGCCGAGGCCGTCAAGGTGATGGACGCCGTCATCAAGGACGACCCGAACGATTTGCAGCATTACCGCTTCCGGGCCGAGATCTTGCGGCTGTGGGGCAAGCTGGACCGGGCGCGGCGCGATTATCAGCAGATGGTGGCGCTCGATCCGGAGTCGGCGATCGGCTACAACGGGCTGGCGGAAGTCAACTTGCAGGCCGGCAATTATCCGGCGGCGCTGGAAGCCGGCAACAAGGCGCTGGCGCTCGCGCCGGCCGAGTGGGTGGCGGCCTATAACCTGGGCATGATCGAGGATCGGCTCGGCCAGTCGCAGGCGGTGATCGAGCATCTCGACCGGGCGTTGGCGCTGAAAGTGCCGGAACGCCGCCACCGGTTGCTGATTAACCTGTATCTGGCGCGCGCCTATGCCCGCCTGGGCAACGCCGACCACGCCAACGCGATACTGGGGCAGATGCGGCAGGAACGGGCGGCGGTGCAGGAGTGGCAGACGCTGCTGGAAAGCGAGCAGGCGGCGACATTGCGGGCGGTGCTGGGCGCGGACGTGCAGGCGGCGGCCGACGTGCTGGAAGGCCGGCGCGAGGTGATGGCGCTGGCGGACGGAGCGCCGGTATGAGCCGCCAACAACGTTTCATCGTCCTGTACGTATCGTCGGTGCTGGCGCTGTTCGGCGTGGTCGTGTTCGTCATCGGCATCGTCATCGAGTACGTGGAAGCGCGCAGCCGTCCGCCGGGGCTGCCGGGGCTGCCGCTGCCGCTGACGGTCGCGCTGGCCGGACTGGCGCTGGCGGCGGTCATGGGCATGGTGGCGTTCGCGATCGTCGGGCTGGCGCTGGCGCGGCAGACGCGGCAGCAAGGCTCAGGCTATGGCGACGCTTATCGGCTGATCGAGTCATTCCGCTTCCGCGATGCAATTCCGCTGCTGGAACGGTCGATTACAGAGGGCAAGGAGACGGCCGAGGTGCTGATGCTGCTGACGAGCGCCTACGCCTACAGCGGCCAGCTCGCCAAAGCGCAGGCGGCGGCCGACCGCGCCGTCGCGCTGTACCCGAACGACCCCGACTCGTACATCACGCTGGCGAACGGCTACCGCTTGCAGGCGTCGTACGACGAAGCGGCCAACGCGCTGAATCAGGCGGCGACGCTCGCGCCGGACAACCCGATCATCTGGGCGGAAAAGGGCTTCGTGCAGCGCTTCGCCGGCGACCACGAGGCGGCGACGGCGTCCTTCGAGCATGCCGCCGGCCACGCCATGCCGGCGGCCTACTGCGTGCGCGTGTTCTACCATCTGGCGCAGGCTTACCAGCAACAGGGCGACACCAAGGGCGCGGTCAAGGCGACGGCGCGGATGATGAGCGCCCGCGATGGGCTGGCGACCTGGCGCGCCGGGCTGCACGCGCTGGAAGGCACCGCCTACGGCCAGTCGCTGCGCTACGAGATCGCCGCCATCGATCAGGCGCTGGCGGACGCCGACGCCGGCAACCTGGGCTAACCGCGCGTGGAAGCCACTGCTTGGAGCAAGGGGTGAGGCGACGACCGGAAAACCTAACCGCCAAGTCGCCAAGGATGCGCCAAGGGATTTGGTGCGGAATGGGCTTTCCCCTGTCAACAGCGTAGGTTTGAATACGCGCCCTGGCTGCGTGAATCCTCTCGTTAGCTTCGTATAGTGAAAAGTCAATAACCGTGATTGATCCGGCATTTCGCCGTCGAAACGAGGACGCCGCATGGGGCAGCTAACGCTCAGTCTGATTCGCCGCTTCAAGCAGTGGGAGCGGTCGGTGCAGATTGCCGTCGTGACGGCGCTGGTGCTGTTCGTGGTGATCGTCGTCATTGCCGGGGTAGGGCCGCAGGAGCTGCGCCTACCGGCGGTGATCGGCATTATCGGGCTGATGCTGGTGTTGCAGGTGGTGGTGCTGTGGGCCAACCGCGACATGGTGACGGCCTACACCGAGGCGCAGCGGGCGTACCTGCGCGGCGACTTCGAGGCGGCGCGGGCCGTGCTGGAGGCGGAGGGCGAGGCGGCCGACGCGCGGGCGCTGACGCTGCTCGGCAACACCTACCGCCAGCTCGGCAAGCTGGACGAGAGCGAACGGGTGCTTGGGCTGGCGCTGGCGCAGCATCCGGGCGACCAGTTCCCGCTGTACGGGCTGGGGCGTACGCTGATGGCGCAGGGGCGCTATGCCGAGGCGGCCGACCGGCTGGAAGCGGCGCTCAAGGGCGGCGCGCCCTTCGTGGTGCAGGTCGATCTGGCTGAGGCGTACTACCGACTGGACGACGCGGAATGCGCGCGGCGGGCGCTGGCGGCGCTGGGCGAGGTCGAGCAGGAGCCGTACCGCCGGCTGATCGTGGCGCTGATGCGCTGGCGGCTGGGCGACGCGCCGAAGCCGGATGCGGCGCTGGTGGGCGAGGGCATCGCGTACTGGCAGGCGACGGCCGAGCGCTTCGCGGACACGGCGTATGGGGCGGCAGTGGCGGCGGATGTGCGGGCGATGGAGGAGGCGGAAGCGGACGACCGGACTATGCTACAATGAGTATCAGCTTCTACACGGATACACATATTGCCAAGCAGGTCGCAATTCAACTGAGGCGGCGCGGTATCGAAGTCATTCGCTGTGAAGAAATAGGGATGGCGGAAGCGGCAGACCCAGATCACTTACGATATGCGGCGCAACATGGTCTATCGCTGATCACCAAAGATGAAGATTTTTTGATATTGCATCACCAATGGCTCAAGAGCGGTCAAAATCACGCTGGAATTTTTTATTGTCCTATCCGCTTCAATCCAGCTATCGGTAAAATTGTTACAGCCTGCGCAGACTATCACGCCCTCATAGATTCGGGCGCGGGTACACTCGAAGACATTCGTAACCGTATTGTCTTTATTTAGGGGGGATGCTATGGAAATCGTAAACCATATAGAAATGCGCGACGGCCAGGCGGTTATACGGGGTCACGGTCATCTTAAAGCGAAGATGGTCGCGCGCATGCATTTGTGGGAAGGCGCTTCCATCAGCGATGTTATGGACCATTACAACCTGACAGCGGCTGAGGTGTACTCCGCGCTGGCTTACTATGCCGACCATCAACCGGAGCTAGACGCGGAGTACGAGCGCGTGGTCTCCGAAGCCCGGCGTGACGCCGTAACCCTGGACGACTATAAGGCGCAGCTTGCCAGTCGCCCGTCAACCAATTCTGAAAAGTAGGCTGAAAGAACCTGTGCGAATCCACTACGACCCGCAAGCCGACGCTGCCTACATTCGGCTGGCTGAAACGGACGTGGCCGACAGCGATGAAGTAACGCCGGGTATCGTGCTCGACTTCGACGCCGATGGTCATGTCATCGGGATCGAGATTCTGGATGCCGCTCAGTTCGGCCGCAACATTCGCGATATCCACTTCGAAGTGCTCACCGGCGAACACGAGCGTCGTTAGCGACCGCGCGAACGTATGGATCCTCAGAGTGAGCCTATCGCTGGTAGACCGAGTGAGGAAATGAACTTCATGACTGACCGAATCCAGCTCACCAAGGACTTCTACCAGGCGTTTGCGGACGGCAACCGCTGGACGGTTGACTGACGGGCTAGCGCGAATCGCCTTGCGGTTCCGGCATCAGAGAGACAAATCTGCTTTATGACCACCTGGATTGGACACCTGCGGATTGCCGAGGCGCTGCTGGCGACGCGGCCCGGCCTGGACGAAACAGCGTTCGCGTTCGGCAACCTCGGCCCGGATTCGGGCATTCCCAACGACGACTGGAGCGAGTTCGACCCGCCGAAAGCGGTGACGCACTTTCAGCACGAAGGCGGCGGCGAGGACCGAATCCACGATCTGGCGTTTTACCGTGAGTATGTGCTGCCGCTGCCGCCCGACGACCTGCGCACCAGCTACCGGTTGGGTTACTTCGTTCACCTGTTGAGCGACAACCTGTGGTCGCGATGGGTGGGGGCGACGACCAAGCGGGCGTTCGCGGCCGAGTATGCCGCCAAAGGCCAGCAGCTCATCACCGAGATCAAGTGGGACTGGTACGACCTGGATCATCGCTACGTCCGCGACAACCCCGACAGCCTGTTCTGGCGCGTCGTCCTGCCGGCGGCGAACCCGCCGGTGGATCTGCCGTTTCTGACCGAGAGCGGCGTCCATTTCTCGCTCGACCACATCCGCAGCTTCTACGGCGAGCCGCACCCCGGCCTGGACCTCGACCGGCACTATCCATACCTGAACGAGCGCAATATGACGCGTTACGTCGAAGATGCCGCCGCGACGATTGGCGAGCTGCTGCGCGCGCTCGATGCGCGGCCGGCGCTGGATGGGCAAACGTCGGGGTTGTTCCTGCTGCCAGCGGAGCGACTTCAACCGTACGCGCCGCCGCTGGGCGACGCCTGAGTCCATGACGGCCGCCGGGCGAGGGGTGTATGCAAAGGTTGTCAGGGAACCTATGGACAAGTGAGCAATCGGCAGTATCAGCGCGGAACCTCACCCCCCGGCCCCCTCTCCATGACTGAAAGAACGGGTCATGGAGAGGGGGAGCCAGGCGCGCTATTGACCTGTTGAGACGATCTGGCCCCCCCTCTCCAAATCTGTAGTTTGATTTGGAGAGGGGGTGAGGTTCCGTGGGCGCGACGCAACCGCACCTGATTGTCACGCTGTCAAACTTTTCCCTGACAACCTTTGCCTGCACCCTGGTGAGCTTTCCCCTGTCGAAATAGACCAAAATACGCGATAATAAAAGCCTGAAATCTCCAAATAGTGACTTCCAAAACAGGGGGAGGTGCATCCGTGCATGTAGGCCAGCCCTGGCTTACATCGCGGCCAATTGTCCCGCTGATACGGACACTGATCTAACGCCTTTCCGTCCCCCGTATCAGTTTGCCCTTGATGGCATGGAGCCGTGATGTTTAAGCCTGTCAATCCGAAAGCCGATATCCAGAAACTTGAACGCGACCAGACCGAATTCTGGCGCGCCAACCGCATTTTCGAGCGCTCGATGCAGGAGCGCGAAGGCGGCCCGAACTTCGTCTTTTACGAAGGCCCGCCGACTGCCAACGGCCGACCCGGCAGCCATCACGTGCTGGCGCGCGCCTTCAAGGACATCATCCCGCGCTATAAGACCATGCAGGGCTACTACTGCCTGCGCAAGGCCGGCTGGGATACGCACGGTCTGCCGGTCGAAATCGAGGTCGAGAAAGAGCTTGGCCTCAAGAACAAACACGAGATCGAAGAATACGGCATCGCCGCCTTCAACGAGAAGTGCCGCGCCAGTGTTTTCCGCTACATCACCGAGTGGGAAAAGCTGACCGAGCGCATCGGCTACTGGGCCGACCTCGACGACGCCTACGTCACTTTCACCAACGACTACATCGAGAGCGTTTGGTGGATTCTGAAGCAGATGTGGGACAAGGAACTGCTGTATCAGGGCCTGAAGGTCGTCCCCTACTGCCCGCGCTGCGGCACGCCGCTCAGCAGCCACGAAGTCGCGCAGGGCTACAAGGATGTCAAGGACCCCAGCGTGTTCGTGCGCTTCCCGCTGCGCGACAAGCCGGGCGTCTACTTCCTGGTGTGGACGACGACGCCGTGGACGCTGCCGGCCAACGTGGCGCTGGCGGTCGGCGAGAAGATCGATTACGTGCAGGTCGAAGGTCCGTCGCCGGATGGCGAAGGCACCGAGCAGTTGATCCTGGCCGCCGACCTGATGACCAAGGCGCTGATCCATCCGGAAGATTACAAGGTTGTCAAGCGGATGAAGGGCAGCGAGCTGCTCGGCCAGCACTACAGCCCGCTGTATACCTTCCTGCCGGTCGAGCAAGATTACGCCTACGTCGTGGCCGGCGACTTCGTCAGCACCGAAGACGGCTCCGGCATCGTCCACATCGCCCCGGCTTACGGCGTCGACGACATGGCGACCGGGCAGAAGTATGGCCTGCCGGTGCTGCAAACGGTCGCGCCGGATGGCACGTTCATCAACGACGTGACCGAGTTTCGCGGCATGTGGGTCAAGGACGCCGACCCCGAAATCGCTGTCGACCTGAAGCGCCGCGGTCTGCTGTACAAGTCCGGCAAGGTCGAGCACAGCTACCCGTTCTGCTGGCGCTGCGGTACGGCGCTGCTGTACTACGCGCGCACGACGTGGTTCATCCGCTCGACGGCCTACCGCGACAAGATGGTCGAGCTGAATCAGGAAATCAACTGGGTGCCGAACCACGTCAAGAATGGCCGTTTCGGCAACTGGCTGACCGACGTCAAGGATTGGGCGTTGGGCCGCGAGCGTTACTGGGGCACGCCGCTGCCGGTATGGGTGGACGACGAAACCGGCGACATGCTGTGCGTCGGCAGCGTGGCCGAGCTGAGCCAACTGGCGGGCCGCGACCTGAGCGAAACCGACCTGCACCGCCCGTACGTGGATGAGATCACCTTCCCGAACCCGAACGGGACCGGCGGCACGATGCGCCGGGTGGTCGAACTGATCGACGTGTGGTTCGACAGCGGTTCGATGCCGCTGGCGCAGTGGGGCTACCCGCACCGGAACAAGGAACTGTTCGAGAAGCAGTTCCCGGCCGATTACATCTGCGAAGCCGTCGACCAGACGCGCGGCTGGTTCTACAGCCTGCACGCCATCAGTTCGATGGTCAACGAAGAAGTCGCCTTCAAGAACGTCATCTGCCTGGGCCTGATCCTCGACGGCGAGGGGCAGAAGATGTCGAAGAGCAAGGGCAACGTCGTCAGCCCGTGGGAAGTGCTGGACGCGCACGGCGCTGACGCCTTCCGCTGGTATCTGTTCACCGCCGGCCAGCCGGGCGAGCCGCGCCGCTTCTCGAAGGATCTGGTCGGCGAGGTGGTGTCCAAGTTCTGGCTGACGCTGTGGAACACCTACAGCTTCTTCGTCACCTACGCCAACATCGACGGTTGGACGCCGGCTGCGGCCGCGCCGCCAGTCGCCGAGCGTGACGAGCTGGACCGCTACATCCTGGCCGAGCTGCACCAACTGGTGAAGCAGGTGACCGAGGCTTACGAGACCTACAATGTGCCGGGCGCGACCCGGCCGATCGAAGAGTTTGTGACGACGCTGAGCAACTGGTACGTGCGCCTGAGCCGCCGACGCTTCTGGAAGAGCGAAAGCGACGCCGACAAGCAGGCCGCCTACGCCACGCTGTACGAATGCCTGACGACCGTCGCCCAACTGATCGCCCCGGCGACGCCGTTCGTGAGCGAGGCGCTGTACCGCAATCTGGTGGCCGAACTCCAGTCGGACCTGCCGCCGAGCGTGCATCTGTCGCGCTGGCCGGACTACAACCCGGTGCTGATCGACAAGGGGCTGATCGACGAGATGCGGCTGGTCGAACGGCTGGTGAGCCTGGGGCGCGCCGCGCGTGAGACGGTGAAGATGGGCGTGCGCCAGCCGCTGGCGGAAGCCGCCTTCGTGGTGCGCGAAAAGAGCGAGATCGCCACGCTGGAACGCATGGCGGGCCTGATCGCCGCCGAGCTGAACGTGAAAGCGGTGCGGCTGTTGGACGAGCCGACCTACACGCTGAACCCGCTGCCGCAGGTGCTGGGGCGCAAGTTCGGCAAGAGCTTCCCCAAGGTGCAGAAGACGCTGCGCGAAGGCACGCAGGCCGACGTGCAAGCCTGGGCCAAGCAGCTTCTGGCCGGCGAGACGGTCAGCGTCAGCGTCGACGGCGAGACCTACGCCGTGAATGGCGAAGAAGTGCAGGTGTTGATGAAGGCGGCCGAAGGTTACACTTCGGCGGAAGAGGCCGGTTACATGGCGGTCATCGACACGCGGCTGAACGAGGCGCTCATCAACGAGGGGCTGGCGCGCGAAGTCGTCCGCCGGGTGCAGTCGATGCGGCGCGACGCCGACTTCAATATCGCCGACAAGATCGTGACGCGTTACGTGGCGAGCGACCGACTGGCGAACGCTATCAGCCAGTTTGCCGACTACATCCAGGCCGAGACGCTGACGAAGAGTCTGGAAGCGATCGAGCCGGAAGACGGCTTCCACCGCGAGGACTTCGCGCTCGACGGCGAGATGCTGGCGCTGGGTGTGAAGCGGGCCGAGTAAGGCGGAAGTAACGAGTAACGAGTGGTGAGTAACGCGTAACAACGCTCGAAGTCAGTACGGTTTCTTTAGGAGTTTGGCGGCGAACCCCTCACCCCCGGCCCCTCTTCTTCGCGGCCTCCGGCTGCCCCCTCGTTCCTCGGGGCGCTTCGCACGCAAGCGGGGAGAGGGGAGAAAAACAGGATTTGAGGTATGGGCCGGTGACTGAGATTTTGCTTAAGGAAACCGTATTGCGCTCGATGGTTTCGCCCTCACCCCGGCCCCTCTCCCTCAGGGAGAGGGGAGAAAGACTAAATCCGGGAACGGGTCGGTACCTGGAAATCGTCCGTAAGGAAACCGTTCGAAAGGGCACAGTCGACTGTGCCCTTTTGATTCGTTTAAGCGCGCGCATTGACAAGCAGATGGACGGCCTGTAATGGTCTTCATTGGTCAGACTCACTAACTCAAAAGTGACTGTACACAATCCAGTTGGCATAGAGTCTGGTGCTTTCTGACGGATAAACGGGGTGTGTTTGTCTAGAGTCACTAAAAATCATCAGGTGTTCTTGGTGAATGCGGTTATAATGGCAGGTGTCTCTCCCCGCTTACAATCAGACCAGTACTCATTGCGAGATTGTGGTGCCCATGACGGAAAGCAACAGCACAACGCTACAGGCTCTGCTCCAGTTCGCCTTGCCACTCGGCACAACGTTGGTCACGGGTTCCCCGGAAACGACGATCACATGGGCAGTCACGGTGCGCGCCCAGCCGCCCGCCTTCCCGGATATCTATGGCGGCGAGATCGCGCTGGTTTCGATCGAAGTACTGCGCGGCTATGACAGCCGCATTTCGCTGGCCGAGGTGATCGAGGGTCTGGCCGAGGCCGGGGTTCACGCGGTGGCCGCCAGCGACGACATCACCAACGCGGCGGCGGCGGTCGCGTCCGAGCGTGGCATCGCGCTGCTGGCGCTGCCGGAAGACTCCAGCCTGCCGCGCATCGAACGCGCGATCTCGACGCTGATCGTCAACCAGAAGGCGCAGCTTACCCAGCGCGCACTCGAAATTCAGCGTCAGTTGACGCGGCTGGCGGCCGAGAACCGCGACTTCAACAGCCTGCTGCAAATCATCGCCCGCGCCACCGCCAAGCCGGTCGTCGTCCACGACGACGCCGGCGTGCTGATGGCGCAGGTCTACCCGAACGTTGCCCGGCGGGTGACGGCTGGCGGCGGCGGGCGGGCGCTGCTGCAAAGCCTGCCTTATGGCGCGTTCCAGAACTGGCTCAGTCGCGAAGCGCCGTCGGCCGAAGGCGTGATCGTGCCGAGTCCGCTTGGCTATACCACGCCGCTCAAGGCGGAAAAGCGGGTCGCCGGTTACCTGTCGCTGGTGGACAGCAAAGAAGCGCTGGACGACTTCGACCGGCTGGTGATGACCTACGGCGCGGACGTCTGCGCGATCGAGCTGGCGAAGAGCCGGGCGATTGCGTTCGCGGTCGAGCAGGCGCGCGGCGACTGGGTGCAGATGTGGCTGAGCGGCACGCCCGGCGACGATGATCTGATGACGACCCGCGCGCAGCAGGCCGGTTTCGACGCCGAGACGATGTACATGGTGGCGGTCTTCCGGGCGATGACCGACAGTGGCGCGACCCTGCCGCTCGAATCGCTGATTCCGCTGGTGCGCGACGACATGACGCGGCGGCAGGTGACCGGCGCGGTCGGCCAGTACGTCGACGTGATCGTGGCGCTGTATCCGCTGGAGAACGCGACGCAAGCGCCCCGCGTGCGCCGGCTGGTGGACGAGGTGCGGGCGCAGCTCGCCATGCGCAGCCCAAGCGGGCTGGTGGCGGCCGGCATCAGTCGGCCATCGACCGGGCTGGTGGCGCTGCGCGAGTCCTACCGCGAGGCGAAGGACGCCGTCAGTATTTCGAACGAGCTGGGCGACCGCGAACAGACCACGTTTTACGGCGACTTGAAGCTGTACCAACTGCTGCTGGCGCTGAAAGAGCGCAACCTGGACCAGATGCGGCGCTTCTACTTCGAGACGCTGGGGCCGCTGGTCGAGCACGACGAGCGCAAGCAGGCCGACCTGATCCGCACGCTGAACGGCTTCTTCGAGGCGAACGGCAACCTGGCGAAAGCGGCGACCGACCTGGACGTGCATCGCAATACGCTCGTCTATCGCCTGGAGCGCATTTCCGAGCTGACCGGGCTGAACCTGGACGACGCCGACAACCGGCTGATTCTGCATCTGGCGCTGAAAGTACAGCGCGTGCTGGCAACTCTGCCAGGATAGAGATCATGACTGTATCGACCCAACTGGTCGCCCGACTGGCGACCCCGGCGGACGCCGCCGCGATGGCGGCGATCTACAATCAGGGCATCGCCGACCGCGTTGCCACCTTCGAGACGGAACCGCGCACGCCGGCGCAGGTGGCGGCGTGGTTCGACGGCCAGCACCCGCAGGTGGTGGTCGAACGCGACGGCGAGGTGATCGCTTTCGGGTCGACGTCCGGCTACCGGGCGCGCGCCTGCTATGCCGGCATCGCCGAGTTTTCGGTGTACGTGGCGCGGACGGCGCGCGGCGCTGGGGCCGGGCGGGCGGCGATGCAGGCGCTGATCGAGGCGGCTGAGGCGGCGGGCTTCTGGAAGCTGTTGTCGCGGGTGTTCATCGAGAACGCGGCCAGCCGTGGCCTGCTGAAAGCGACCGGTTTTCGCGAAGTCGGCATCTACGAAAAACACGGCCAGCTCGACGGCGTCTGGCGCGACGTCGTCATCGTCGAGCGGCTGCTGGGGAGGGCGCGCAACGCCTGAGCGGCGGCGGTTTTTCCCCTCGTCAAGCGAAGAATTCCACCCCTCACCGGCCAAAACGAGCGCTTTTGGGCCGGATTTGTGCGTTTTTTTCCTGATTGTGACGACATTCTAACCATTTTCTCCCGTAGCGGTGATTGTTATTCAAATCTTTATGATACAATCCATAAGTGTGCATTAAGTGTTCGCAACACGAAGCAAACACGCAAAGGAGTTCCAATATGGCTATCGAATTTTACGATGTGAAGACCCGTAAGAAGGTTTCGATCGACGAGAAACAAATCACCAAGACGACGTTCGAAACCCAGAACGGCCAGACCCGCTACGGCATTCGCGGC
>Ga0351860_1100_pt1 | contig 14538 bp, 12 predicted proteins | sample BONcelHFGM3001F8_FD_206791 | JGI IMG/M metagenome (GOLD analysis project Ga0351860, IMG submission 206791) | Enriched cells from coal bed in the Powder River Basin, Montana, United States - BONCAT cells FGM rep2 HSBNCT.FGM.300.1.F8 ...
TAAACAACAATTAAATTACATGGAAAAGAGACTAAAGATGGATTCAGCCAGAATCAAAGTAAATCTTTGGGACCATAAAGAAGTCTATGCAAATTCATTAACATATAGAGTAGAAGAACTATTGTACGCAATTGAATTTAAAACTGATTTAGAGTTTTATTTATCTGACCTGCTAGACAATCTCAACAAAATGAAAACATTAAGTAAATGGGACTATAATAAAGTGAAAGAAATGATTGATAAAATTGATAATATTAAATATGAGAAACAAAAAGAAACCATACTCGAAATAATAAATAATACAACGATAAAATAACTGATGCTAACAGCTGCTAAAAAACATTGGGGCAGAGAGCTAGATGAGTTTTATTTTAGTATAATAGCATTTATTTTACCGTGGGACAAAATTGCTGCTTCGAACTCCCCATCGCTTTTTAGCAGCAAATGTTAGGCACAAGCGAAGAAAAACCCAACGACGATGGTAATTTTACTGAATAAAGAATAGAAAATGAAAATAGCCAACGCACAAAACAGCACATTTGTAAGCCCCAACACACAGGCTAATTCTTCAGCTTGCAAAAGAGCTGTTTTCGTCCAACCCACAAATTGACTATGACTGATTTAAATATAATATATCAAGAGATTCAAGAAAGATTGAGAAAACAACTTGTGGTGATTGTTGGAACAGGTTCATCAATGGCTGTGGATTATGATTTTGGAATGAATTCTTTGGAAACCCATCTTAAGAAGGAAATACCTATTCAAATTAAAAAAAATGACAAAGCTTTAACTGAATGGAAAAAAGTTTCACATAATAGAAAACACGGGCATGATTTTGAAAACTCTTTGAATGGAATATCTTCTCAATTTTTGCTAAACCGAATTATTTCTGAAACTGGTAAATATGTAGCATATATAAACAATAAAAATCTCTCAAAAATAAACCAAGGAAATATTCCTATTAAGTCTTTATTTGAGAGATTGAAGCAAACTTTTTCCTATGTTAATCCTTCAATAGACATAATAACCCCAAACTACGATTTGATTATAGAAAACGCATTATCTCAATGTAATTTGGATTATAATGATGGATTCTTTGGTGGATTGCAGAAGGGATTTGATTGGAGTGAATCTGAGCAACAATTTATTAGAATTGAACGAGAAAATAAAACGAATAAAGTCTATTCAAGAATAAAACCACATTTCAAATTACACAAAGTTCATGGTTCATTGAACTATTTTGTTGACAATGATTTTGTTGTTAGAAATGATTCATTAGCATATTTTGATAAACCTCTAAATCTCGAAAGATTCATTATTACGCCTGGTGATACAAAACATAAAAGAATTGTTGAGAATAGGCAATTTTATAGGGAAATGGATTCGGCAATTGATAAGGCTCAGACATATTTGTTTATTGGATACGGTTTTAATGATTTGGACATTGATAAGAAAATATGTCAAAACATCAAAAACTCAAATAGAAAGGCAATAATAGTTACAAAAGACTTGACTGGTAATGCTCCACAAATTATTATAGATAATCCCAATATCATTGCGATTGCTGATAACAATTGCGGAGGCTCTATTATAAGTAAGCATCCGATAAAACCCATATTGTAGCCTATGTTTGGCCTCTTTAATTTTGTTTTAAAATTAAAAGCTATGACACTCGCGGAATATGAACTTTTGGAACAGGATTTTATATCATCATCATCTGATATCAGAACTTTTCTTCAGGCAAAAGGTGTAAGCCCACACAAATACTACTACTGGAAGCGCAGGTCCAGAGAACTCAAAGAGTCTTCATCTATCACAGATGGCCAATTCTTACCCATCGATCTCCATTCCGGGGGTTTAATCAAGCCGTCAAAACGAGGTAAAAGCACGAAACAGGCGGTGATTGGTCAGGGTGAGATTGAGATAGAGCTTCGCACTCCTACCGGAGCAGAGTTCCGTATCCGTGGTATTATGGACTCATTAATGGTGAGTTCCATCATCGCTTCATCCGGAGGCCGGCGCAATGTTTAGTCTTAATGACAGCATGCGCTACCTTCTCTACAGCGAGCCCACCGATATGCGGAAGAGTTATCACACCCTGAGTGGTCTTGTGACAAACAATATGGGGCTCAATGTGCGCAATGGCGATGTCTTCATCTTTATAAACAAGGCCCGTAACCGAATCAAACTACTTCATATGGAGCCGGGCGGACTGGTTATTTACTCAAAACTGCTTGAAGAGGGTCGTTTTCGCCTCCCTTCAATAGATTCGGAACAGGGATCAGTCAAAATGAACTGGTTGGATCTTGTAATGATGGTTGAGGGTGTTATGGATGACCCGGCAACAAGATTAAGGAGGTTAAAAAGAGTAAATTTTTAGCATAAAATGTTGGTTATTATTTGGTTATCTGAAACATTGTTACTATCTTTGTATCAGATAATTACAGTTGAATAATCCGGAGCTATCAGCACCACTTTCTCCGGTCCAAACGGCGCCAGTAAATCCGGCCGCAAACGGCGCCACTTTTTAGGGAACAATTTACTCTCCAACAGTAAATTTCAACCTGACAATCCGGCAGAAATAGCGCCAGTAGATTGATTGGATTTGATAACATCCATAGTAATTTTAACGCAAATAAAATTATTATGGCAAACAAGCGGGTGAACATGTTACGAATTCGAAAAATCATTCAAATGCTCCAAGATGAATACTCCGGAAGGAGTATCAGCTCTGATCTAAAAATGGGCAGGCATACTGTCACAGACTACATTGAGCAGATAAAATCCACCAAAAAAGATTATGCAGAGCTGCTCAAACTGGGAGATGCAGAGTTATCTACCTTACTCATACCCAAGAAGGAAGAAGAACCCAAGCCTATTAGTGATAGACAAAAAGATTTTGAGTCACAGTTGCCATATTTTTCCAATGAACTAAAACTCAGAGGTGTTACCAAAGGTCTTCTCTGGAAAGAATATAAGCAAAAACATCCAGATGGATATAGTCATTCGCAGTTCTGCGATCTCCTATTGCGTTATACAAACAGCAGGAAGGCAAGTTTTATAAATGAACATATACCCGGTGATACGATGCAAGCAGACTTTGCCGGTGATAAGTTGTTTTTCATAAATAAAGAGAGCTGTGCAAAGGTATTGTGTGACGTTTTGGTTTGTTCAATGCCTTTTAGTAGTGAAACATATGTTGAAGCAATGACTAATGCAAGGCAAGAAAACTTCTACCGAGGACTCAGCAATGCTTTAGAATACTTCAAGAAGGTTCCTCATAATGTCTATAGTGACAACATGAAGCAATATGTCTTCAGGAGCAGCAGATATGAGCCCACATTCAGTTATATGGCAGAAGAGTGGTCGGTTCATTACAATACTGCCCTTCACGCAACTAGGGTAAGGAAACCAAAGGATAAGGCCAGCGTAGAATCCCATGTGAATATAGTCTATATGAAAATCTATGCCCGGATGCGGAATGATGTATATTATTCATTGGCTGCCCTTAATAATCGTATTTGGGAGCTGCTTGATGAGCTGAATGACACTAAGAGATCCAACAGGGATTACAGCCGCAGGGAGATTTTTGAGATGGAAGAAATGCCCAGAATGAAATCTCTTCCCGAAGAACCCTTTGTCATTAAACATCGTATACAGGCTACCGTCCAACAATCCTATCATGTACTGCTGGGAGAGGATATGCATTATTATAGCGTTCCATATCAATATATCAAGAAGAAAGTAACAGTGGTTTACGATTATATCAATGTAGAGATATACCATGATTACCAACGAATAGCCATACACCAAAGAAACACCAGAAGATATGCATACTCTACATTAAAGGAGCACATGCCTAAATCCCACGCCATTTATGTAGAACAGAAGGGATGGGATGCCGAGTATTTTATCAAAAGAGCAGAAAAGATGGGAGAGGAAACAAAAACAGCAATCCAGAAAGTATTATCGTCCAGGCCATTTGTACAACAGACATACAATAGCTGCATTGGTATTTTCAGACTAGGGACAATACATGGGGAAAAACGCTTAAGGGCAGCATGTATGCGGCTGATTAACTCTCCAGTTGTAAATTATACAATGATAAAAAACATCTTGGATAAAAACCTGGATAAAGAAGATGATATGTTTTGCGCAAGAAATTATCGACTGCCTGAACATGAAAACACCAGAGGAGCAGAACATTATCAATAATTATAAAACATTAAACATCAAAAACATGAACACACAAATAACCATTGACAAAATGGAACATTTAAAACTAAAAGGCATGAAACAGGCCTATCAGGCAATAGTGACGATGCCAACGCAGGAGCAACCATCCATTCACCAGTTTATTGCCCGCCTGATAGAAGCAGAAGAACAATCCAGATTGAACAAAAAAACAGAGATGTATTTAAAACTCAGCAAATTGAGATACAATGTCGTTTTAGAAGAGATAAATTGTTCTACCGATAGGAACTTCACAAAAGACGACCTTCTTGAACTTGCAGACTGCACGTTTATTAAAAGAGCAGAAAATATATTGATTACAGGGGCCACAGGCTGCGGAAAAAGCTACCTGGCGTGCGCTTTAGGCAGGCAGGCCTGCTCCTTTGGCAACAGGGTGCTTTACTTTGGAATGATACGGTTATTGGAAAAAATATCACAGTCAAAATTAGACGGTACATATATGAACCTTCTTAACCATATAGAGAAAACAGCCTTGATTATTATTGACGACTTTGGCGTTCATCCTTTGGATCCCATATCAAGGTTGACCCTTTTGCAAATATTAGAGGATAGATATGGTAAAAAGTCAATAATCATAACCTCTCAGCTTCCGGTTGGGAAATGGTATGAATATATTGGAGACTCTACCATTGCAGATGCAATAATGGATCGACTGACAGGTTCTGCCACAAGAATCGAATTGGAAGGTGACACATTGAGAAAAAAATCAAAAAAATAATTATAAATTTGTTCCAGATCCAGTCATCTTTACTGGCGCCGTTTCACCCCGGAATAGGTGGAGCCGTTTATCCGGAATTTTCAATTACAGTGTTTTATGACTTCCGGATACACCCAGCAGGATATAGAGAGAATGGCCGCAGAGATAGAGTCTCTTCGTAGTCAGCTAGCTGCAAAGGAAGAGGTTGTATCCACTCTTGAATCAGATGTCGTAAAATTAGAATCAAATGTCTCCAGTCTTGAGTCAAACATCACCAGTCTTGAATCAGACATTACCAATCTTGAATCAAACATCACCAAATTAGAATACGAGCTCACCTGGTTAAGAAAGAAGTTATTTGGCAAGATGAGTGAGCGATTTATCAACTCAGATCCCGATACTCGTCAACTGGACATCTTTGGCGAGCAGCTTAGCGACAATGAGAGAGAGGAGCTGGAGAGGGCTGCAAAGCAAGAGCAGGAGCTCATAACCAGAACAATAACAGTAAGTAAACCTCGCACACCGCGTAAAGATGTATCTTTTGAAAACCTGCGTGTTGAAGAGACAACAATAGAGCCTGAAGGGATAGATTTTGAGGAATATGTTTGTATTGGAACAGAGGAGACAAACAGGCTGGCATACAAACCTGCTGAGTTCTATGTTAAGAGGACTATCCGTAAAAAGTATGCGCTTAAAAGCCTGTCAATGGAGCTTGATGTGGAGCAGAAAGTGAAGCCGGCAATAGTGATAGCACCACTTCCCGACAGTCCCATTCACAAATGTATGGCAGATACGAGTCTTTTGACAGAGATAATAATCCAAAAGTACCTTTATCACCTCCCTTTTCACCGGCAAATAGCCCGGTTTGGGGATCTTGGGGTTAGAATAAGCTCTTCCACAGTGGGAGACTGGTTCTCCCAGAGCTGCGAGTTGCTCAGACCACTCTACGACCATCTTCGACGACGGGTCCTGTCTACCGATTACATCCAGGTTGACGAGAGTACTCTCCCGGTGATAGATAATGAGAAAAAGCGGGCTGTAAAGGGTTACCTGTGGGTTGTACGCAATCCAGACAATGGAGAGGTCTTCTTCCATTATGACAGAGGCTCCCGCTCCGAAAAGACAGCTCTAGTTTTGCTTCACGGCTTCAATGGCGCAATACAGAGTGACGGCTATCAAGTCTATAAGCGCTTTGAGGCACTTGACGGCAAGCTGATGCTCGGGTGCTGGGCTCACGCCAGACGCAAGTTCGATGAAGCATTGGCAGAGAATAAGAAGCTGGCAACTGAAGCTCTTCTGCAGATACAGTCTCTGTATGCAGTAGAGAGGGAGGCCGATGAGATGGGAGCTACAACTGAACAGAGAAGAGAGTTAAGAAGAAGCAAAGCTTATCCGATATTGGTGACCTTTGAAAAATGGCTTTACGAAAACTATAAAGCACTTTTACCACAGAGCAGAACGGCAAAAGCGATATCATACACATACAGCATCTTTCCTAAATTATCAAGGTATCACATTGACGGAAGGTACAGAATAGACAATAACCTTGTTGAAAATGCAATCCGTCCCCTGGCAATAGGGCGAAAAAACTACCTCTTCTGTGGTAACTCAGATGCTGCAATAAGAGCTGCAATGGTCTACTCTCTGCTTGGATCCTGCAAGGCTGCCGGAGTGAACCCCACAGAGTGGCTTGAAGATGTCCTGTCAAAGATATACTCCTACAGTAAAGAGAGGAGAAACCTGGAAGAGTTGCTGCCTCATTTGTGGAAAAAATAGTCAAACTAGTGTCGAATCGTGTAAAGCTTGCACTATTAGCGCTCCAATCACACGAATTTGAATCAAATTGGCACAAATTGACACAACATTAATCAAAATCGCACGAATTTTACCCAACTTTATACAAAGTGGCCCAGTATCCGCCAGAATGGCTAATTTAGATGCGATTTATCGGATACTTACTATTATAAAATATGACAATTCTGAACTTAATGTAAAATCAACCATTTGGCAAGTTGACGTATTTGCCAATGAAATATTATAGCTATGGATAAATTATTCGATTTTGTAAAAGACACGGATTACATAGGAAAAGTAGTTTATGTTGACACAACTAAGTTAAGCTTAGATGTTAAACCAAAAGAACTTAAATTAGCAAGAGTTGGACGTTTGGTTGCTGTTAAGATTTCTTCTGCTGTAGAAGAATGGGCAATTGCTTTAGTCGAAAGGGTAATAAAAAATCCGTCAAGTGAACAATTAAAAAACATTGTTCAACCTGAAAATATTGATTCAGACCAATCGAGTCCTTTAGATACAAACTCTATTCTTGAACGTGTTTCGAATATTGTTACTATTTGCATTGTTGCAACATACAAAAGCAAAAAAGGTACTGAATCAAATTATTTTTCTCGTTCAATTCAAGAAATTCCAGATGTTGATGCCGAAGCTTTCTCTATTGAAGGGAATAATTTAGAGCGTTTTATGGGATTACTTTCAATAAAATCTAAATCAGAAGTATCCTTGGATATTGGAAAGTATTCGTTAAGTGAAAAAGCTCGGGCTCAGTTAAATGGTGATAAATTTTTTCAAAGACATGCAGCAATTCTTGGAAGTACAGGCTCTGGAAAATCATGGACAGTTGCCTCAATTTTGGAAAAAGCCTCAGAACTTCCTACAACAAAAATGATTGTATTTGATTTGCATGGCGAATATTCATCTTTAAATTTTGCAGAGCAATTAAGAATCGCTGGCCCTGATGAACTTAAATCAAAGGATTCAAGTATCTTATTTCTTCCATATTGGTTGCTAAACTCAGAAGAAATGCAAGCTATGTTTATAGATCGCTCTGAGTTTTCTGCTCACAATCAAGTTATGATGTTTCAAAAGTTAGTAGGAGATGAAAAAATAAAGCATTTACATACAAATAACAAAACAGAAGTATTAGAGTCATTTACAATAGATAGTCCAGTTCCTTATAGTTTAAGTTCTGTTATTTCTGAATTAAAGCGTTTAAATGATGAAATGGTTCCCGGCTCTAAAGGTGAAAAGAAAGGTGATTTTAATGGTAGTTTTAGCAGACTACTTACGAGATTGAATGTAAAAATAACTGATAAAAGGTATGGTTTTTTATTCCAGCATCCTTCTGAATTGGATAAATATGATGCCTTAATTAAGATTATACAACAGCTAATTGAATTTAAGGGTGATGATAAAGGAATAAAAGTAATAGATTTTTCAGAGGTACCTTCCGATATCCTCCCAACAATAATTGGTTTAGTTGCTAGGATATTATATAACGTGCAATTTTGGACAATAAAAGAGGAACGACATCCTTTAGCTTTAATTTGTGATGAAGCGCATTTGTATTTGCCCAAACAAAGCGACAATAATCCTAATGAAAAAAGAGCATTAGAAAATTTTGAGAAAATTGCCAAAGAAGGCCGAAAATATGGTGTCAGTTTAGTCGTAATTAGTCAACGTCCCTCAGATGTCAGTGAGACAATATTAAGTCAATGTAATAATATAATGGCACTAAGATTATCTAATAAACTTGACCAAAATACTGTAAAATCTTTCATGACTGATAATCTAACGGTATTTGCGGATATTCTGCCTACACTTGACATTGGAGAAACAATTATTTTAGGTGATTCTGTACTTTTGCCATCAAGAATAATGCTAGACCCGCCAAAAGAGGCAAATAGACCATTGAGTAGCACAATTGATTTTTGGACAGAGTGGAGCAAAAAAGATAAGTTAACTAATTATGAAAAATCTGTAGAAAATTATAGAAAACAAAGTAGGAAATAAGTCTAACCTTCGCAGTCATACAAATTGGCAAGTCGCTCAAAAAACCGACACTCAAACCAAAACTTGCCAAAGAGTATGCCTGCCCTATCGCACGGGGAGACAGTGCAGTAAAATTAATTGATAATGAGATAAAAAGATAAAAATCGCCAGTGCCTAACAAGCGGTATAAAACATTGGGGTTTTAGTGGTTATTCATGCATTCTGCCACGCATCAAGTTTAGTGTAAACTGGACAAGAAAGTAGTCCGCAATACCCAACGATTTCATACCGCCACCGTTATACACAAGTTTTAAAATTTTAAATATGAAATCTTTAACCGTTAATTTTTATTTAGTGATCGTCTTAATGATCGCCTCTTGTTTGGCATTGACATCTTGCCTAAATTCCGGACAGAACAGTATCTCAGAAATTAGTCAGCTTGACCAAAAGAAGGCTGAAGCAATCAAAACAGTGAATGAAATTTTTGAGAATGCTAAATACAACACTGGAGGGATACGATCAATTCTAAAATCGGCAAAAAAGGCTTCAGCTAATTTTGACACATATGTTTATCTTGCTCAAATGGCGAGTGAATTTGGTTACCATACCGTTGCATTTGTTAAAATTGCTCGTTACGCATCAACTGCAAAAGTAGAAACCGATTATTTTAGACAACTCGCCGATTTGTCTGTGATGAAACTAAGCGAGACATTAAGTATTGTTGATTTAGCAAAAGAAGTTTCAAAGTTAAGAATATCAACAAATCCTAAACTGGACAATAAAATTCGAGAGATGAGAGAAACGGCCAACTTTAAAACCCTTGAAGAGGCGAGATTATATAATTCAAAATTAGTAAACTGATGAATTTCAAAATATATACCTGTGTATAACAGGCGTCACTGCCCATTAAAACGGGCTTAGCCACCAAACCGTTAGCAGTAATAGTCGGAATCCGGTTCCAGAAGATAAACGAAACTGAAAAGAGATAAATTTGTAGCATAAAGAAACAAAATGGATAAACGATTTGCGGACATAATTCAACTCATTAAACAATCACGGACAAATGCAATAAGAGCCGTAAATGCTGAACTAATTAGCCTCTACTGGAACATTGGAAAATATATCAGCAAGAAAATTGAGCAATCAGAATGGGGCGACTCTGTTGTAACAGAGTTAGCTAAATACATTCAACAAAATGAGCCTGAAATAAAAGGTTTCTCTGACAAGAACCTATGGAGAATGAAGCAATTTTACGAGACCTACAAAGGCTATCCAAAAATCTCAACAGTGTTGAGAGAAATTAGCTGGTCCCATAACCTTACAATAGACCGAGATATAAAAAGGCCAAATGAAAACCCAAGTATTGGAATTTTATTGTGTAAGGACAAGGATAGCGAAGTAGTTGAATATGCTTTGAGCAGAAGTCTTTCACCGACAATGGTGTCAGAGTATAAGACACAACTTCCAGACAAAAAATTATTGCAACAAAAACTACACGAATTATTTAACAAAGAAATCATTGAATGAAAGAGCAACAACTGCTAACCAAAGGTATGGGTGAGCCACCCGGAGGCATAAGGTTTAATAGCTAATAGGGTGGCCAAACCATACCCAAAACCATTAGCAAACATTGCAGATAAAAAACTCATTATAAATTTTCTAAAAACATTAATAATTAACCAATGAGAGATGAAATCATAATCTATCAGGCTGATGAAGGAACAACAAGACTTGAAGTTAAGATTGATGAAGGTTCTGTTTGGTTAAATAGACAACAGATTTCGACATTATTTGAAAGAGATATTAAAACAATTGGAAAACATATCGCCAATGTCTTGACTGAGGAATTGAAAGAAATTCCAGTTGTCGCAAAATTTGCGACAACAGCAACTGATGGGAAGACATATCAAGTAGAGTATTATAATTTAGATGTCATTATTTCGGTTGGCTATCGTGTAAAATCATCAAGAGGCATTCAATTTAGGATATGGGCAAATAATGTTCTTAAAGATTATTTACTTAAAGGTTATGCTTTAAGTCATCGCTTTGACAGGATTGAAAAAGATGTAAATTATTTAAAAACAAAAGTAGAAGAATTCGATTTTCAGATTAAAACAAACTTGCCACCAAAAGAAGGAATTTTCTTTGAAGGGCAAGTATTTGATGCTTACATTTTTGTAATTGATCTAATCAGAAAAGCTCAAGAATCTATCATTCTAATTGATAATTATATTGATGAAAGTGTTCTTCTTATGTTATCGAAGAGACAATCTAGAGTGGAAGTAATCGTCTATACCTCAAATTTGACTGCCGAAATGAACCTTGACCTGAGAAAATATCGTTTTCAATATCCCGATATAAGCATAAAGCAGTTTAATAAATCTTATGACCGTTTTCTGATCCTTGACAAAAAAATTATTTATCATATAGGAGCATCTTTGAAAGATTTAGGAAAGAGATGGTTTGCTTTTTCAGTGTTAGATTTTGAAGTAACCGAAATATTAAAGAAACTTGAAGATAATGTGTCTAAATAACAACGTTTCTTAACACACGTTAAATCCAATTAAAACGGGATTTTACCGCGAAAACGTTAGCAACAAGTTTAAAAAAGCACATCACACCAAATAAAGAATGAAAAATATTCCAGACCAATTCCAAGAATATTATAGTCAGTTAGAGTCGATTACCATATTTGACAGATGGGAATTAATGAAGCAACTAAAACCTATGAATGAAATGTTCGATTTTGAATGGAATAATTTATTAAATGCAGAACATATAAGTTTACGATTCGCATTACGAAAAGGACAGCTTATTTCTGATTTTTACTCTGTTGATGAAAATGGAAAAGAAATTGGGTTCCCTACCCCTGACCTATATTCAGAGGAACAGATAACTTATCTTAAAGAACGAGCACAATTAGTTAAAAATCCAGTATTAATTGCACGTTATAATCACATTCTATTTTGCATTGATAAAAACCAGAAATATTGTACTAATGCTATTAACGCTTATAAAAAGCTATTAAATATGTTGTCGCCGAAGCAGTACAGCATAAAAGAGTAAATATATGCCATTGCTCAGCAACAGCACACGCATATATTTACATTGCAGTTTCAGAATAATATTATCATAAAAACAGAATTCAAATGAATAAAAACAATATTCATCGCTTAGTAGAAAAAGGGCCAAATGGCTCGAGGTTTAATTTGATTTTTGATTATGCTATTATGGCTTTAATCGTTTTAAATGTAATTGCCTTGACACTTGAAACTATTCCAAAAATTAGCGAATCAATTGGAGGCTTTTTGCGCAAATTTGAGTTTGTTTCTGTTATTGTGTTTTCAATTGAATATTTGATAAGAATTTATATTTCTAGTCTCACACATCCTTCTTCAAGTAAATTTAAATCAGCATCAAAATTCATTTTCTCCACTTATGGCCTTATTGACTTATTAGCGATAATACCTTTCTATCTGCCTTTATTAATTAAAATTGATTTGCGATTTCTGAGAATACTTAGGCTAATGAGATTTTTCAGAGTATTTAAGATTAATCGCTATAATAATTCATTGAATCTTATCATATCAGTGATTAAAGAGAAGAAATCTGATTTGGCTTTAACAGGGTTTGTTGCATTATTAATACTTTTTGTAGCATCATTTCTGATGTATTATGTTGAAGGGAGCGCACAACCTGATAAATTTCCGGACATACTTTCTTGTTTATGGTGGGCTATTGCAACATTGACAACTGTTGGTTACGGAGACGTTTATCCAATAACCGGACTAGGGAAGTTCATAAGTGGGATAATAGCTGTACTTGGGATAGGTTTAGTAGCGCTACCAACAGGATTAGTAAGTGCCGGATTTATTGATAAAATTGGTCGTAAAGATAAAAAGTGCAAAAAGTGTCCACATTGTGGAAAAGAGGTTGAGTAAAGCAGCTATATGCAACAAACACATCATCTGTGATTAGATTTAGCTCTAATCAAAAACCAATTGTGGTATATTATTGATTATATGCTAATTAACTATTGCTCTTCCACCCTCTTCTTTAGCAAATCCTCTCTGAATCGCCTTCTCAATGCCCCTGCGCATAGCCGGTTCTACAATATTACCTAGTCTTGTAAATCCAAACAATTTTGCAGTCTCCCTTATCAAATCATCAAGAGAAAGGCTAATCTGGGCCTCTAATACCTCCTTCACAGCAACGCTAATTTCTTCAGGAGAGATATCTGCCGCATTAGTCATAAAAGGCCTATAATTGAGATAATTTTCCGGATTCTGGTCTTCTCTCCAAAAATAGCGTATAATACCGTCACCCGTTGATTTAAGATTCATTCTTGAAAAAATCCTACGAAAATGAATGTCAATCCGGCTTCCAATCCTGGAGATCCCCCACATTGACAACACTCTTTTGCAAAGCTGATCTCTGCTTATAGGAGCTTCACATTCCAGAACTTCCAAAATTTGCTTCATTATAAGTCCCTCCCAATTAGGAAGAGTAAATTCCTCTGCTAAAACACCAGAATATTCTAGGGGGGTAACATTATAATTTGCGAGATAAGATTTAACCCCCTCAAATCGGTCATTAGAGATATACTCATTAGCTATTACTTGACAGGACTCGATAGATGGTTCAACTGTTTTAACTATATCTTTTTCTTGACTTTCAGGCGCATTTTCTATAGCTTCAACTATATCATCTATTACCTTTGCCTCATTTTCCAGCCAATCCATTGTCCAGACACGATGAATTCTCCATCCGAGAAGTTTAAGTACATCTATCTGAATAACTTCTCTGTCCCTGACCGTTTTCGCAGCTTTGTAGTTTGCCCCGTCACAAAGAATTCCGAGAATATATTCCGATTTATTTTCAGGATTAACAACACCGATATCTACTCTGTATCCGGAACAACCGATATTTGTATTAACCTGATATCCAAATTCTTTAATTCTGTTTGCAATAACATCAAGAAGTGATTTACTCTTGGATTTAATATTTTGAGACGAAACTGCAACAACATTCTTCCCCTTTTCGGCATATTCAAGAAACGCTTTAAGTCCGGCAACTCCTTCTGCAGTAGTTCTTGCCAAATCAATCTGGTCGGAACTAAGTGTAGAAAATACTTTCATTTCATACCTTGCTCGAGAAACAGCAACATTCAATCTTCTCCAACCACCCTCTCTGTTTAGTGGACCAAAATTCAGACTTACGCGGCCTTCTTTATCAGGGCCATATCCTACAGAAAAGAGAATCACATCTCTCTCATCACCTTGAACATTCTCAAGATTTTTAATAAACAATGGTTCTGCAGACTCTAATGCAATAGCTTCAAGTTTAGGATTTCTGATGAATGCCTCATTAAGTAAATCTTCAATTAGTGTTTGCTGAACGGAACTGAAAGTCACAACTCCTATACTCAGTTTTGACAATTCAGGATTAGCTAACCGAATAAGTATCTCACTGACTATTGCATCAGCCTCTGCTTTATTTTGTCTACTCTTTCCTTTGTCATAATAACCTTCAATATGATGATAAGTAACTTTACTCTTAATGTCATCCGGAGAAGGAAATGTTAGTAGATTATTGTCATAATATTGAGAATTACTAAAAGCAATTAGACTCTCATGTTTGCTACGGTAATGCCATAGTAAATGCTTTGATGGCATTGAAAGAGCTAAACAATCATCCAAGATACTTTCAAGGTCTTCCTTATCAAGATTTTCTTCATCAATAGTGTTTGTTGAGAAGAAATTTGTAGGTGGCATCTGTTTAGGATCTCCAACAACGATTAA
>Ga0351860_1105_pt1 | contig 13979 bp, 11 predicted proteins | sample BONcelHFGM3001F8_FD_206791 | JGI IMG/M metagenome (GOLD analysis project Ga0351860, IMG submission 206791) | Enriched cells from coal bed in the Powder River Basin, Montana, United States - BONCAT cells FGM rep2 HSBNCT.FGM.300.1.F8 ...
CCCCTCATTGAAGCGGCTATCAGGGACCAAGGGCAAGGGGCCCTTCTTGATAGTGGAGAACTAAAAATTCAGATACCGCAAACCTTCCCTGACACTGCGGTTACCGTCATCGTGGTGACATATCTCTGCAAAGCCGCCTATGAGGTAGTGAAGAAGGTGGTCATTCCTGTTTTGCAGAAAAAATACGGGGTTCGTCAGCGATAGCCACCCGAAAAGAGACTGACTGAGCAATGCCTATTACCCCTGAAATATTGGCCATCATGGATCAATATACCCTGGCCTGCCGCAATCTGCTCCAGCGACTGGACTGTCTAAGTTTAGCCACGCAAGAAATAGAGGAAGAGGGCCTAACTTATGACGGCTGCCTGAAAGATTTTAATCACATTTTGCAGGAGTTTTTCAATGTTTGCTCGGGGCGTTCACCTGACCCTCCCGTGGAAGTACTAAAAAGAAAATTAGGTGGGCGCGCCCAAGATGTTCGTCATCACCCCCATCTTGCCGGAATTTATGATGAAATTATTTCTGAAATAGATGGTCAAGCCTCTTTATGGTCCTTTCGGGATGATCTTGAATACTGGCATGAGCAAGGGCGAATTCTGGCTGGCCGGTTTTTTGATGAAGGCCATTGGGACGCTACGGGAAGGAATCCTGAAATCAGGTGCGAATGGGATTTAGACTATGATTGCTATAAGTCAGCTCCCCCTGCTGCCTATCTCCCTAAAACCAATAGACTTATTGTGTCCTTTCATTTTGACCATGGGTTTAAGCATTATCTAACTTACCCCATTTTCTTTCTCCATGAATATACTGCCCACGTCTATGCATTAGACCATGGGAAGAATAAAATGTTTAACGACGGCTGGATGCTGTATGCTGCCTGTCAATTCTTAGCCGTCGAACGGCAACGAACCCTCGCAGCATCTGGTGAATTTCCACTCCATGAGGTACAAACCCGGCTACTTCCTAGATATATTCCCCATGGCATGAAAAAGCCTGAAGAGCGGAGAGGGTACGAGTTAGCCCAAAGCCTGGACCATCTCTTTCAAGGCTCAGAGCGTTGCCTCATGCAGATCAGCAAAGAGCTAACTGCCTTCAAAACCATGCCTGGGGAGGAAGAGGAGTGGCCGACGGTATTTCTCAAATCTCTCGAACGGGACCTGAAAGGGAGGAAAGATGACCCTGAGGGCTTGAAAAACCTGGTTGCTACCCTCAGGACCGCGCCCAATGTGCGTGAAATGAAGAAATCATTCCTAACTTTCCCATGGGAGAAATCTATTTAGTTGACTTTGCCGTTTTCTGATATTAAATTCTCAAGTGAGAATAAAATAAAACCGATAGTAGGATATATGAGCAAGCGGCGTATTCCCAATGAGGTGAATGGCCCAGTGCGATTCTGGGCGCTGGAGCTGGGAGAATTCACCACTGCCGAGATGGTGCGCCTTACAGGCTTCAAAGTCTCCAGTGTGCAGTCAGTGTTGGATCGCCTGTGTGAGGAACAATTGCTCATGTCTACGCCTCTGCCCATGGATAAAAAGAAGCGGGGGCGCCCGCCTGTACTCTACAGGCTGAGCGAGGAACCGCAGATGCGCCTGAAGCTCACTGAGAGTGTCCAAGCCTTGCTGCGACCGGCGCCTTCCTCCGAGAGGCCCACAAGCACTTTCTACTTTTCAGTCCGGCAACTCATCGACAGAGCTGTCCAGGAGAAGGGGCCGCGTCGGTTGCGCCTACTGGCGGAGGCGGAAAGCGACCTGGAATTGGCTCTGGAGGCGGAAGGTGGCAAACAGGCCCCAGAGATGGTCAACGCTCGACTGGATTATGAGCGGGGCCGCATTGCCTATTGGCGCAAAGATAATACCGCCGCCAGAGAGATTTTTCTCAGGCTTAAACGGTTCTTTATTGCGCAACATGATGAACCCATGGTCCGCTCTATTGACGAATTCCTCCTGCTCCTGGACCATCCCCAGCTTTGGGAAGAAACAGAACCAAAGGTCCGGGCGCGCCACCTGCTGGAAATCCTGAAGAAAATGGAATATGGCGCTGAAAGCCCGGTGGCCGTTCTCTTTCAGGAACTGCTTCATCCCCTGGCAGAACTAATGGAAACCCAAATCAACGCCCAGGCGTTTAAAATGGCAAATGAATTTCTCCAAAAATCCATGGAGTTACATAAATTGGAGAGCCTCAAAAAAACTCCGATAGGCATGGAAGGCATGGCGAAGCCAAGACCAGGTTCGCGTTCTTCCTGGGACCCTATCTCTCCTACTAAGCATTAGCAGTGATATCCGGCCGCTTTCATGACTGAACTGAGCTCGACAAAGATACCTTCCACTGAGGTGCAGGAGGCCTATCTGAAGTTAGGTATGGTCCTGCGGCAGTCTGGGGACCACTCTGAGGCCTGCCGCGTCCTGCGGCGCGCCATCCGCCGGGACCCCGGTTCCGCCAGCGCCCATCTAGCTCTGGGTATGACCCTGATGGACATCCCGAACTACCATGGGGCCGCTCGGGTTTTGCGCCAAGCCGCCAAGCTCGCTGCTCCCCATGATAAAGAAACTATGGGCGCGGCTAACTCCAGCCTGGCTCTGGCGCAGCTCTACCTTGGAAGGCCACGGGCTTTCCTAAAAGCCTTTCAACAGGCCCGAAAGTGCGGCGGGGAATCAGCCGAACTGTGTAACGTGGTCGGGGGTATAATGGCCCAAACAGGCCGCTATGATGAAGCATTGCCTGCCTTCAACCGTGCCCTGGAGTTGGAACCCGAATCCGCTTCGGCCTTGACTAATCGAGGCGAGACCTATAGGGAAATGGGCCGCTATGATGAAGCGTTGACTGACTTCAACCGTGCCTTGGAGTTGGAACCCGAAAATATCAGGATTCGGCTCAATCGAGCCCTGATCTTGCAAGACATGAGTCGTTATGAAGAAGCCCTGATAGATTTTGCCCGGGCTAATGAGATGGAACCGGAAAACGCTTTAGTCTTTTCTGCTCGGGCCAGCACTTATGAAAGAATGGGGCGCTATGATGAAGCTCTGCACGACCTGGGTCGGGCCATTAGACTGGACCCTGATTTTGTTTCATCCTGGGGGGTGCGAGGTTCAATTTATCTACGCAAGAAACGTTACGAAGAAGCCTTGGGAGATTTTTCGCGTACCATCGACTTATGGCCCAATTCTTTTTTACCTCTTTCCAGTCGAGGCGTTACCTATCACGCTATGAGTCGCTATGATGAGGCCCTTATCGATTTCAACCGTGCTCTGGAGCTGGAACCCGAAAACGCTTCGGTTTTGGACAATCGAGGCCTTACCTATCACGCTATGAGTCGCTATGATGAGGCCCTTATCGATTTCAATCGTGCTCTGGAGTTGGAACCCGAAAACGCTTCAGTTTTGGAAAATCGAGGCCTTACCTATCACGCTATGGGTCGCTATGATGAGGCCCTTATCGACTTCAGCCATGCCCTGGAGTTGGGTACTGATAATGCCTTTGCCTTAGGTGGAAGAGGCGAGACCTATCTAAAAATGGGACGCTATGAAAAAGCTATAGAAGACTTTAATCAGGCTATTGAAATTGAATCTGAAGATGACTGGAATTGGTACATGCGTGCTATCACTTATGCCGCTCAAGGAAAAGAAGATCAAGCCAAAAGTGATTTGAACACTGCTTTAAGCCTGGCGCAGCAAAGACACGCGAAAAACCCACGATATTGGCATGGTAGTTTAAATCTTGTCCTCTATTGTGTTGCCGCTGGGGAAATGGCTCAAGCCCAGAAATATTATCAGGAAGCCATTGGAGCAAAAGTCTCCTCTCATATCATTAGGGAAAGTATCAAGGACCTGGAAGACTTCCTGACATTATTCCCAGATCATCCGCAAGCTCAGGCCATGAAAGAACTGCTTCAGTCCCATCTCCCTCACCGCCTCGGGACGTAGATCTCCCGGGCTTTGACGCCGTCGGAGGGGCCGATGAGGCCCTCTTTTTCCATGGTCTCGATCATGCGGGCCGCCCGGTTGTAGCCCACCCGGAGCCGCCGCTGCAGCATGGAAATGGAGGCGTTCCGGGTCTCGGCCACCAGTTCCACCGCGTCGGCATACTTCTCGTCCCGGTCGCCGTTTTCGGCGACTTCCTCTTCGGCCTCCCGCATCTCGGTAATCCCGGCCTCATACGCCGGCGCCGCCTGGGCCTTGATGAACTCCGTCACCCGGGTGACTTCCTCTTCCGAGACAAAAGGCCCGTGGATGCGCCTCAGGCGCGACGTGCCCGGCGGCATGAACAAGAGGTCCCCCATGCCCAGCAGGCGCTCGGCCCCCATGGCGTCCAGGATGACCCGGGAGTCCGTCCGGGCCGACACCTGGTAGGAGATGCGGGTGGGGAAATTGGCCTTGATGAGGCCGGTGATAACGTCCACCGAGGGCCGCTGGGTCGCCACGATCAGGTGGATGCCCGAGGCCCGGGCCTTCTGGGCCAGACGGATCAGGTACTCTTCCGTGTCCCGGGAGGACACCAGCATCAGGTCGGCCAGCTCGTCAATAACAATGACCAGGTAAGGCAGGGAGCGCGGCAGGATGCCTTCTTCGATCCGGGGGTCGGCCTTCTTGGCCTTGGCCTTCTGGTTGTAGCCTTCGATGTTGCGCACGCTCAAATCGCTCAGAAAGGCGTAACGGCGCTCCATCTCCCCCACGGCCCAGTGCAGGGCGGTGGTAGCCTCCTTGGGGTTGAATACCACCGGGTGGAGCAGGTGGGGAATGTCTTCGTACATGGACAGTTCGATGCGCTTGGGGTCCACCATCAGGAAGCGCACCTCTTCCGGGGTGGCCTTGAACAGGATGCTCAGGATCATGGCGTTGAGGCCCACGCTCTTGCCGCTGCCGGTGGCCCCGGCGATGAGCAGATGGGGCATCTTGGCCAGGTCGGTGACCACCGAGAGGCCCATGATGTCTTTGCCCAGGGCCAGGGTCATGCGGGAGGCGGACTTCTGGTAGGCCGCGTCGGCCAAAATCTCCCGGAGGCCCACCACCTGGCGCTTGGGGTTGGGCACCTCGATGCCCAGCACCCCCTTGCCCGGCACCGGGGCCACGATGCGGATGGACAGGGCCTTCAAGGCCAGGGCCAGGTCGTCGGCCAGCCCGGTGATCTTGCTGATCTTGACCCCCAGGGCGGGCTCGTATTCGAAGCGGCTTACCACCGGTCCGGTCATGATGGCGGTGACCCGGCCTTCCACCCCGAAATGGCGCAGGGTGTTCTCCAGCTTCTCGGCCTGGGCCAGCATGGCGTTTTCCTGCACCTGGTGGTTCCAGGGCGGCGAGGCGTCCAACAGGTCCAGACCCGGCAGGGTATAGGCCCCGGGGGTGGACGCGGCCTGGCGGGATTTGGGGCCGGCGGCCTCCGCCGCCGGGGTGGCTGCCGTCGCCACCGGGGGCGTCAGCACCGGGACCTCCGGCTCACCCTCAGTCCGGGTGACGATCTGACGCCCCACAGTTGGCCGCCGAGGGTGATACGGGGGCGCCTCCGGCAACTCTTCTTCCCGCTGCCGCCCCCGGCCCCAGGCGGACCTGAGCGTCTGGCCCAGGAGGGCCATCAGCCCCAGGTAAGACAGGCGGGTGGCCCCCATGATACTGATGAGCAGGACCAGGCCCAGGGCCAGAGCGGCGCCGACCTTATTGAGGCTTGGCAGCAGAATGGCCGCCAGGGAACTCCCGAGGTAGCCGCCGCTGTTATGCGAACTGCCGCCCCACCCCAGGGACAACAACCCCGCCGAGGCCAGCAACACCCCCAGGCCCGATAGGGTTTGGAGCCAGCCCAGATCTTCCAGGCCCTGGTGGTGGGACTGCCAGGCCAGACCCAGGAGCATCAGGGGCGCCCAGTAAGCGGCCAGACCCAGCAGCCCGATGAGGCAGTGGGCTACCAGGACCCCGGCCTTGCCGGCGGTATTGTGGACCGCCTCGGCGTCCCACAGGGCTTTGAGCCCGGGAAAATCAACGCGGCTGTAGCTCCAGAGGGCCAGCAGAAAAAATCCGGCCAGCCCCAACAATAGCAGGGCCGCCATCTCCTGGCCCAACCGCCCTTGCCAGGTGACCTCGGGCACGGCCTCGGACTTGGCTGCCGGGGCGGCTTTGGGCTTCCGGGCGGCGGGCTTTTTTTTCGGGGTGTCGTTTTTCGTTGCCATGGTGATCTTTGGGGAAGGGTGCCAGGGGCTTTGTCGTTTTGTCGTGAGTGCTCCTGCCCTTACAAAAAACTTCCTCCAAACCCTTTTATGGGTTGGAAATCCTGTTATTCCGGCAAGTTAATTACTTAATGCCTTAATTTGTTTGAAATTGCAATAACTTTCTCAATTCTCTCGGCCATGCCCCGGCGATGAGATAAATCACACCGTAGGGGCGGGTTTGAAACCCGCCCCTACAGTCCCACTCCGGCCACCCGCCTTACTCCGATTCTACCGCCCCGACGAAATAGGGCTCCTGGGCCGCGGCGGTGGCGGTCAGGCGGCGCTTCGAGGTGATCCCGGTGAGGCTTGGCAGGATGAATTCCAGGGCCTCCGGGGTGATGGCTAAGCGCTGAAAGACTTCGAACCCCCCCTCGGTTACCGCCTGCTGCCAGAATTCGTCCCGGGCCGCATCGTCGGATTCGTAGGCCAGCTCGAAGTAGATCCCCTTGATCTGGGCCGTGGCCAGGAGCTTGAGGCACACAAAACAGGGCTGCAAGGTGACGTAGAGGGTCGCCCCCTTGATGGCCACGCCATAGCGGGCCGCCTGGGCGATGGCGTTGGCCTCGGCGTGGGAGGCCCGGCAGTAGTTGTACTTATCCACGTCGGCGATGTTCAAGGCCCGCCGGTGGCAATAGGGGCTGCCGTCGGCCATCACCTGGTCCGAGCAGTGGGGCGCCCCGGGCATGGAACCGTTATAGCCCGTGGCCAGAATCTGCCGGTCCTTCACCAGCACCGCCCCCGTAGGCCGGGAGTTGCAGGTGCTCCGGGTGCTCACCAGCTTAGCGATGAGCATGAAGTATTCATCCCATGATGGTCGCATAAAAGTTCACGCTTCCTTATTTTCCACAAATAACACACCGTTTTGGATAAAATGGTATTAATAACAACCAGAATCCACCCGTAAAAACCGCAGCGAAAAAGGTTCCCCAACCCAGGGCGCGCTTATGGCCTGTTTCTCTTCCACAACTTGAACAAAAATAAACCTTCATAGTTTACCTTTAATCTGTCAAATATTTTCGGTGGCACAGGCGTCTCGCCTGTGCATTTTTTAATCATTCTTTATATAAAGCCAGGGGTAATCCTCCCACCTTTGGACCAATTCCTGCTTGAGCGGATTATTCATAATATACTGCCATTTTTCTAAAAACTCAGCCTCATCCCGGACAATCCGGTCATAGCGCTCATCCTGCCACAGAGACCCACGTCTGCCTCTTTGCCGATTGATTTGATGAACGCTGAAACTCTTGACACTATGGATAATTTCGGCCAGATCGTAGACTCCGTCGCTTTGAGGTAAAGTCAACGGCTGCGCCAGGGCATGCACATGGTCGGGCATGATGACGGCGGCATAGAGGGTCCATTTGCGGCCATCCCAATACTGAAGCGACTTCAGGGTAATGGTTCTTTCCTCGGGGGCAAGGACTTCCCCTTGTTTGCAGCGCCAGGTAAGGAAATAGACACTGCCGGGTTGTTGCCAGTGTGGCAGGGTCCGTATAGTAATTTTGAAGGATTGCACAGGCGAGACGCCTGTGCCACCGGGTTTTTTCATTTTTTCTTGTGAGGCCAGCCCTCGCTTGACAAAAAAGTATTAAGGGCTATTTTTGCAAAAATTCCTTGGCGATCCGCGTGGTTTCTTGCGGCTCCTCTTCCTGGGGGATATGGCCGCATTGGGGCAGGATGACCAGTTCGGAGTTCGGGATATCCCGTTTGAAATTGCGCCCAACCGAAAGTGGCACCACCTCGTCCTCCGCCCCCCAGACAATCAGGACCGGGACCTTGATGGTCTGGTAACGGGCGATGACGGCCTCGATATCTTCCGGCACGATCTGCTGCGCGGTGGCCACCACTGCCTCCCGGCCCCCGGGCAGACTGGCGTAATAGGCATAGGTGTCGATCTGCGCGTCGGTAATCTTTGCCTTGTTATAATAACATTTTCGCAGGGCCATGGTGGAGGCGAACCGGGGCGAGACCAGGTTGCCTCCCACCGAACCGAGTACGGGCGCCTTGGCAAGCCAAATGAACCAGGGCATTTTTTGAGGGTATCCGGCGCTGTCGATGAGCACCATTTTCTTGATCCGGGCCGGCTCGTCTTCGACAACCTTGAAATAGGTCATGAGGGCCACGCCGCCGCCCATGGAATGACCGATCACCACCAGGTCATGCAGGTCCCGGGCGCGGATGAACTCCGCCACCATGCCGGCCTGGTCGCTGATGGCATATTTGCCGTCCTCGGGCTTGGCCGACAGGCCATAGCCCTTGAGATCAAGGGTGAATACCCGGTGATCCGCGGCCAGGGCCGGGCCCAGAAACCGCCAGGAATAGGCGGAGGACCCGAAACCGTGCAGCAGAATGACCGGCGGCCCCTGCCCGGCCTCGTAATAGTTGATCCTGACGCCGTGATAGTCAAAGATTTTCGGCTCGCCTATCGATTGTTCCAGGTTGGCCGACGGCACCGGCACATGGGAGCAGCCCACCGCCAAAAAGAGAAATAAACATACTATTAGGATTATCTTAAATGGCCCCATAAGTTATTAAATCCCCCTCCAGCCCTTTGCATTACTATCAAATTGAGGTGCTGCGGTAGCCGACCCCCTGACGATTAGTATTGAGTATTCATCTCCATTACTACCGGAAAAATCAACGTATTTCCTTGCTAAGGGCAACTTCAACTGTAAACAATTTGGTGCTTTCTGAAATATCAGAGATACCTGGAAAGTTACCGGTATTTCTCCCCTGCTTAATCCACCGATTGATCTCCCGATTTCCTCTTGGACCCACAGCATATAATGAAAGCTTAAATCCCTCGTTTGGCGGGTAACCTCCTTCATGAATGTCTACTTTAAATTCGCTATTGGGCGATATCACAGGTTCCTTCGGCCACGTTAAGCCACCATATTCAATTGCGAGCCATACGTAAAAGTTCTGAGGAAGACCTCTGGTATAACCCTCCACATGAATTACTCTTGAGACTCTTGAGAATTGTTTAGGATAAGTAATATTTCCCCTGTACGCATCTTCGGATAGACCTTCTTGTGGTGGAATTTTTCGATTAATATTGTTTTGGCGTGTTGGTGCTGACTCTGAATATCCCTTTTCCAATATATTATCAATAGGAATTAACATTGCAATAAGAATAGCTCCGCAAATAGAAACATAAAAATACCATTTTTTCGATAGATCGACAATTCCCTGAAAAAATGCGATCCGTTTCTCTCTTGGGACGCTTACTACTATTAACCAAATTGTTATTGTAAAAAAAACAAAGAACATTATCATCTTAATCCTCATTGGAGTTTGTCCGGGAAACACACAATTAATAATCTGAATTAGTATAATAATTATAGAGTTTAACATGCTTTTTCCCAGATTGTTTGAGAAAAGGGGCAGGCTACCATTCTACAGCTCGCCTCCGTTGAGAGCCAATTAATTACTTTTTCTCATATCACCTGCTAACAAACTCCCTACCGTAAATCAATCACCAAGGGCGAAGTTTCAGCCTCCCGCTTCAGTGACCCCGGTTCCACCAGTTTTACCCTCGGTTGGACGCCGATGCCCTGGGCCAGTTTGTGGGCGATTTCTTGCAGGAGTTCCCGCTGTTTGGTCATCTTGTCGAAGAACAGTTCCTCCCGGACCTCGATCCTGACCTCCAGGTAGTCCATATGCCCCTCCCGGCCCACCACCAACTGATAGGCCGGCTCCTCCCCCCGGATGGCGGCCAGGACCTGGCCCACCCGGTTGGGAAAGATGTTGGTGCCCTTGACGATGACCACCTCATCGGCGCGGCCTTCGATGCGGCTCATGCGGGCCAGGCGGCGCCCGCAGGGACAGGGCTCGTAATACAGGCGCACCAAATCGCCGGTCCGGAAGCGCACCAAAGGGGTGGCCTCCCGGGTGAGGGTGGTGATGACCAGTTCTCCCAGTTCGCCTTCGGGCAGGATCTCGCCGGTGGCCGGGTCGATGATCTGGGGCAGGAAATGGTCCTCGCTGATGTGCATGCCGCCCAAGGGGTGGGCGGCGCACTCCCCCGCCACCCCCGGCCCCATGGCCTCGGACAGGGCGTAGTGGTCCAGGGCGGCGCAGAAGAGCCGGGCCTCGATTTCGGCCCGCATGGCCTCGGTCCAGGGCTCCCCGGCCAGCAGCGCCAGCTTGAGGTGGAGGTTCTTGGGGTCCACGCCCATGGCCTCCATTTCGTCGGCCAGCACCAGGGCGTAGGACGGGGTGGAGACCAGGACGGTGGTGCGGTAGTCCCGCATCACCTGGACCTGGCGGGCGGTGAAGCCCGGGCCGCTGGGGATCACCGAGGCCCCCAGGAGTTCCACCCCGTAGTGGAGGCCGAAGGCGCTGGTCAGGAGGCTGTAGCTCAGGGTCACCTGGACCACGTCGTCCCGGTCCACCCCGGCGGCGGTGAGGATACGGCCGGCCAGTTTGGCCCAGTGGCGCAGGTCCCGGCTGGTGTAGCCCATAACGATGGGGTTGCCGGGGCTGCCGGTGGAGGAGTGGATGCGCACCACCTCCCGGAGGGGCACCGCAAACATCTCGTAGGGGTAGGCCCGGGCCAGGTCGTGGCGGGTGGTGAAGGGGAGCCGGGCCAAGTCCTCCAGGGACTGGCAATCCTCCGGCAGGAAGCCCAGTTCGTCGAATTTCTTTTTGTAGAACTTGACGTTCTTGTAGACCCGGGTGAGGGTGGCCTGGAGCCGCTCCAACTGCATCTGAGCCAGCTCCTCCCGATCCATCTGCTCCGCATCTTGGTCGAAGATTGCCATCTTCTTTCTCCCCGTTTTTCGTTTTTCGTTTTTGGTTTTTCGTCAGAAAAACAACAGTATCAGCCGTTTGAGACGATGATGTCTGAACAAAGAACTGTGCCCCATCCACGGTTAAGATTGAAGCTCATAACGAAAAACGAAAAACGAGAAACCAAAAACGATCATTCTTCCCTCCCCAGGTAGGCCTCGATGACCCGGGGGTCCCGGCGGATGTCCCGGGGGAGACCTTCGGCGATGACCTGGCCATGGTCCAGGACCACAATCCGGTGGCAGAGGCCCATGACCAGGGTCATGTCGTGTTCGATAACCAGCAAAGTAATGCCCAGGGGCAGGAGTTTCTCCATCAAGGCCATGAGGTCCTCGGTCTCCCGGGGGTTGAGGCCGGCGGCGGGCTCGTCCATGAGCAGGAGTTGCGGCCGCTGGGCCAGGGCCCGGGCGATTTCCAAACGCCGCTGGTCGCCGTAGGCCAGGGCCTCGGCGGGCTCGTCCTCCTTGCCCCCCAGGCCCACCAGTTCCAGAAATTCCAAGGCCAGGCGGCGATTTTCGGCCTGGGCCCGGGTCACCGACGGTAAAGGCAGGAGCGCCGCGAACACTCCCACTTGCTGGTGGAGGTGAACGCCGGTGAGGACGTTTTCCAGCACGGTCATGCCGCCGAAGAGCTGGATATTTTGGAAGGTGCGGGCGAGCCCCAGCCGGGCCCGGCGGTAGGGGGGCAGGCCCACCATCTTGGCGCCGCCCAGCCGGATCTCACCGGCGCTGGGGGGCAGCAGCCCGTTAATCAGGTTGAAGCAGGTGGTCTTGCCGGCGCCGTTGGGGCCGATCAACCCGACGATCTCTCCCGCGGCCACCGCAAAGGAGACGCCGGTCAGGGCCTGGACACCCCCGAAAAATTTACTCAAGCCGTCGACTTCAAGCATGTTAAGAACCTGGGGGGAAAAGGGGAAAAGGGGAAGAGGCGAAAAGGGAAAAGATAAAGAATAGGTGCAGCCGTGTTTTCACTTTTCGCCATCCTTCCCAACTCGCTTCGTTCCCAAGTGCAGCCTGGGAGCGTTGTAGGGTCCGACCCATGTGTCGGCCCTCCACCAGGGGGGACACACGGGTCCCCCCCTACGGGATTGGTAGTTTTTTAATGTGAACATGGTATTAATCAGCCAAGCTTAGCCTGGAATTCGTCGTTCCCAAGTGCAACTTGGGACGAGCTATAAGGTGAAGAGGCCGGAATGTGCTTCCCCCTTTTTCCCTTTTCGCCTTTTCCCCTTTTGCCCCCGCCTTTATTCCCATACTTCCTGGTATCCCTTGCCCAAATAGGCCCGCTGCACTTCCGGGTCGTCGCGCAAATCCGCGGCGCTGCCGTCCAGGATGATGCGGCCGGTCTCCAGGACGTAGCCCCGGTCGGCCACTTTTAAAGCCGCCCTGGCGTTCTGCTCCACCAGCAGGAGGGTGGTGCCCGATGCCTTAAGTTCCGCCAGGATAGCGTAGACCTGGGAGACCATCCGGGGAGCCAGCCCCATGGAAGGCTCGTCCAGCATCAACAGGCGGGGGCGGGCCATGAGGGCCCGGCCGATGGCCAGGATCTGCTGCTCGCCGCCGGAAAGGGTGCCCGCGGCCTGGTGGGCCCGCTCCTTGAGGATGGGAAAGCGCTCCCGGATGTCCTCCAGGTCCCGGCGCACCGCCCCCTTGTCCCGGCGGTGGAAGGCCCCCAGTTCCAGGTTGGCGGTGACGCTCAGGGAACGGAAGACCCGGCGGCCTTCCGGCACCAGAGCCAGCCCCAGGGTGACCATGCGCTCCGCCGGCATCCGGGTGAGGTCCTGGCCGGCGAACTCGATGGCCCCTTTGCGGGCCGGCAGCAGCCCGGAAATGGTGCGCAGGGTGGTGGTCTTGCCGGCCCCGTTGCCGCCGATCAAGGTCACCACCTCGCCGGGGCGCACGTGGAGGGAGATGCCCTTGAGCACCGGCAGGCGGCCATACCCGGCCTGGACGCTTTTGAGAGTTAGCATATAAATACGGTTTTTCGTTTTTCGTTTTTGGTTTTTCGTGGCCTGAATCTTTGAGTCTTGATCTTAAGTTGAGTCAAAGTTTTTGACATAATGCAAAATAGTCAATAGGTTCCCAACACCCTGACGCATCGCCAGGGTGACCCACGAAAAACGAAAAACCAAGAACGAAAAACGATCTCTTCACCCCTCCCGCTTTAAAAATTTCAGGCTCAATTTGCCCCGGCCCAGGAGGCCTTCGGGCCGCCAGATGAGCAGGAGCATCAGGAGCCCGCCGTAGATCAGTTCCTGGTAGGCGTGGGCCTGCCGCAACATCTCGGGCAAGATCGTCAGGATCACCGCGCCCAGCACCGAGCCGGCGATGGACCCCATGCCGCCCAGCACCACCATGGCCAGGATGAGGATGGAGGTATGGAGGCCGAAGGTCTCGGGGTTGATAAAAGTGATGTAGTGAGCGTAGAGCGAACCGGCCAGGCCGGCCAGGGCCGCAGCCAGGGTGAAAACCACGACCTTGTACGCCGGGGTGTTGATCCCCATGACCTGGGCGGTGATCTCGTGGTCCCGGATGGCCCGGAGGGCCCGGCCGTGGTAGGAATCCACCAGGCGATAGGTGGCAATCAGGACCAGGGCAACAATAACGATGACCAGAATCAGGTAGACCCAAGGCTCCCGGAAGCTCAGCCCCCAAAAGCTGGGCGGCGGGATTCCCGGCAGGCCGTCCGGTCCGCCGGTGATCTCCAGGTTGAGGAAGACCAGGTCCACGATCACCCCGAAGCCCAGGGTGACGATGGCCAGGTAATCTTCTTTGAGCCTCAGGGTCGGCAAGCCCAGGGCCAGCCCGCACAACCCGGCCGCCAGCATCGCGGTCAGGGCGGCGGCGGGGAACGGCAGGTGCCAATGCAGCGACACCAGGGCCGAGGCATAGGCCCCGATGCCGTAGAAGGCGGCATGGCCCAGGGAGACTTGCCCGGCATAGCCGATGATCAGGTTAATGCTGACGGTCAGGATGATATAGATGCCGGCCAGGAT
>Ga0351860_1106_pt1 | contig 13949 bp, 9 predicted proteins | sample BONcelHFGM3001F8_FD_206791 | JGI IMG/M metagenome (GOLD analysis project Ga0351860, IMG submission 206791) | Enriched cells from coal bed in the Powder River Basin, Montana, United States - BONCAT cells FGM rep2 HSBNCT.FGM.300.1.F8 ...
TGCGGGCCTGGGCCCTGAGGTTACCGGCCACGTAATGGCAGTCTCCCGGCGGGTGGCAGCCCGAGACCAGCACCTGGCCGGCGCCCCGGGCAAAGGCGTGGAGGATGAACTTGGGGTGGACCCGCCCGGCGCACATGGTCCGGATGATCCTCACCGCCGGGGGGTATTGCATCCGGGACACCCCGGCGAAATCCGCCCCGGCATAGGAGCACCAGTTGCAACAGAAGGCTAAAATTTTCTCCTGGGCATTAACCGCCAGGGCCTCATCAATCTGGGCCAGAATCATCTCGTCGGTAAAGCCCCGGGCGATAACCGCGCCGCTGGGGCAGGCCCCGGCGCAGACCCCGCACCCCTTGCAAGCCGCTTCGACAATCCGGGCTTTTCGGGCCTTCCCTTCCCCCACCATCTCCACGGCCTGGAAGGGGCATTCCTGGTAACAACTCTCACAGCCGATGCACAATTCCTGGTCCACGGCGCAGATCAGGCCGTCCAGGGTGATGGTGTCGCGGGCCATGAGGGCCAAAATCTTGCCCGCGGCCCCGGAGCCCTGGGTCATGGACTCGGCCAGGTCCTTGGGACCCTGGCAGGCTCCGGCCAGGTAGATGCCGTCCAGCACCGTCTCCAGGGGGCGCAGCTTGGGATGGGCTTCCAGGAAGAAACCGTCCGGTCCCACCGGCAGCTTCAGCACCTCCCGAAGGGCGGCGGTATCTCCCGGCGTCATGCCCACCGCCAGGACCGCCAGGTCCACCCGGTCGGCGCTCACCCACTGTCCCAGGTCCTGGTCCGCCTCGATCACCACCTGGCCCCCCTCAGACGGCCGGATATCCCTTACCTTCGCCCGCATGAACCCGATGCCCGCCTCCCTTGCCCGGGTGTAGAGGGCCTCCCACTCTTGCTTGATCGTCCTTATATCCCGGTAATAGAAGCGGATGCGGGCCTGGGGCAGGCGGGTCTTCAGTTCCAGGGCCTGCTTCAAGGCCGTGGGGCAGCAGACCCGGGAACAGTAGCGATTCCCCTCGGCCTCCCGGGAGCCGACGCACAGAACAAAGGCGATGTCCTGGGGCTCGGCGGCGGCGCCAAAGGCCAGCACCCGGCCTCCGGTGGGTCCCTGGGGGTCCAAACGGCGTTCCAGTTCCACCGTGGTAATAACCTGGGGCAGAGCGGCCCAGGCCTCATAACGGCTACCCGCCGGCGTAAAGGGCGCGAAGCCCGTGGCCACCACGATGCTCCCCACCTTAAGCGCCGGCTCGATTTCCCCCTCTCCCTCCAGGATTATGGCCTGGCGGGGACACGCCGGAACACACAAACCGCAGCGGTCGCAGTGCGCCCCGTCCACCACGTAGCGGGCTGGAAAGGCCGTGGGCGACGGCGGGTAGATGGCCGCCCGGAGAGCCTGCCCCGGTTCCCGGTCATCCGGGACCTGAACCGGACAGACTGCGGCGCACTCGCCACAGAGATCACAGGCTTGGGTGACCCGCGGCCGGGTGTGCGTGACCGTCACCCGGTAGTTGCCCAGGTGGCCGCCCACTTCGGTGACTGCGCTGTCGGTGAGCACCGTGATGCCGGGGTGAAGCGTCGCCGTGGCCATCATGGGGTTGATGAGGCTGACGCGGCTCTGGCCCTGGGGAAAAGTCTTGTAGAGCCGGTTGGCCATGCCTCCCAGCACCGGAGCGCGCTCCACCAGGGTGACGGGAATCCCGGCGTGGGCGATGTCCAGGGCGGCCCGGAGGCCCGCCGGCCCCCCGCCGATCACCAGGGCGGCCCGGGTCAGGGGGACCTGGCGCTCGGTCAGGCTGACCGCGTCCCGCACCTTGGCCAGCCCCATGCGAATCAGCTCCAGGGCCTTCACCTCTGCTGCCTCCGGCTCCTGAGCGTGCACCCAGGAGCAGTGCTCCCTGATGTTGACGATTTCCAGGAGATAAGGGTTGACGCCGTTTTCGGCCAGCAGGCGCCGAAAGGTGGACTCGTGGAGCTTGGGCGAGCAGGCCGCCACCACCATCCGGTTCAATCTGATCTCTTTAATATCCTTGGATATATCCCGCTGGCCCGCCTCGGAGCACGAGTAGAGATGATCCCGGCAGACCGCCACCCCCGGCAAATTTCTGGCCGCCTCCGCCAGGGCCTCAGGGCTGATAACCCCGGCGATGTTGTGGCCGCAGTGGCAGATATAAAGGCCGATTCGGAGGTCGTCGCTCATAAAGAATTTGGGGGGAAAGGGGAAAAGGGAAAAAGGCGAAAAGGGAAAAACATCGCCATCAAACTGATCCCCTGAAAAGTCTCATATGAGATTATGGTCACGCGAACAATCCCAATTATTTGGTGGCACAGGCGTCTCGCCTGTGCAGGTATAGGCTAAACGGGAGTGGCAGATATTTGCCATCCGCCGGCGATGAAAATCCCCCCTGCCCCCTTTTTCCAAAAGGGGGTATTAAAGTCCCCCTTTAGCAAAGGGGGATTTAGGGGGATTTGGTTTTTCGCGGTAAAGCCTGCGGCCATACCTATCTCCATCATTTATTCACCAATTTCCCCACCGCCGTCACCCAGGCGTTGGAAAACTCCCCCGCCTCGGCCACCACTTCCTCCCGGACCAGGGTGATGGCCGCGTCGTCGCAGATGTTGACGCAAACCCCGCAGTAGGCGCAGTTTTCCACCCGGAACCAGACCCGGCCGCCGTCCCGGACGATGGCCTTCACCGGGCAGAGCTCGATGCACTTGACACAGTCCGGCGGGCACTTGTGGTCGTCGATGACCAGCCGCCCGCGGAACTGGGGGTTGACGCAGATGGCCTCGTACTCGCACACCGTCAGGCACTGGGTGCACCTCAGACACAGGTCGGAGGCCGGCATGGTCTGACCCGCGGCCTCATCCATGACGATGGCCTGGCGGGGGCAGGCGGCCAGGCACTTGTGGCACTGTTTGGGGCACTCGGTCAGGTCGTTGGGAACCAGCCTGATCTGTTGGCGGCACCAATGCTCCTCGCCGTCGGGCTGCGCCGGGCAGGGCAGGAGGCAACGGCTCTTGTCCATGCCGATCTTGGGGAGAAACGGCGCCAGCCCCTGGTGGTCCGCCATGATGGTCTTGACCTGGCCGTTGTAGCTCAGGGTCAGCGCCGCCACCGGGCAGAAATGGGCGCAAATTTCGCACATCAGGCAGAGGCGGGGATCGATGCTGATGTCCAGGCCATCGCCGGTGGGAATAATAATGACCGCCTCCCGGGGGCACACCCGGGCGCAGATGTCGCATTTGAGGCAGAGAACCTTGTCCAGGCGCAGCTGCACCGTATCGACGAACAGCTTCAGCGTCAATTCCAACTGCGTGGCGGTTTCGCGTTTGATGACCCGGGGTTTCATGTCACCTTTGGAATACTTTGGTAGCCGCAGGTTTTAGCCTGCTCCTGCACAGGCGAGACGCCTGTGCCACCAGGAAAATTTTTTTCCTGGCTGCCCAGCAGGAGCCTATCAACCAGATGAAACTATTGCCTTTCTCCCTTTTCGCCTTTTCCCCTTTTACCCTTTTCGCCCTGGCTTTTTCCCCTACTTCTTCTCCCCTTCCAGCTTCCGGTGGTATTCCCGGGCCTTGAACTTTATCTGGCGGCGGCGCAGGTTGACCTTCACGTCAGGAAACTGCACCAGGAGCAGGGCGTACTTGTCGCAAGGCTCCAGGTCCGGGCATTGGTAGCAATGGTCGAGATGACGGGCCTGGGCGCAGACCCGGATGGGGCAGTCGTCCAGGCCCCGCCCGTTCCGGCAGCCAGGGCATTCGGTGTGGGCCAGGAACCATTCCAGCCCTTTTCTGAACTCCGCCAGGCTGAAACCCTCCTGCCCGGGGAAGCAGTGGAGCCAGACGTTGGCCCGGACCTGGTCCAGGTAGTCCTTCAGCCGGGTGACCGTTTCCAGAAAACCGGGGTTGCCCAACTGGCAATCATCACACAGACCGCAATAACTCTCTCTCATGGCCGTTCTCCTGTGAAGAAGCCTTCAGCTCTCAGCTTTTATCGTCAAGGGCATTGGCGCCGCAGACCTCGCCGCGGCTAACCCACAGTGGTCAATCAGATATGTTTTGTGTCCGCCCATGAGGGCGCACACACGGGTGCGCCCCTACAGTACTTGACCTCGTTCCCAAGCTCCTGCTTGGGAACGGATATTTTTGGTCCAAGCTCTGCTTGGGCACCATATTGTCATAACTTGTTAATATTGTTCTAAATGGGCTTCACAAAGCAGAGCTTTGCTCCCAAGTGGGTTCCCAAGCTGGAGCTTGGGAAAAGCCTCAACGCCGCCGACGATTTATGCCAACTTTACTCTTAGTTTACTACGCCGGAAAATTTTGCCGACTATTAATCGTCTGCCGTCCTCACCTGGCTACCGCAGGCCGCCGTGATCTGGGCGGCCAATTCCGGCTCGGTGCCCCGGCTCATGCGGATGGCTCCGGCGGGACACTCCGCGGCGCAGACCCCGCAGCCCCGGCAGACCTCGAGGCGCACTTCGGGCTTGCCATCCGAGAGCGCCACCGCCCCGCAGGGGCAGAGTTCGACGCACGCCAGGCAGCGCCGGCAGGTCTCCGGGGTGATCATGGCCACTATTTCGCTGGCCAGCAGCTCCGTCTGGAACAGAACCCCGGCGGCCCGAATCGCCGCAGCCTGGGCCTGGGCCGCAGTCTCCCCCAGGCTCTTGGGATAGTGGGCCACCCCGCAGAGAAACACCCCTTCAGTCGCCGAATCCACCGGCCTGAGTTTCTGGTGCGCCTCCTGTAACCAGCCGTCCAGGGTCTGGGCCACCCGTAGTTGCCGGGCCAGGGCCTCACGGCCCGCCGCGGGTTCAATTCCCGTGCTCAAGACCACCAGGTCGGCGGACAGGGCCACAACCTGGCCCAAAAGCTCATCTTCCACCCGGACCGTGAGGGGCCGCCGCCGGGCCGCGGTCACCTGCGGCGGCCGCGTCGCCTCAAAGGGAATGAACGTCACCCCTTGGTCCTTGGCCTTGAGGTAGTAGGTCTCCCGAAAGCCGTAGGCCCGGAGGTCACGGTAGAGGATGGTGATCCCCATCAGCGGATAGCGTTCCTTGAGCAGCAGGGCGTTCTTGAGGGCCTGGGAGCAGCACAGGCGGCTGCAATAGGGGTGGCCCGGCTCGCGCGACCCCACGCACTGGATCATCACCACGGAACGCACCTGGGGCAGTTCCAGGTCGCCAAAATGGATCTTCCCTTCCAACTCCCGCTGGGTAAGCACCCGGGGGTCAGCCCCGTAGAGATAGCTGCCCTGGGGCCGAAACTCCCGGCCGCCGGTGGCCGCAACGATGACCCCGTGGGACAGTTCCCGCGCCTTCGCGCCGTCCTGGGTGAGGCGGCGCACCGTGCTTCTAAACTGGCCCACATGCCCAGTGAGCTTAATCAGTTCGGTCTGGATCAAAACTTCGATGTTGGGGTGGAGGTAGACCGCGGCCTGGAGCTGGTGGAGAAATTCCTGGGGGTCAGGCCCTTCCAGGGTAAAGAACAGCTCCCGGGCCAGGCCGCCCAGGGAACTCTCCCGTTCCACCAGGTAGGTGTGAAAGCCCTGGTCCGCCAGGGTCAGGGAGGCGTTCATCCCGGCCACGCCGCCCCCCAGCACCAGGGCCCGGGGAATCACCGGAAAGCTCTGGGGTTGGATGGGCGACAGAACCGCGGCCCGGGAGACCGCCATGGCCACCAGACTTAGGGCCTTGGTCAAGGCCGCGTCCGGCTCCGTCTGATGGACCCAGGCGCACTGCTCCCTGATGTTGGCAAAGGCAAAGTAGCCCGGGTTGAGGCCGGCCGCGGCCAAGACCTCCCGGAAGACCCCTTCGTGGGTCCGGGGACTGCACGCGGCCACCACCACCCGGTTGAGCCTCTGGGTCTGGATAGTCTCCCGCATCCGGGTGGTGGAGTCCACCGCGCAGGAAAACAGGTTGTCCTCAACGTGCGCGACCCCAGGCAGCTGCGCCACCGCCGCCGCCAGTTTCGCCAGGTCGATGGTCTTGGCGATATTGGTGCCGCAGTGACAGAGAAAAACCCCGATCCGGGGAGGAGATTCCGGCACCCGGCTGGGAATTGGCTTCGGCTTGGGGGACCAGGTGCGGCTGGCGGTGGTCAACAGGCGCGAGGCCACCGCGGCCGCGGCGCTGGCGGTGGTCACGGATTCGGGGATGTCCATGGGTTCCCGGGCGGCGCCGCACACCAGCACTCCCGGCCGCGCTGTGGTCACCTGGAACAGCGGCGAGGTCTGGATAAACCCGTGGTCATTGAGCCCTACCCCCAGGCGCCGGGCCAACGCCTCTATCGCGCCCCCGGGCCTCAGCCCCACGGACAAGACCGCCATGTCAAAAGGCTCCTCCCGGGGCCGCCCGCGGGCGTCAGTAAAACGCACCAGCACCCCGCCCCGGGGCTGGGGAGCCACGCCGGTCACCCGGGAGCGCACCAGGCCGACGCCGTGATCCCGGGCTTGCTCCAGATAGCCCTCATACCCCTTGCCCTGGGCCCTCAGGTCCATATAAAAAATGGTGGATTCCACCCGCCGGGCGCTGATTTCCCGGGCCACCAGAGCCTCCTTGAGGCTGGCCATGCAGCACACCGTGGAGCAATATGCCGCCCCGGCCTGGGGGTCCCGGGACCCCACGCACTGGATGAAGGCCAGGCGGGCGGGTTCGGTGTGATCCGACGGCCGCACCAGCCTGCCGCCGCCGGGACCGGTGGCGCTCAGGAGGCGCTCGAACTGCACGCTGGTCACCACGTCGGGATGCCCATAGCCCGGAAACTCGCCGGCCGGCGCCGGGGTGGCGCCCAGGGCCAGAATGATGACCCCCACGGACTCCCTCCATTCCACCGCCCGCTCTTGAAGATTTATAGCCCCGGCCGGGCAGACCTTGATGCAGGCCTCGCAACTCTTGCCCCGGAAAATACGGCAGGCCTCCGGGGTGAGGTAAGCCGCCTGGGGAATGGCCTGGGGGAAGGGCACATGAATGGCCTTGGTCTGGCTGAGCCCGAGATTATACGGGTCCGGGAAGCTCTGGGGGCACACCCGGACACACTCGCCGCAGCCGGTGCATTTGCCCACGTCCACGAACCGGGGCTTGCGGCTCAAAAGGACCTGAAAATCCCCGGCCCGGCCCCGGACCTCTATGGCCTGGGTGGACGTCTGGATCGTGATCAGGGGGTGGCGGGAGATCTCCAGCATCCGGGGACTCAGGATGCACATGGCGCAGTCGTTGGTGGGAAAGGTCTTGTCCAACTGCGCCATCCGGCCGCCGATGGAGAAGCCTGCTTCCACCAGGGTCACCGGCAGTCCCGCGGCCGCCACCTCCAGGGCGGCCTGGATACCGGCAATGCCGCCGCCCACCACCAGCACCCGGCGGTGGGCCACCCGATCTAATGGCCGGATCGTGGCCATCACACGCACGCGCTCCTTTGGACAGGTCGCCGAGTCCTCATGGGGCGACCCACCGGGTCGCCCCTACGAGATTGAACCAAATTTCATAACTATCTTGAAAAAATTAAAAGAGTTTGGTGGCACAGGCGTCTCGCCTGTGCATGATAATGGTGCGCAGTGCGCACCCTACACGGCTGTGCAGTATAATACGGCGGGCGGGGACGCCCGCCCCACTGGTTATAATTTACGGATGGGCCGAAGGCCCATGGCTGTCATAAAAAAACCGGGCTATTCCACCTCGCCGGCTATCCGGGCCAGGGCGACCTTCACCTCCGACTCTTCATCCCCGGACATGAGGTCCCCGATGAGGCGCCGCCTCAGTTCCTGGATCAGACGTTCCCCCTGCTCCAACCGGGCCACCCGGGCCGGGCTGATGAAGCCGTCCCGCAGGGCCAGATTTCTCAGACCCTGGATGATATCCAGAAAACGCACGTCCTGGGGGCACTGAAAGGAGCACCGGGCGCAGCGGGCGCAGTACCAGAGGGCCGGAGAACCCAGTAGGGCCGTCCGCTGACCGTAAAGCACCTGGCGGATGATCTGGCTGGGGCTGAAATCGGGCGTCAGTGCGCTCACCGGGCAGGTGGCGGTACAAACCCCGCAGGCAAAGCAGCGCAGCAGGTGCTGGCAACCGGGCTCAGCGGCCACCTCATCTTTAAACTGGGGATCCAGTTCCTGAAGATTTACGGTTTCAGTCATATTTAGCCTTTAGCTGTTAGCAGTTAGCTATTAGCCATTAAAAAAAATCATGAGCACTATCCAGGCGCAATAAATTTATCAGTTCAACAAGGTTACTAACTGCTACCTGCTAACGGCTAACTGCTACTCAAAACAACTCAATGGCCCCGGTGGGGCAATACTCCGCGCACTTGCTGCACTTCTCCGCCGCCTGGACCAAGCGGGTGCATAGTTCCTGGCGGACCACCACCACCGTGCCGTTGACCACGTGGAAGACCACCTGGTCCTGGGGCCGGGGCCCCTTGCCCAACCGGGCCGCATCACAGTTTCCCAAATGGAATTCGCACATGGCCACACAGATGCCGCAGCCGTTGCATTTCTCCGGGTCGAGGCGCATCCCGGCCGCCGCGGTTAGAGGCCCCAGGAGTTCGTGCAAGGCCTCGATGAACCCGGCATAGTCGGGCTCATGGAGGACCGGGCAGTCCTCCGGAGCCGCCTCCCGGCCCAGGAGCATTCCGGCAAACTCGGCGCAGCTGACCCCGCACTGCCGGCAATCGGTGCCGGGCAAAAATTCCAGAAGGTCTTCAGCTGTGGCCATGTCTGACCCCGTTTTCCCCTTTGAGTGCCGCCAATTGAACGCTTTGGGTGGTAACTACTTTAAACCTCTGCGAAAAGTCATTTTGTCATCCTGAGCCCAGCAAAGGATCTGGTACTTGAAGGTTATGAGATTCTTCGGTCGTTTCCCTCCCTCAGAATGACAGGTGAGGGGACTTTCGCAGAAGTCTCTGCTTCCTATCACCCTCTCAAATAACCCAGAACCTAAAACCTAAAACCCAAAACCTGTTTTTAGACTGCCGCCCAGGGTCCGCCCAGACCTTCCTTAACCCAGAGATTTTCCCGGCGCAAACTCTGGAACTGGCAGATTTCCGCCAGCATGGGGGTGGCCTCGGCGCCGGTTTGCCGGTAAAACGTGGCCCGGGGCGCCTCCGGATTCACCAGGCTAAAGTTGTCCACCACGACTTCCCCCGCCTTGAGCAGGGTGCGGCAGCGGCCCAGGTAATGGTGCCACTGGCCGGGGGGAGCAGCGGCCGGCACGTCATAGATGGCCACGTCGGCCCGGGCGCCCAGGCTCAGACGGCCCCGGTCCTCAAGGCCCAGCAGCCGGGCGGGCAGGCTGCGGGTGGCCCAGACCCACTCGGACAGCGAATAGCGCCGCGCCCCCAGGTCATCCTGCCAATCCTGCCGGCGGGCGGCGTGGTCCCACAGCCAGGAGAACAGCCGGGGGTATTCGGCAACCGGCGCCTGGGCCATCCCGGCCCCGGAAAAGGCTGTCTGGGAGCCCTGGCAGCTCAATGCCAGCCTCAACGCCCGCCGGCCCGCGGCCTCGTCCAACGAAGGGTTGAGGTCCAGTTGGCGAAACCACCCCAGGTCGATCCGGACCGGCAGCCGGGTCGGCCCGGCCATGCGTCCTGGGAGCATGAGCCCCAGGTCCCCCGTGGCCCCCGCCTCCAGATGGGCCAGGGCGGCCTCCACCAGCTCATCGGCCGTCAGCGCTGGGCCCAGGGCGGCCAGATGAAAGGCCCCGGGCTCCGGCAGGTTAGCCCGCAGCACCTCGGGGGAGGCTTCCACGGACAGGGGCGCCCCGGTGGTCCGGGCCAGATGGGCCAATATTTCCAGGGCCGGCTCCGGTTCGATGGTGCGGTGGGCGTAAAAGCCCTGCCGGTACCGGACAAAGGGCTCCACCACCCGGAAATTGAGGGCGCGGGTCTCGTCCAGCAGGTGCAAGAGGGTCTGCCCCACTTCGGGAAGAAGTTCCGGGGACCGCAGCCACTGGTCGAACTCCCGCAGGTTGACGACCAGAGAGGCGGAGGTGTCCACCACGGGCAGGCCCGCCAGCTGGCGCTGGACGTAGCCCGCGGTTAGGCCCGTCAAAAAGGGCTCGTGAACATGGGTATATCCCAGGAGGGCATAGCTCTCCCCCAATTCCTTAAGAGAGGGCGCCCCGTTGGTTAGGCGCAAAAAGTTGAGGCCGTAAGTGGCCACCTGCCCCCGGAGTTCAATCCCCGCGGGCGTCACTATCTGACCCCGGGCCTCGATCTCCCGGTCCACCTCGGGGAACGGGGCTACCAGCCGCCCGTCTTCGACAAAGAGGTCGCCGGCCTCACCGTCTAAGCCGCAGGTTGGATCATACAGACGTCCCCCGGCAATTTTAAGGCGCATGGCGCAGCGCTCCCGAGTCTCTGGTCAGAAACCCACGATTAGGGTATCTATTTGAGACCTCTTCGAAAGTCTATGACTATATCCTTTCGAATCAAAATGTAGCGTCGGTGCCCTCGCCTGCGCCTAAATAAAGGATGGACAGCCGAGGGCGGCTATCCTACATGAGACTTTCGCAGAGGTCTCTATTGGCAAAATACCAACTTATCACGATATACCGCAGGGGCGTACCGGCGCGTGTGCCCTCAAATAGGGCGGACACACGGGTCCGCCCCTACGGGAAACATTTGGTTGAGCGCCCATAGATAGGGCGGCCTGCGGCCGCCATTCCAGGCCGTTTCCTCCGGTCAGCCTCAATCTTGGCTCCCGATCAACCGACGCAAGTCCGTGAGGACCTGGTGGTCCGGGAGCAGCGGCGAGTCCGCCAGTTGCTTCAGGACCAGGGGCAGCCCATCCATCCGGTAGGCCACCTCAGGCGTCTCGATTCCGGCCAGGGCCGTGGGCAGGTTAACCGCGGCCTGACCGGTGGTCCGATTGGCGAACGGGCTCAAGACCACGATGGGCACCCGGCGGCGCTTCAAATCCGCCACCTGCTCCTCCGGCAAAAACCACAACAAATCCGCCCCGGCGGCCAAGACCGCGTCCACCTCCCGGAAGTCCACCGGGGTGTAATGGGTCACCATTTCCCCCGCCCCGAAATCCGGCGCTCCGGCCCGGCCGGTCTCATTGAGCAGCAGATGGTACAGCCCGCTGGAGTTGAAGTCGCCGGACAGGGGCAAGAGAAACCACCGCGCCTCGTGATTCAGGCTGCCCACCAGGCGGGCCAGCCGGTCAAACAGCTCCAGGGCCGGACCATAACTGACACCCCGGCCGCAAAAGATGACCCCGCAGGCGGCCTGGTCCAGAAATTTGGCCAGCCGCCGGGTGCCCCGGACCGCGGGATTGGGCGGCGCCTCCCCGGCCAGGATGGCCGCAACTCCGGCAACCAAGTCCACTTCCTGCCCGGGGTTGATCTTGATAAACAAAGGGCAGAACCGGGCCAGCTCGGTTTGGTAGATGTCCACCGCCGCCGCCTGCCGGTCTTCGATACCCCGTTCGGTGAAGCGGCCCCGGGCAAAGACGGCGTAGCGCACCACGTGCCGAGGGGCGGAGTGGATGGGATTGGCGCCCCAGAACAGCACCGTGTCGGCCTCATCCCGGATGACCTCCAGGGGGGCCCAAGCCAGACCGTGCTCTTGGATGCTCTGGTAATACGGGGCCTTAAAGGCCAGATCAGCCGGTTCCAGCCGGGCCCGTAAACTGCGGGCCAGTTTCAGGGCCGCTTCCTGGGCCCAGGAACCGGAATTGGTCAGACCATAGATGAGCGGCCGGCGGGCCCGGCTTAAAACCTGGGCCGCCTCGGCCAGGGCCGACTCATAGGCCGTCGTCTCCAGGCGCCCTTGATGGCGGACCTGGGGCTCCCGCAGGCGGTGACGCTCTTTCTGGGGATGAAATTTCTTGGCGTGGAAAAAGCGGCTCACGCCCCAAAGGCAGACGTTGCTGACCTCGACAATCCGGTCCCCGTCGACGGTGACATCCAGATCGTCACAGAGGCAGCCGCAACCGGGACAGATAATGGATTCGTGCCTGGCTCCCACGTATTGCTTGCACCTAACTTGGTTTAGACACAGACATACTACCATTAATCCCCGGCCCTGCCCAGCACATAATCAGGGCCGGGCCGGCCCGGGGGAATCTTCGCAGGCGCCGGTCAATGCGGTGGTCTCCCCAGGGATATGTTATAATATCGGCAGTTTTTCATGGGCCTGTGGCCCATCCGTAAAGGCTGAAAAGGGTGGTGGGGCGGGCCTCCGCGCCCGCCTCCCTTGGTAGCACAGGCTTCCAGCCTGTGCAAGATTAACCTGCCTCCTGGACCCAGGCTGGAAAGCCTGTGCCACCGATATAAGGAACTTTCCAAGCAGTCGAGCATTGACTCTGCGGCCCAATCGCAACCTATGAAAAGTTCAACTCTACCCTGGCGCTTAACTTTGAACTTTGAACTTTGAACCCCATGCGCTACGACGGCCCCATTTACCGGCCCCCCAGTGAAGCCGACAGCCTGCTCGTCCAGGCCACCGTGGGCTGCCCCCACAACCTCTGCACCTTTTGCATGGTCTATAAAGACGGCGTGAAGTTCAAGGTGAGGCCGGTCTCTGAGATCAAGGCGGACCTAACCGAGGCCGCGGCAACTTACGGCTCCCGGGTGCGCACCCTGTTTTTCCCCGCCGGCAACACCATCGCCATGCCGGTGGCGGCCCTGGCGGAGATATGCCGTTACAGCTACAGCCTTTTTCCCCTCTTGGCGCGGATCACCGTCTATGGTTCGTCCCAGTACATCCGCCGCAAAGGTCCGGATCAGCTGCAAACCCTGGCCCAGGCCGGGTTGGAGCGGATTCACGCCGGGGTGGAGTCCGGCGACGACCTCATCCTGACCCGTATCAAAAAGGGGGCCACCGCCCATGACCACATCATGGCCGGTCACATGGCCCGGGCCGCAGGCCTGGAGATCAACGCCTACGTCATGGTGGGGATCGGCGGCCGGGAGCGCTCCGAGACCCACGCCCGGGAGACCGCCCGGGTCATCAGCGGCATGCAGCCGGCCGTGGTGCGCCTCAGGACCTTCGTCCCCAAGGTCAACACCCCCTTGCTGGCCGACGTCCAGGCCGGGCGGTTTCAGATGCTCAGCCCCCACCAGGCGCTCAGGGAAACCATGACGCTCCTGTCGCAGATCACGACCCCCACGCAAATTACCAGCGATCACTACACCAACTATCTCGACATCAATGGCCGGCTGCCCGAGGACCGGGAGGCCATGCTTCAGGCGCTGCGCCGGGCCTTGGCCCGGGACGAATCCACTTTCCGTCCGTTCTTTATCGGTACGCAGTAAGGTTGAGGGGAGAGATAAAATCTGCTCCTGAAAAGTTCAAGGTTAAGAGCAAGGGCTGACATGAACTTTTCATGCTTTGCGGGTGAGCCGAAGGCCCATGAGGAACTGTTCCGAAGGTTTTGGTGGCACCGGCATCTTGCCGGTGCGGTGCACGGGCTGGAAGCCAGTGCCACCAAAGAATAAGGGGAGGTTGCCTCCGGCGCGCAATCAGCTTATGGCCGCGGCGGGCACGGAGGCCCGCCTTACCAACCTTTTCAGGTCTTATACCAAGTTGCCGTCATAGAGGTAATTATGGCTTTATGATTGCAATCACCGTAGGGGCGGTTCGCGAACCGCCCCTACAATGCGGATTATTACTTGTTTGACGGCAACTTGGTATTACGGGGGAGCCAGCGGGTCGTGAGTATCGGTTTTCAGGATTTGCCGGCCACCACCCAGATCATTTCGTAGCTTACCGGGATGGCGCCGTTTCTGCCGTATTCAGTCTGGTACGCCGCCATGAGGGCGCGCAGCAGGCGGGGAGAAAAGGCGCCGGGCCGGGGATTGGTGGCGCCCGTGGCCTGGAGGGTCTTGAGAAATTCTTTAACCGAGGGGAAGGTGGCGGTGGCCATTTTCCGGGCCAGCCGGGGCTGGGGGAACCCGGCCTGATATAAGCGCCCGGACCAGGTCTCCCGGCCGCCAAACCCCTGGGCGGGG
>Ga0351860_1092_pt5 | contig 13537 bp, 9 predicted proteins | sample BONcelHFGM3001F8_FD_206791 | JGI IMG/M metagenome (GOLD analysis project Ga0351860, IMG submission 206791) | Enriched cells from coal bed in the Powder River Basin, Montana, United States - BONCAT cells FGM rep2 HSBNCT.FGM.300.1.F8 ...
TTTGAACTTTTCTCCACAGGAGGACTACTTGCAATGAAGCGAATGGCATATTTACCCTTAGCCTTGCGTTCCATTAAGGCGATGAAATCCGGGTCGATGCCGTAGCCCAGGCTTTTGGCCTTTTTCAGGTCCGCCAGGGCCTGGTCATACTTCTCCTGCTTCTCCAAGATCATGCCTCGCTGGTAGTAGGCCCGGCCGAAGCTGGGGTTTAGTTTGATGGCTTGTTCGCACAGTTGCACGGCTTGGGCGTTGTTGCCCTTGGCGTAGTAAACGGTAGCCTTGAAGGTGATGATGGCCGGGTCGTTGGGTTTGAGCTTCAGGGCCTGGTCAAAGGCCTGGAGGGCCTGGTCGTAGCGGCCTGACTGGCTGTGCTTGATCCCCTGGTCGATGGCGCTCTGGACGTCCTGGGCGGCGCTCAGCCCCGGCAGCAGGAGCAGAAAGAGCAAGGCTAAGGGTAAATATGCCATTCGCTTCATTGCAAGTAGTCCTCCTGTGGAGAAAAGTTCAAAGTTCAAGGTTCAAAGTTAATGTAGAGATTAGACCGCACACCTTATCAAAAAGCTAACCATTTTTCGTCGCTTCCTTGTGGGCCGAAGGCACATGAGGAACTGTTTCAAGAGCCGCCTGCAAAAGTGTCTTTTCTTGTAGGGACGGACCTATGTGTCCGCCCTGGGCTAAGGGCGCACACACAGGTGCGCCCCTACAGGATAGAAGCCTTTCTTACTTTTATGAGCGCATCTTGGTCTGACTGCAACTTGAGACCTCTGCGAAAGTCTCTGACTCTTTCCCTCCGGATCAAAATGTAGCGTAGGCGCCCTCGCCTGCGCCTAAATACAGTATGGACAGCCGAGGGCGGCTATCCTACATGAGACTTTCGCAGAGGTCTCAACTTCGTATAAAACCCAGAACCCAGAACCTAAAACCTGACACCTAAAACCTGAAACCTGCCTCATAGGATTCCCCATTTCTTGGCCCGTTCTTCGTAGGCCGGCGGGAAGCTGGGGGAGAAGTTCTGGTAAAAAGTGATGGGGTAGCGGGCGCCGATCTTTCTGGCCGCCTCTTTCAGCCCCACCAGGAGCTCGGCCAGGAACTTGCCGGGGAAGGCCACCACCATCTCGTCGTCCTGGGTCATGGAAAAAATGCGGTCGCCCATGCCGGGAATGACGACCCTGAACTCGCCGCTGCGGTAGGGGGCGATGAGATACTCGCTGCATTCCACCTTGCCGCCGAATTCGCCGGTGACCCGCGCTCCCAGGCTGAAGGTGGCCGCCTGGATGAGGCGCATGAGCTGGGCCGGGTTGCCGTAGACCACCACCACTTCCGGGTCCAGGGCCAGGCGTTCCAGGGGGCAGAGGTAGATGGCCCCAATCTCCTGGGGCTTAAAGTGAGGCAGCGCCTCCACCTCTTTGAGGGCCGGGCCCAGGTCCGGGTGAAACCCCGCTTCGCAGAAGAGCTGCCCCAGTTCCATAATGGGGTCGGTGGCCGGGGTAAAGCCGAAAACCAGCATGCCGGGCACGCAGATGAGATCGTCCCGGGTCAGACCCACGGGCCAGCCGTACACCCGGGCCAGGGTGACGCCCTGGCAGATGGTCACTTTCTTGCCGAAAACCTTGGAGGGCTGCCGGGTCTTGGGTGGCAGGTCCGCAGGGTCCTTAAAGAAAATGGCCCCAAACGGCTCGGTCCGGAGGCGCAGGGTCTCTTTCAACTGGGCGGCCGCGGCTTTATAATCCATGGTCACTCCTTGCATCACTTAATCTGGAGCATTAATTTCCTTTATGACATAATAACTGAACTTTAAGACCGAAAACTTGCGGATGCAAGGAGAATTCTCTTCCCTGACGTTTCAGGCTGGGGGGGTGGAAAAAGCCAGGCAGCCGCGTCTCTATCGCCTGAAAAAATTGACCGACCTTGGAGTGATTTTATGATGGATTTGGTTGCCTGGGGACAGGAAACCCTGAACTGGGCTTTTTTCTTAGGCATTATTAATATTATCATCATTGACCTCATCCTGGCCGGGGATAATGCCGTGGTCATCGCCATGGCGGTGCGTTCTCTCCCCCGCCGGCAAAGGCGCTGGGGGATCATCCTGGGGGCCGGGGCCGCGGTGCTGCTCCGGGTGGTCCTGACCTTTTTTGTGGCCCAACTGCTGGAGGTCCAATTTATCAAGCTGGCGGGCGGGGTGCTCATTGCCTGGATCGCGGTCAAGCTGTTCATTGAGGGGGCGCCGGAGCAAACCGACAAGGAGGCCAAGACCCTGTTGCAGGCCATGTGGCTCATCATCGTGGCCGACATCACCATGAGCACCGACAACGTCCTGGCCGTGGCCGGGGCCTCCCACGGCAACCTGGTTCTCCTGATCTTTGGCCTGGCCCTGTCCATACCCTTTGTGGTCTTTACCAGCAACCTGCTGTCCATGCTCATGGACCGCTTTCCCATCATTATCTATATCGGGGCGGCGGTATTGGGCAAGGTGGCCGGGGAAATGATCTTCACCGACCCCGCCGTGATGGGCTGGCTCCAACTCCCCAAGTGGTTCTTATACCTCATGGAAGCCTCGTTTGCCGTGGGGTGATCGTGGTGGGCAAACTGTGGATCAGGTTTGTGTTTCGCAAAGACCGGGAGTTAGAGGTCTCTACGGTGCGGCCGGATAAGGAGTAAGCAGCCATGGCAATCTTGACGATTTCCCGGGAATACGGCAGCGGCGGTCGAGAGATCGGCCGCCGGGTGGCGGATCACTTGGGCTATCAATTCGTGGACAAAGAGCGCCTTTTTCAGGATCTGGAGAAGATTGGGCCGCGCTGGGTGCGGGTTGCCAAAGAGGTGGACGAAGTCTGCCCCACCCTGTGGGAACGCCATGACTGGCAATATCGCGGCTATGTGGCTCAGATGGAAGACCTGATTCTGAAATATGCCCTGGGCGGCAACGTGGTGATTATTGGCCGGGGCGGCTCTTTTTTGCTCCAGGAGGTGCCGTTTTGCCTGCGGGTGCGGCTGGTTGCCTCTCTGGAAGCGCGCCTTAAGGCAATCATGGCCAGGGAGGAGCTGAACCTGGAGGCCGCAAAACGGCTCATTGCTCAGATAGACGGCGAACGCGCCTGTTTCATCAAGGCTAATTACGGCCGCGATTGGGATGTCGAACAGGTGTACGACCTGACCCTGAACACGGATAGTCTCTCGTATGACCGGGTGGTGGACATCCTGGTGGAGAGTTTGGCCGCCAAGGACCGCCTGGCCACGCCGGAGGCCAAGGCCAGGCTGGGGCAGGTGGCCCTGGCCTATCGTCTGAAGGCGCGCATCGCCACGGACCCCCGGGTGCTGGTGCCCACCCTGGAGGTCTCGCCGGAAGGGGATGGACTGGTGGTATCCGGAATCATGCACACCCCCAAAGAATTTCACCTGTTGCAAGAGATGGCCCGGGAGGTGTGCGGCGATAAACCGGTGCGGTTCGATCTGCATCGGAGAGCCTGAGAACCCAGAATCGGCATCCTTTGTAGGGGCGAGCCGCCGGCTCGCCCCTATGGTGGGATTTTCACGATAAACATCGCACGAGCTACAAATGGTGCATCCCCGAGGATAAAATCCCCCTGCCCCCCTTTTTCAAAGGGGAGTGTGAAGTCCCCCTTGGGCAAATGGGAAATAGGAGGATTTGGACTTCACGGTAAACCAAACCACCTGTTCGGTGCAGTGGTTATCCGGGTGATGCAGAAAGGTTGATTTATGACCGAAGTCGCTGAAAAACCGCCTTTCCATACCATGGCTCCGGAGCAGGTGCTGGAAGTCCTGGAGACCGGACCTTTGGGGTTGAACCCGGACGCGGCCCAGGCGCGCCTGGAGCAATACGGTCTCAACGAACTGGCGGCGGGCAAGAAAATTTCGGCCTGGTCCATCCTGCTGCGCCAGTTCGCCAATCTCTTGATTATCATTCTGCTGGCGGCCACGGTAATTTCCTTTTTCTTGGGGGAACACCTGGACGCCTACGTCATCGTGGCCATTGTGCTGGCCTGCGTGGTGCTGGGTTTTGTCCAGGAATACCGGGCGGAAAAGGCCGCCGCGGCCTTGCAGAAACTAGCGGCGCCGGTGGCCATGGTGGTCCGGGACGGTAAAGAGCAGTCCATCCCCGCCCGGAAAGTGGTGCCGGGTGACGTGCTGGTGCTGCACACCGGCGACCGGGTGGCGGCGGATGCCCGCTTGCTGGAAGAGATCAATCTGAAGGCGGACGAGGCCCTCCTCACCGGGGAGTCCACCGCCGCGAGTAAGAATCTGGCGCCGGTGGCCGACCCTGATAAGGCCGTGGGCGACCGGAAGTGCATGGTGTTCGGGGGCACGGTGATCACCTACGGCCGGGGCCGGGCCGTAGTTACCGCCACGGGCATGGACACGGAGTTCGGCAAGATTGCCCGGATGTTAGCCGGCGTGGCCGTGGATAAAACCCCCCTGGAAGCCCGCATGGCCACCATCGGCCGGGTCCTGTCGGTTATCTGTCTGACGGTGGCCGTGGGGGCCTCAGTTCTGGGTGTTTTCCGGGGCCATGCCTGGCTGGAGATGCTTATCTGGGGGATCAGTCTGGCCGTGGCGGCGGTGCCGGAATCCCTGCCCGCAGTGGTCACCGGGGCCCTGGCCATCGGCACCACCCGCATGGCCCGGAAAAACGCCATTGTCAAGCGCCTGCCGGCGGTGGAGACCATGGGTTGCACCACGGTGATCTGCACCGACAAGACCGGCACCCTGACAAAAAATGAAATGACCGTCCGGCGCCTCTTCCTGGATGGAGAGGTGGTCGACGTCAGCGGCACGGGGTATGAGCCCTCGGGGTCGTTCGAAATCGGCGGCGCGGCCGTGAGCCCCGGAGACCACCCGGTTCTGGCCGAGATGGCGCGTATCGCCATGTTGTGCAACGACGCGGCCCTGGAAGAAAGTGAAGGCAATTGGACGGTGCGGGGCGACCCCACCGAGGGGGCCCTCCTGGTGTTGGGACGGAAGGCGGGGCTGGACCCCGAGGCGCTCAGCCGGGAATTTCCCCGGGTGGCCGAGATTCCCTTTTCCTCGGAGGTCAAGCGCATGAGCACCTTCCATCCGGGGCCGGAGGGGGTGCTGATGTACGTCAAGGGGGCGCCGGAATCCCTGTTGCCCCGGGCGGATAAGATGCTGACCGCCAGAGGTGAGCAGAGCATGAGCCGCCAGGATCGCGAGGCCGTCCAGGAACAGGCGGCCGCAATGGCCCGGGAGGCCCTCAGGGTCCTGGGCTTGGCCTACCGGCGTCTGCCGGCTGTTCCCGATGTGGGGTCGGAGGCGGTGGACCCGGAACTGGTCTGGGTGGGGCTGGCGGGCATGATCGATCCGGCCCGGCCCGAAGCCCGCCAGGCGGTTCAGCAGTGCCATCGGGCCGGCATCCGGGTCATCATGGTCACCGGCGACCACCCGATCACCGCCTCCGCCGTCGCCCGGGAAGTGGGCCTGATCCCTGCGGGAACGAAATCCCACGCGGTTATCACCGGTCTTAAGCTCAATCAAATGAGTGATCCGGAGCTCAAAGCGGCGTTGCGGGAAGCTCGGGTCTTCGCCCGGGTGGACCCGGAACATAAGCTCCGCCTGGTGAATATCCTCAAGGAGCAGGGCGAGGTGGTGGCCATGACCGGGGACGGGGTCAACGATGCTCCGGCCCTGAAGCGGGCGGATATCGGCGTGGCCATGGGGATCACCGGCACCGAAGTCACCAAAGAGACCGCGGCTATGATCCTGGCGGATGACAACTTCGCCACCCTGGTGGCTGCGGTGGAGGAAGGCCGGGCCATCTTCGACAACATCAAAAAGTATATGATCTTCCTGTTGAGCTGCAACCTGGCAGAGATCTTCATACTCACCGGGGCGCTTTTTATCGGGATGCCGCTCCCGCTTCTGGCCCTGCAAATCCTCTGGGTGAATCTCGACTCCGACGGCCTCCCCGCCTTTGCCCTGGGGGTGGACCCCAAATCTCCGGACACCATGGCCCGTCCGCCCCGGCCGCCGGAGGAAGGGGTCTTCTCCCGCAGCGTCATCGGTCTGCTTGGGGTGATCTCCCTCTACCTTACCGTTATCCTGATTCCGTTGTTCGCTTACTTCTACTACTGGAACCCCTGGGGCTTTACCGATCCGGATCAGGTCCTGGCCCAAGCCCAGACCATGGTTTTCGTCACCCTGATCATGGCGGAACAGGTGAACGCCTTCAATTGCCGTTCGGACACTTATTCCCTGTTCACGGTGGGATTCTTTGCCAACCGCGTTCTGATCGTCAGCGTGATCCTGTCCACCAGCATGATGCTGGCGGTCATCTACTGGCCCCCCCTATCGGAGCTGTTCCACACCGCGCCGCTCAGGTGGCAGGACTGGGTGGTGGCGGCCGGTCTTAGTGTCACCCTCATCCCCGTGGTGGAGTTGGCCAAGTGGATTATCCGCCGGCGGGGCCGGTCCCGGGGGCGGACGGCTGCGGCGGCATAAGCCCCAGTCCCCGGGCCACTTCCAAGCCTGACAGCCTCTGTTAGGTGCGTCCTATGCACCACAGCTTTCTGATGACGCCACCCCCGCTTGACCCCCCGCTAAGAACCGGTTATGCTTCGAAATAACGGCTCGGTCCTGAGGCCGCCGCCAAACCATCAGGCCCGAATAACCCCAAATCAGCCGCAGCCGGGAAAGACTGGAGGCGATCACCAACCCATGGATAACCAGCCGTCAGCCGATGCCGTAAGACGGCCGTTGCCCCGGCCGGATGCGCAACCCCGGGAGGCCTATGGCCGTTTGCTCGTTTGCATCGACTCCAGCCCGGCCGCCGGGCAGTTGGTGCGGTCCGCCGGGCGCCTGGCCGAAGCCGCCCGGGTTGAGTGGTTTGCGGTCTACGTGGAACCCCCTGACGATCACCCCACCTTCGAAGACCAGGAGCGCATCGCCAAAACCATGCGGCTGGCGGCCCAGTTGGGCGGTCAGACGGTCATGCTCTCCGGTTTCAACCTCCGGGACACCATCCTGGATTTTGTCCGGGAACAAGGGGTCACGAAAATCGTCCTGGCACAAATTCGCCAGCCGGGTTGGCGCCGCCTGCTCTCCGTCAGCCTGGCCGACCAGCTGCGCCGGCGCGCCAGGGATATCGACTTCTATCTGATTGCGGCTGGCGGCCAGGAACCCCGGCCCCGGCGCGCTCCCCGGCGGGACGTGTGGCTCCTGGTGCGGGACTACGGTTTGGCCGCCGCCGGGGTGGGGCTGTGCACCGGTCTGGCGTTTTTCCTCTTTCCTTACCTGGCCCTCACCAACCTGGTGATGATTTATTTGCTTACCGTGGTGATCATTGCCGCGCTGCTGGATCAGGGCCCGTCCATCTTTGCCTCTCTTGTGGGGGTGGCCGTCTTCGCCTACCTTTTTGTGCCCGACTACTACTCGTTTTCCCTGGCCCATACGGAATATGCCATCACCCTGGCGGTGATGTTCATCGTCAGCATCCTGATCAGCCGGCTCACTTCGCGCATCCGTTACCAGGCCGGGGCGGCCAGCCAACAGGAGCGCCAAACCGCGGCCCTCTATGATATGAGCCGCCACCTCACCACCAAACTGAGCCTGCCGGAGCTGTTGCAGGAGGCCATTGAGCAGATCTCCCGGACGTTTGACAGCCGGGTGGCTATTCTCATGCCGGATGGGGCCGGAAATTTGCGCCTCAGCGCCGGCCAAACCTTTCCCGACGATTACGGCAGTGAGATGCTGGTGGCCAATTGGGTGTACCGGTACGGGCATTTCGCCGGTTTGGGGACCAAGACGCTTCCCAATGCCAGGGGTTTTTACCTGCCGCTGCGCGCCTCCCAGGAACTGATCGGGGTTTTGAGGCTGGAGCCCACCCTGCCCAATAAGGTGATTGAGCTCAAGTCGCTGCGCTTCTTGGAGGCGCTGGGGTCTCAGGTGGCCCTGGCCATTGAGCGGGAGCATCTGCATCAGCAGACCCACCAGACCCAGGTGCAGATTGAAGCCGAGCGGCTGCGCAACGCCCTGCTCAGCTCCGTGTCCCATGACCTCAGGACCCCGCTGACCGTCATCGCCGGTTCGGCCAGCAGTTTGCTGGAGGGGGAAACCAGCCTGGACGCCTCGACTAAGGCAGAGCTGACCCAAACGATTTATGACGAAGCCAACCGCCTGGACCGCCTGGTGCACAATCTTCTGGAGATGAGCCGGCTGCAATCCGGCCAGACCAAGCTCAACTGCGAATGGCACGTCATGGAAGAGGTGGTGGGATGCGCCCTGGCGCAGTTGGAGTCCCAATTGCAGCATCACCCGGTGGTCATAAACCTGCCCGCCGACCTCCCCATGGTGCGCATCGACGCCCTTCTCATAGAGCGGGTCTTCATCAACCTGCTGGAAAATGCCATTAAATATACCCCGGAACAGACGCCGGTGACGGTTTCGGGGTGGATCACCGGTCAGGAACTCTTGTTGGAAGTGGCGGACCGGGGTTTGGGCCTGGTCCCTGGAGATGAGGAACTCGTGTTTGAGAAATTCTACCAGGCATCAATGGGCAGCGCCCGGGGGGTCGGGTTGGGTTTAACCATCTGCCGCAGCATTATCGAAGCCCATAGGGGGCGCATCTGGGCCGCCAACCGGCCCGGCGGCGGCGCTACCTTCAGGTTTACCCTGCCCCTGGAGGAAGGGGCGCCTTTGCTGGACAAAACCCTGCCCGAGATGGAGAAGAGCCAACTGGATGAACCCGCGCGTTCTGTTAATTGAAGATGATCCCCGCATCCGCCGCTTCTTAAGGGCTTCGCTGCCTACCCTGGGCTATGAACTGCTGGAGGCCGGAACCGGGCAAGAGGGTCTATCGCTGGCGGCCTCTCAGGTTCCGGACATTATCCTCCTGGACCTGGGGCTGCCTGACATAGAAGGTATCGAGGTTATCCGCCGCTTGCGGGAGTGGTCCCAGATCCCCATCATTATTCTGTCGGCCCGGGGCCAGGAGCGGGACAAGGTGGTTAATCTGGACGCCGGGGCCGACGATTATCTGACCAAACCTTTCGGGGTGGGAGAATTGCTGGCCCGGATCCGCGCCGCGCTGCGGCGCACCGGCGCCGGGGAGGAAGGCAAAACCGCCGATATCTTCACCCTGGAGAAGCTGCGGGTGGATTTTGACCACCGCCAGGTATTCCGGGGCGAGGAGGAAATCCACCTTACCCCCATCGAATACAAACTGCTGTCGGTGCTTATTAAGCACCAGGGCAAGGTGGTCACCCACCGTCAGTTGCTCAAAGAAGTCTGGGGGCCATCCTCCGTGGAGCAGCATCCTTACCTGCGGATCTTTATCCTCAACCTGCGGCGCAAACTGGAAGACGACCCCACCCGCCCCCACTACCTGATAACCGAACCAGGTGTCGGTTACCGGCTGCGGGGCGAATGATAGATACGGTTTTTAGTTTTTGGTTCAAAAGATTGCTAATATCAATAAATTAGTGGATACCCCGTAGGGCGGGAAAGCGGAGCGCACCCGCCTTTGGGCTGGATGCGAACAACCTGCTGACAAGTGATTTTTCCAGGAGGGAGTTTGGGGGAACCTCGCTTTTTCTAAAAAAGCGCGGGGTTCCCCCAAATGCTTTGCGTCGCTTCCCTACAGCTCCGCCAGGCGGTGGGCCAGGGCTTCGGCGTCGGCAAAAAGGGTCTGGACCGCGGGGTCTCTTAGGCCCGCGCCCCGGGCGATGCGCTCGGCCTGGTGCCGGGTGATGAGGTCCGAGGGGCTGTGGGAGTCGGTGTTGACGATGAGGGAGGCCCCCACTTCCAGGGCCATCCGGGCCACGTGGCCGTTGGCCAGGCAGTGGCCTTTGCGGGCCGAGAGTTCCAGAAAGACACCCCGTTCCCGGGCCCGGGCGGCTTCCTCCAGGGTGATGAGGCCGGGGTGGGCCAGGATGTCGACGTCGGCCTCGATGGCGGCCCGGTTGGTGCCCGGGGCCACGGGCTCTGCCAGGCTCTCGCCGTGGACCACAATGAGCGGCACCCCCAGGGCCCGGGCCTGGGCGGTCAGCGGCGCAATGAGGGCCGGGGGCAGGTGGGTGAACTCCAGGCCCGGGATGACCACCGGGTAGTCGCCCCGGTTGAGGCTCAAGGCCGCGGTTTTGAGCCGGGCAAAGACCACCTCGAAGTTGGAGGCATCCACGTGGTCGGTCATGGCGAGATAGCGGTAGCCCTTGACCTGGGCCCGGCGCCAGAGCTCGGCCGGAATCAGCTCGCCGTCGCTATACAGGGTGTGGGTATGGAGGTCTATCATAAAAGTGGTTTTTCGTTTTTGGTTTTTCGTTTTTAGTAAAGGAAAAACAAAACAAAGACGGTTCCCAGAAGTCAGGCACGGAAAATACTAGAATTTTATAACATGTTTTGGACAAGATTAATAGTGATGAATCCATCAGAATGCCGCCCCGGCGGATGACAGCCGGAAGGGGTGCAGGTGAGGGTCAGCTATCTGTTTTTCAACTAAAAACCAAAAACCAAAAACGAAAAACGGTTTTTTACATCTTATACTTGCCGAAATCATCCGGGTCCAGGCCTTCCAGCACCTCGGTCCACTTTTTGGCGTCTTCGGTGGTGATGGCCTCTTTGGCGGACAGGTCCACCCGCCGGGCTTTTTGAATCACCACGTCGGCCACAAAGATCGGGGACTTGGTACGCAGGGCGATGGCGATGGCGTCGCTGGGACGGGCGTCGATGCTCACTTCCCGGCCGTCCCGGATGATATAGATCAGGGCGAAATAGGTGTTGTCCCTCAGGTCGCAGACCTCCACCTTGGTCACCGTTGTCTCCATGAGTTCCATGATGTTTTTCAACAGATCATGGGTCATGGGGCGGGAGAACTTGATGTTCTCAAGTTCGCTGGCGATGGCGGTGGCTTCCAGTAACCCGATCCAGATAGGGACCGCCTTGTCCGAGTCCACATCTTTGAGGATCATGATGGGACTGTTGGTGAAGGGGTCGATGGTCAACCCGGAAACCGTCATCTCTCTGAGCATGATACCTCCCTTGGGGATGTCCTCAGGCGATCCGCCGCACGGTTACAGGTGGACGAACCCTCGACCCACCGGCCTTTCAGGGAATGGGGGTGAGCCTCGGTTATGGCGACCCGGGCCAGACGTCCCAGCAATTCCCGGGGTCCGATAAAGTTGACGACCTGGTTGGTGCGGAGCCGCCCGCACCACTCCTGGGGGGAGCGCTTGCTCCGGCCTTCCACCAGGACCTCATGAATCTGCCCCACCAGGCGGGCATGGGCCTTCCGGGTAAGTTCATTCTGTAGGGACTGCAGGCGTGCCAGACGCTCCGCCTTGACGTCTTCCGGCACCTGATCGGGAAAAGTCGCCGCCCGCGTCTGGGGGCGCGGGGAATATTTAAACGAGAAGGCCTGGTCGAATCCAGCCTCCCCCATCAGGTCAAGGGTTTGGATGAAATCAGCCTCCGTTTCCCCGGGAAAGCCCACGATCAGATCGGTGGACAGGGCGATGCCGGGGCAGGCGCCCTTGAGCGCCGCCACCTTTTCCAGGTAGTGTTCCCGGGTGTAACCTCGATTCATCCGCTCCAGGACCCGATTGGCGCCGGATTGCACCGGCAGGTGGAGGTGTTCGCACAGGGAGTCAAGCTCGCCCAGGGCGTTGATCAGCTCCGGCGACAGGTCCCGGGGGTGAGAGGTGGCGAACCGCAGCCGCCTCAGGCCGGCAAGCGCATCCAGGCGCCGCAGCAGATCGGGAAAAGTAATGGGATCGGGCAAGCCCCGGCCGTAGGAATTGACGTTCTGGCCCAGGAGGGTTACTTCCAGGCCGCCGGCGGCGGCAAACGCCGCGACTTCGTCCACAATGGCCCCGGGCTCCCGGCTGGTCTCCCGGCCCCGCACATAGGGCACCACGCAGAAGGAGCAATAGTTGTCGCAGCCTCGCATGATGGTGACCATGGTCTGGAAGGTCCCCGGCGGCCACGAACGCTGGGGCAGATCCGGCAAATCCTTTTCCAGGGCCACGTCCACCACCCGCTCGCCCCGGGCGGCCCGATGCACCAATTCCGGCAGCCGGTAAATGCCCTTGGTGCCGAACACCAGGTTGAGATGGGGGGCGAAGGCCAGCAAGCGCTCGCCTTCCTGCTGGGCCACGCAGCCCCCGACGCCCAGGATGAGCTGGGGGCGCGCCCGCTTCAGCGGCCTTAAACTGCCCAGGAGGCTTCTCACCTTCTCCTCGGATTTGCGGCGAATGGCGCAGGTATTGATCAGGTAGAGGTCGGCGTCCTCGGCCCGGGCCGTCAGGTCGTACTCCTGCCCCAAAACCTGGGCCATCAATTCGGAATCGGCCACGTTCATCTGGCAGCCAAAAGTCCGGATGTGCAATTTCTTTTTCGCCCCGACCATGTATTCTATTTATTCGAAACTCCCCCCCTTGTCAACTCCGCGCTTTCCGGCCCTGGACAGGCCGCGGCCATTACGATACAATGCGCGGGGGTCCGGGCCACGGCCGGAAGATCATCCTTAAGCGTTCAGCTTTCAGCGGTCAGTTTTATGCATCAAAACAATTTGAGACCTCTGCGAAAGTCTCATGTAGGATAGCCGCCCTCGGCTGTCCATACTGTATCTATGCGCAGGCGAGGGCGCCTACGCCACATTTTGATGAGGAAGAATAGCGATAGAGACTTTCGCAGAGGTCTCAATTTGGTTGTATTATTCCAGTCAATAACTCGTTATCGGCCGGGGATGATAAGTCCTGGCTTTTGCTGATAGCTGACAGCTGAACGCTTACGATTATCCGTGCCATTTCGGGACTCACTGAGAACAACGTCAACCTTGAGCGAAATTCTATGGTGTCCAACGCCAACGGCAGTCCGCTACGTCAGCCGGGCCGGGTGGTCCTCAGGGGGACCAAGTCCCAGGGATTAGACCCCGGAGCCGCCCTATGATCCCCATCCGCGGGGCGCCGGCCAAACAACGGTGGCCCTGGATCACCCTGGGGCTGATAGCCGTCAACCTGGCGATTTTCCTCTATCAACTCCACATCGGCCCCGATGCCTCCACGGACCTGTTTTATAAGAAAGGGGCGGTGGCCGCCAAGTTGAGCCGGCTCAAGGTTTTGAGCCTCAGCCAATCCGTGGGGCTGCTGCCCACCATGTTCAGTTCCCTCTTTCTCCACGCCGGCTGGGTCCACCTCATCGGCAACCTGTGGTTTCTCTGGGTCTTTGGGGAAGCCCTGGAGGATGACTTGGGACCCTTGCGGTTTCTGGGCTTTTACCTGTTCTGCGGCTTTTTTGCCTGCATCTTCCACGTACTGGCGGCCTCCAGCCTGACCGCGCCCATGATCGGCGCCAGCGGCGCCATCGCCGGGGTGCTGGGGGGATACCTGATCCGGCTGCCCAAGTCGCCCATCTGCACCATTGTTTTCTGGCGGCTGCGTCCGGAGACGGCCTACATTCCCGCCTTTGTCTGGCTGGGGCTGTGGTTGGGGCTGCAGTTCTACGGCCTCAAGAACGGCGGCCCCGTAGCCTGGATGGCCCACCTGGGGGGCTTCTTCATCGGCTTGCTCAC
>Ga0351860_1113_pt1 | contig 13092 bp, 8 predicted proteins | sample BONcelHFGM3001F8_FD_206791 | JGI IMG/M metagenome (GOLD analysis project Ga0351860, IMG submission 206791) | Enriched cells from coal bed in the Powder River Basin, Montana, United States - BONCAT cells FGM rep2 HSBNCT.FGM.300.1.F8 ...
TAATAATATCTGTAGTTAGACTCATAGTTCCTAATCAGTAACTGGTGATAAGTAAAGTGGTTTATTTTACTGCGCGTCACGCGTCACGCGTCACGCGTTACGATTATAAGGTGGGGATTATTTATGGATGAATATAATACGGAAAGAGTTATTATAAAACCTGAAACAGATATAACGGAAAAAACAGTGAATGAATTGAGGGATAATATTTTATTTCAACTGGGAAATAATAATGTAAATATAACAATTGATCTGTCCAGTGTAAATATGATTGATTCAATAGGTCTTGGAGTAATTATTTCCTGTTATAAAGCTCTTCAGGAATTTAATGGTACATTGACTATTACCTCTGCAAATGATGACATAATGCAGTTATTTACCCTTTTAAAACTTGATAAGCATATTACTATATCTTCCGGGGCTTAGAAGAGGTAATAAGAAAGGAGTTTAACACATGTCCGGTTATAATGATTTCATGGATGATGAACTTATGGAGGTCTATCTGGTTGAAGCAAGAGAACATATTGAGATGGCAGAAGATACTCTCCTGAAAATTGAAAAACATGGCAGCACTTTTGATCGTTCTTTAATAAATGAAATATTTCGTGCAGTTCATACTGTCAAGGGAGGAGCTTCTTTTTACGGTCTTGATAATATTAACCATCTCTCTCATGAATTAGAAAGTATTCTGGATTTAATCCGCAATAATAAATTAAATCCTGGTCCTTCTATTATGGATCTTATCCTTCAATCTATTGATAAACTCAGGGGATTTATAGATGATCATAAAGCAAGTAACCAGGTTGATATATCTGAATTACTTGCTACTTTAAGGACCATACTTGAGAAGGGGAACTCCTGGGAAGAAAAACAGAAGACAGAGGAAAAACATGTAAAAACACAGATACCGGTAGAAGATATAAAAATAGAAAAAATTTTTGAAGATATAAAAATTACCCGTGGAGAAAGTCTCAACAAGATTTTAGTTAATACGAGAGGCCGTACGATAGATTTTGAATATGACTATGAGGAATTGAAAGAAAAACATAAACCGGGCCACTTTATATATTTCGTCTATGTAGATTTAATAAAGGACTGCCAGCAAAAGAAAAGAACACCTCTGGATCTTATACAGAAGGCAGCTTTTGTAGGGGAGATTTTAACATCTACTTTTCATATGGAAATGGTAGTGGAATTAGATGGAGAACCTACAAATATGCCTGTTTATTTACTTTATCAGTCATCTCTTGAAAAGTTGCATCTTATCAGAGTACTGGATCTGCCTGAAGACAGTATTATTGAATGGAATAATGGTCTGGATGAAGTAAAAGCCATTGAGGAAGAAAAATCGCCACCTGCCCTTCTGCCAGTAAAATCTGTTTCTGCACCGCCTCAGGAAACGGAACATAAGACATCATCAGATACTATAATTCCACAGACTCTATTGAAGGATGAGGGAAAAGAGAAAAAAGCAGAAACAAGTCTCAGGATTGATATTAAACTTCTTGATAAACTAATGTCCCTTGCAGGAGAACTTGTGCTGAGCAGAAATCAGCTGATGCAGATGCTTTCCGTAAATGATATAGATAACCTGCACAATATAGGCCAGAGGATAAATTTTATAACTACAGAACTTCAGGAAAATATCATGCGTACGAGAATGCAGCCCATAGGAAATGTATTTAACAAGTTCCCGAGAATAGTCAGAGATATGGCCAGAAATCTTGATAAACAGGTAGAACTTATTATAAAAGGTGAAGAAGTGGAACTGGATAAAAACATAGTGGAAAATATGGGTGATCCTCTCACACATCTTATCAGAAATGCTGTGGATCACGGTATAGAAATTCCTTCTGTAAGAAAATCAACCGGAAAAGAAGGAGAAGGTAAATTAATTCTCTCTGCCTATCATGAGGGAGGTCAGGTAAATATCGATATAACAGATGATGGGGCAGGAATTGATGCAAATAGATTAAAAGCCAGAGCATGTGAAAAAGGTCTTCTGTCAAAATCTGAAGTAGATTTAATGAGTGAAAGAGATGCTTTAAACTTAATATTCCTTCCCGGTCTTTCTACTGCCTCTAAAGTTACTGATCTATCAGGCAGAGGAGTGGGCATGGATGTAGTAAAAACTAACTTTGAAAAAATCGGTGGTATTATTGATGTACAGTCAGAATCAGGTAAAGGAACAACTATAAATATTAAATTACCTCTCACTCTTGCTATAATACCTTCTCTTCTTGTTAAAACCGGACAGGAACGTTATGCTATTCCTCAGATGAACCTTGTAGAACTGGTAAAAATCAAAGGGGGAGAAGTGAAAAATAAAATAGAAGCTATACATGGTATTGAAGTATTCAGATTGAGAGGAAGACTTCTGCCCCTTCTTCGTTTAAGTTCGGTCCTTCACGGTGATAACGGTAATATCACTTCAAACGGACAGGATGTAAATATTGTAGTCCTTGCTGCAGGAAATACAAGATATGGTCTTATTGTAGACGGACTTCAGGACAGTGAAGAAATAGTAGTAAAACCCCTGGGAAGACACATGAAAGACTGTAAATGTTATGCAGGAGCTACCATTATGGGAGACGGCCGTGTTGCTCTCATACTGGATATTCAGGGTATTGCAAATTACAGCGGCCTTGTTCAGGAAGAAGAATTGTCTGTCATGGAGGAAATGGACAGGAAAGAAGATATAGACGTGAAAGACGCGCAATCAGTCCTTCTGTTTAATAATGGCACAAGGGAACAATTTGCTATATCCCTCTCACTTGTATCCAGAATTGATAGGATAATGAGTTCTGAAATTGAATCTATCGGAGGACGTAATCTGCTTAAATACAGAGGCAAGAGTCTTCCTGTTATAAAAATTGAAACATATCTTTCCCTGGACACACCACCGGAACAGAATAATCTCTATATGATTCTCTTTAAAATAAAAGGCAGAGATATAGGGTTAATAGCCAGAAATATTGTAGATACAAAACTTTTAACATTTGATATAGACACTCATACTTTAAAGCAGACGGGAGTACTCGGATCTGCTATTATAGATAACTGTACAACACTTTTTCTTGATATCTTTGAAATAGTTGAAATGGCTGAACCTGCATGGTTTAAAGAGAGAGAATCTGTAGTTATGGAAGATAACAAGAAACCATCAATCCTTCTTGTGGAAGATTCTAATTTCTTTAGAAGCCATGTTAAAAACTATCTTGAAAGCCAGGGCTATGAGGTTATAGAAGCTATAGACGGTAAAGATGGTTTTGAGAAACTTTGCAATAACAGGGTAGACCTTATAATAACCGATATTGAAATGCCTGTTATGGATGGTTATAGTTTTACAAAGAAGTTAAAGTCTGATGAGAGATTTGCTCATTTAAAGGTAATGGCCCTTACTGCTATGACAGGGGAGGAAGATATTAAAAAAGGTCTGGAAGCAGGTATAGATAATTATCAGATAAAACTTGATAGAGAAAATCTTCTGGATGCCGTTATGTCTTTCCTTAGAGGGGATGTTCCTAAAGCTTATATAAATTGATCCGGAAAGGAATTTAAACAATTTTATAGACAATTTAATGAGAAGCCTAAAGCTTATATAAATTGATCCGGAAAGGAGAATATTATGGCTAATACCGGTCCCGTTAAGAATTATCTGGCTGTACCCGGAGTGAAAGAAATCAATAAGAAAATTGAAGTAAGCAGTTTTTATATTGGAAAGTATCTTTTTGGTATAGATATATTACTTGTTCAGGAAATAAATCCTTATATGGAATTAACCCCCATTCCTCATGCACCTTTTCATGTAATGGGTGTTATGAACCTGCGGGGGCAGATAGTAACAGTAATAGATATGAGGGAAGTCCTCAGTCTTGAAAAGATAGACCGTGCCTGCGAACACAGGAATATTATTATTGAATCGGAAGGTGAATGGGTGGGACTCCTTGTAGACAGTATATCCGATGTGGTAGAAATAAACCCTCAGTTCCTTGAACCTCCGCCGAGAGTTCGCGGTATGGATGTAAGATTTATAAAGGGAGTATATAAATTAGAAAAAGAACTTTTGATGATACTGGATATTTATGAAGTTATGAAGGTATAGAAGGATGAAAATCTTTTATTCGTCACATGTCACGATTTTAATACTATTATGAAAATATTTATTATAGACACAGGTGTAATCTATAGGAAAATGATTTCAGAAGTTCTATCTAAAGATCAGGATTTAGAAATTCTTGGAACTGCAAGTAATTTAAGTATTGCCTTTAAAAAGATGGATTTATTGAAACCTGATGTCATTATTATTGATGGTGAACTACTTTCTCCTGAAAACTTAAACCTTCTTAATGTTATTTATACTAAATGTCCTGAATTGATCACTATTGTAGTTACTGGCATGTTTAATTTCATGCAGAAATTTTCCGCCAGAACAATGCCTTCACTTCATGATATTATTAAAAGAGAAGAAACGGAATTTTTCAGAGAATCTCTTTATTCATCTGTTCAGAGGTTAAAACTTAAATATAATTCTCCTTCACTATTAAATAAGCGTCAGAATGAAACAGTAATTTATAAACCTGATAATAGGATAAAAAAAACTTCCCCTGGCAGAAAAAAAGAAGTAGTAGCAATAGGTATCTCTACAGGCGGCCCCAATGCTCTCTCTGTTATGATGCCAATGATACCGGCAGATATAAATGTTCCTATATTGATTGTTCAGCATATGCCTCCAAAATTTACAAAGACCCTTGGTAATAGCCTGAATGCAAAATGCCAGATAAGAGTCAAAGAAGCAGAAGACTGTGAAAAACTCGAACCAGGTCTTGCTCTTATAGCTCCCGGGGGAAAACATATGATTGTTGAAAAAAAGTCTTATGATACAGTGGTAAAAATTATTGACGGAGATCCGGTAAATAACTGTAAACCTTCGGCAGATGTTCTTTTTTATTCTGTAGACAGAATTTACGGTGACAGAGCAATTGCAGTAATTATGACAGGCATGGGAAGTGATGGCACAAAGGGTCTTCGTGATATGAGAAAAAGCGGTGCCTATATTATTGCCCAGGATGAACAGACCTGTGTCGTATTTGGTATGCCGAGAGCACCGGTTGAAGAGGGCCTTGTAGATATTATATCACCTCTTGAAGATATAGCAGAGGAAATAACAAAGGCTTTGAGAAAAAGATGAGGATTACTTATGAAACTGGCAAGAGGTGAATTTGAGATTATGGCAAAATTCATAAAAGAAATTTCTGGTATTTCTCTTGAACAGAACAAGACTTATCTCATTGAAAGCCGTCTCTCGGAACTGGCAGAAAGTGAAGGTGTGAAAACCTTCAGTGATTTCTTTTTTAAAGCTAAATTCAATAAAACTTTGAAAGAAAAGATAATAGATGCCATATCTACCAATGAAACCTCTTTTTTTAGGGATAAAACTCCTTTTGATGCCATGAAGTATAAGGTAATTCCTGATTTAATAGATAGTAAAACATCAGGTAATATAAGAGGAACCATTCCATCTATAAAAATCTGGAGTGCTGCCTGTTCGAGCGGCCAGGAACCTTACAGTATAGCCATGATTCTCATGGATATGCTCCCTGATATACATAATAAGTGGAACATAACTATTGTTGCTACAGATATATCTGATAAAATTATTAGAAAAGCAAGTGTGGGAAATTTTTCAGATTTTGAACTGGGCCGTGGACTTCCTGGAAATTTTAGGGATAAATATTTTATAAATAAAAACGGGTCATGGCATATAAATGACAGAGTAAGAAGCCTTGTAAAATTTCAAAAAATTAATCTTCTGGAACCATTTCGCGGACTCGGTAATTTTGATATAGTATTTTGCCGGAATGTAGCAATATATTTTGATCCTGAGACTAAGAAGAAATTGTTTGACAGAATTGCAGAAGTTGTAACAGGGAATGGTTATTTGTTTATAGGTTCCACTGAAACTCTGCTGGGAGTTTCTGACAAATTCATCTCAAAAAATTATTTAAGAGCAATTTTTTATCAGTTAAAATAGGTGGCTATAGTTTTTTTATGATTACAGTAGGATTATTAAAACATAAAGAGAATATATAGAGTCTATTTATTGTATTGTGTTTGTTGTTATTTTTTTATATTTTATAATTATAAGTTTTAGATTATCAGGAAATGTATGGAAGAAAAAAGAAACCATAATAAGTTATCCGAGTGGTTTGCCACGGCAATCTGTGGAAATGATATAGCTTCAAGTTGTCTCTATGTTTCAGTAATATGTACAAGATTTGGAGGATGTTTCTCTCCTGTACTTCTTCTTTTTATATCAGGAATACTCTATTTATATAAAAAGATTTATGCAGAGGTAGGAGAAGCATTACCTCTTAACGGGGGAACTTATAATTGCCTTTTAAATACTACCTCTAAATACAAGGCAAGTATTGCAGCATGTCTTACAATATTATCATATATTGCCACCTGTGTGGTTTCTGCGGCTACCGGTATGTATTACCTTTCTTCACTCCATGGCAGCTATCCTTCTTTTCCTGAGATTAATGTTATACTGAGTACCTTTATATTGCTTTTTATTTTTGCAATACTGACTATCATAGGCATAGGTGAATCTGCTGTAGTTGCTTTAATTATATTCCTCTTTCATATATTGACACTTATTTTATTCTGCACAATAACAGGATATTATGTAATAATTAACCCTTCTATAATTTTAAATAACATAGTAATTCCAAAGACCGGATTTACCGATGTCTTTATACCTCTGAGTGATATATTTACAAATATAATGCTTCACTGGAAAGAACTTTTTTTCGCCCTGTTTTTTGGCTTTTCATCGGCTTTACTTGGCATATCGGGATTTGAAAGTTCTTCAAATTTTATAGAAGAACAGAAAAAAGGAGTTTTCGTAAAAACCCTTAGAAATATGTGGATAGTAGTAAGTATTTTCAATCCTCTTATTGCATTTCTTGCCCTTGGTACATTTGAAATGTCCTATATAGCCAACCCTGCAAATGAAGCCAATCTTCTCGCTGATATGGCAGGTAAAACAGGAGGATATTTAATACATACACTTGTAGTGATAGATGCAGTACTGGTTCTTTCAGGTGCTGTTCTTACCAGTTATGTAGGTGTTACAGGACTGTGTAAAAGAATGGCTCTTGACAGGTGTTTGCCTCAATTTCTTCTGAAAGAAAATAAGCGGGGTACAAATCATATTATAATTTTAACTTTTTTTCTCCTCTGTTCTTCTATTTTACTTATAACAAAGGGCAGAGTAATAACACTTGCAGGGGTTTATACAATATCTTTTTTAAGTGTTATGGCTATTTTTGCCGTGGGAAATATTCTCCTGAAAATATATAGATCCGGCCTTAAAAGAAATTATATAGCATCCTATCCTGCAGTTATAATTGCCTTTATTTTTGTTATAACAGGTATTATAGGTAATATAATGATAGATGAACAGAATGTTATAGTATTTCTGGTTTATTTTATTCCGACAATTATACTGGTAACCATTATGTTCCTCAGGTTAAGTATTTTTAGAGTAATACTTTACATACTCGAGAGTATAACAATGAAGATCAATGAATGGACAGGGAAAGTGAAGAATAATCTCCTAACACAGATAGAAATTATAAACAGTCACAGAGTAATCTTTTTTACAAGGGGAGAGAACTCTTCTAGTTTAAACACAGCCATTCTGTATGTACTCCATAATGAACCTACCAATAATATAAAAGTAGTCCATCTCTATAAAAATGAAGAGGACATTCCGGCACAATTATCCCATGACCTCAAGTTCCTCAATGAATTATATCCTCAGATGGATATAGAATTTGTTACAATTAAAGGAGAATTTACACCTGCATTTATAGAGAAATTATCAGAAGACTTCAAGGTTCCAAAGAATTATATGTTTATAGGCTGCCCTCATGAAAGGTTCCCCTATAATATATCGGAATTCGGAGGAGTGAGATTGATAATTTAGAGTAAGTGAGTATAATACCACAGATTTTGTGTTTTTTTATGACAGGTAAATTCACCTTTAAACAGGTAAGGTCTTATTCTGTTCACTTTTCACCTTTCACTTTTCACTCTTAAAGTTTCTACAAGATAAATTTTTTGCTTCTTCAAATTTTTCTTTTTCTATTAAATTCAAACATTTTGAAAGATAATTATTCCATATTTCTTTATAAATTTTATTTTTTTCCGGCAATTTATTTATAGTATTTACAATAGAAGGAGCAATTTTATAATATTCTTCAATAAGTTTTTTACCATGATACTGCTCTTTTAGCCATATGTCTCTAAATTCTCTCAATCTGTTCAATTCATAACAGTTATCTGATTTTCCGAGGGATAAACATGCAGCAGTAGTGATAAAACATCCGTTCTTTTTATGGCCGTATATAACTTCCCCTTCTATATTGTTATCTTCCATGAGCAGTTTTGATATTTCAAACTCCGAATATATATCATTTCCTTTATCTACTGCATCTGATACTGTAGTATTTATGAGATCTACTCTGGATTTTTTCCCTATGTATATCTGATAGGTGCTTTCGCCTTTTTCTCCGTTCCTTTTTATTTCGCAGTCTGAAATTTTTACCCTGGAGGATTCTATGTAAAGGCCGTTCATTTTACTGTTCATTACGGTGCAGTTTTGAATATCTGCAGATGAATTTAATTCCACATAAATACCTTTTACATTACCATGTATGGAACACTCTGAAACCCTGACTCTGGAAGTTTTTACATCGATACCCCTTATATTTCCATTGATGTTTGAATCACTTATATCTACGTCTGAATTATCTCTAATATCAAAACCATTGCTTTTATTGTTAACAACCCTGCATTTTTTAATAATAGCTCTGGAGTTATAATAGATATAAATACCTTCTTCACGATTACTATTCATTTCAGTATCAAAGACTTTTACTTCCGAATGTTCCCTTATATCAAGACCATTGTTATTATTATTAATATAGCATTTATGTACTGTTCCCCTGGATTCAGAGAAGTAAATACCATCACTGTCAGAAGAATTACATACAGTGGAATTTTTAATTTCAATTTCGGAATTATCTTCTACAGCTATCTGGGGATAGTTTTTTCCTTCTTTCCCGTTACCTTCAAGAATAGAATCTACAATCTTTATTTTTGAAGATTTTATATTAATACCTGTTTTTATACTTTTTATTATAGTACATTGTTTAATATCTGCTTTTGAGTGTTCTTCAAGGGAAATAGCAGTATCAGGCCTGATAATTTTACAGTTATTCATTTCTAAATTGCCTGTTTTTAGATGAATTAATCCGACTTCTTTTACTTTTTCTTCGTTAGAATCTTCTGTTTCTTCGACTTTTTTTTCTATCTTTTCTATGTCTTCCTTTATGTAATTAAATACTATATTTTTACATGTAAGAGTGCCGTTATTTTTCACCAGAAATGCCTGTTTTACATTTGATTTTAAGATTAAATTATCTCCCTCAATGGAACAGGTATCTCCGATTATTTCTATCGTATTATTTATAATATATTCTCCGGAAAGGGTTATATGTTTACAGTATGTAAGGAATGTGGCAAAATCTATGATACCTTCTTTAAGTAATTTATTCCCACATGTATTGCTTCCTGCGAGTGAGCCTTTAAGAGAAGGATATGTTCTTATAATATCACTCAGATTTTCTATGCCGGCATGATCTGACATTAAAATTGTTTTTTCATTTACTCTGTCAAAAGAAAGATTTTCCAGTTTTAGAAGTGATTTTTCTTTTCCGTAAATAGCAGTATTTATATGAAAAAAGTCACTGTTAGCAATAGTTACTTTACTGTTTCCTTTTGTTTCTATACGGACACCGTCAAATATAGTTTGGGAAAAAAAGATAGAGCCCCTTAGTATCTTAATGACAGCCTCATTTTTCTTGTTTTTCTTGAAAGTGATATGTTCAAAACCTATTGTTTTATCTGCCTGTATATCTATAATAATCTCATTGATATTAAATAATGATCTCTTTCCTGTAATTTCTTTCTCTTTTGTTATAGTTATAGTTTCATCTAAATTCCATTGATCTTCTGAAAATATAAGAGACTTTTTATCTGAGAGCAGTAAATTTTTAAGAGACTCTTCTTTTTTAACTCTTTCTCCACCGGCTATTGCTTCCTGAAGTATATCAGAAGTAAGTTCAGTAGTAACAGACGATAGTTCAGACCTGTCAATATTAACTCCCAGAATAGAGGCAACAGCTTCTGCTATGTCATGGCTGTTTGTGCCATCTTTTTTCATAGAGGCAATGTTATCTGCTATATTGCAAAAAAATGCCTCTAAATCTCCATTTTCTATAATTTTAACTATATCGTTATTATTTCCCATGAATTTTGCCTTCAGATCTTCAATACCTATAACAATTGAGCCATCTGAAAATTCTATATAGTTTGTCTTCATAATATACCTCCATTAAAGAGATGTTATATTTCAAGCCTTGTAATAACTCCATGGAGTTTATTCGGAGGAAGTTTGTAAAACTGTACAAAAGAAGGAGTCAGATTTTTGATTGCTGCAAATATTTTCCATATTATATTCTCAGTATTTATATCTTCGATTCCATAAAATATAGATTTTTCCTCTATACCGGCTTTTTTAAGGATTTCTTCCACTTCTATAACTTCCATATATCCCATTCTTATTTCAAATACCCTTAAACCATTTGAAATTTTTTCTTTGAAATCAAAACTTATGCCAAAAGGTTCTTCCTGTTTTGATATTGAAACAATAATATTATCTTCGTAGATTATATGATGATTAAACATTGTTCTTGCTATATAAGGAGGCATTTTTTGTATATCCCTCGCAAAGAACAGGGCAGACCCTGATATTTTATTCATATGTTTGTAAGCTTCATTGTACTTTTCAAGAAATGTGGCTAAAGGCATAGCTTTAAGTGAAAGATAAAGTTTTTTCTGTCCCTCTGTATATATTAAAATCATACATAGAGGCAGAAGTGCTATAATTATAGACCAGTAACCGCCATGTGGAATTTTATAGGTATTTGATATGAGGAATGTAAAATCTACAAAGGTTATAATAAGGGCAATCAGGCTTTTAATATAATTTTTTTTCATATAAAATATCCATGTCAGCATAATACCTGTAAGACTCATGGTGCCTGTTACGGCAAGTCCGTATGCTGCAGCAAGTTTACTGGATTCTTTAAAAATAAACATTATAAAGAGAACACAGATTAAGAGGAACCAGTTTACAAATCCTATATATATTTGAGATCTCATTTCGGCAGATGTATAATCTACCTTGAAAAGGGGCATAATATGAGTGGTTATACCCTGGTATACTATGGAGAACATACCGCTGATCATTGCCTGTGAAGCTATCACTGTAGCAATAATACTTAAAATCAGAAAGGGAATATAAAGAGCAGCAGACTGATTAAATATCATTCCGAAAAGTGCTATGTTGGTTTCAGGATGAGTTATAAGAAATGCTCCCTGTCCGTAATAATTAAGCAAAAGAGCAGGAAATACGAAATAAAACCATGCATTTATAATAGGTTTTCTCCCGAGATGTCCCATGTCTGCATATAGTGCTTCTCCTCCTGTGGCACAGAGGAGAACCTCGGACAATACAAAGAATGCTTCGAGTCCGTTATTCAGGAAAAATTTTATTCCATAGTAAGGATTTATTGAAAGAAATACCTTCGGATACAGAATTATTCCTGCAATTCCGGAAACTGCCAGAGAGGTAAACCACAATATCATAAGAGGGCCGAAGGATTTACCTACCTTTTCCGTTCCGCTTTTTTGAATGGCAAAAAGACCTATGGCAATGACAGATGCTATAATAATAAGTGTTAACTGTGCAGTATGAGAGAATTCCGGTATTAAGTGTATACCTTCCACTGCACTCAGGATACTTATGGCAGGTGTTATTACACCGTCACCTACAAGAAGTGATACACCTATGAAAGTAAGAAATGTAATAAAAATTATCTGTCTTTTGGATTTAAGTTTGCTTGCAAGTATTTCTTTTAATACAATAGTGCCGCCTTCGCCTTTTTTACCGAGACTCATGGCAAGCCACGCATATTCCAGAGAAACAAGTATGGTAAGAGTCCAGAATACAAGTGACAGAACTCCCATAATGTTAGATTCAGTTTTTGGAACCATAAGAAATACTACTGTAAGGGTATATATAGGGCTTGTGCCTATATCACCGAAAACTATGCCGAGAGATTTTATTATTCTGTTAATTTCGTTCATATGTTTGATATATTTAATGGGTTCCTGGTATTAAACTGCTTATATCCAGATAATACGCGGAACCCAAAACCTCTGTCAATATACTTGATTAGATGACCACTAGATAATACTAAAAAAAAACTTAATTAGCAATAGATTTTTTTAAAATTTATTTTCCTCTATCACGTCTTTTCTACAGGCCATTCTTTAAATATTTTTTCTGAAAATTCTCCTCTGAAAATTTCTTCTGCCTGGCCTTCCATATATATGTGGTTGTCTTTTTCTGACCAGTCTATAAAAAGAGATCCTCCTGGAAGGTTTATCGTTACTTTTCTGCAGAGGACGTTGTTTTTTACCCCTGCTGCCACTACTGCACAGGCACCTGTTCCACATGCAAGGGTTTTCCCTGCTCCCCTTTCCCATACTTTAACCGTAGCTTCATGTTTATTTATAACATGGACAAAATCTACATTTGTTTTTCCGGGAAAGATTGGATGCTTTTCTATTTTTTTTCCGATTTTTTCCCACTCTTCCGGTATTTCAAAAATTACTGAATGAGGGACACCTGTCCATACTGAAGTAAAGTGAAAAATTTTATCTTCTATATTCAGGGCATGAGAAATTTCCCTGAAAGAAGGTTCTCCCATATCAACAAGAATTACTGTTATATTTTCTCTTTCTTCTATTATTTCCGTCACTATCTGTCCTGCCCCTGTTTCTACAGTGAATTTTTTTTCTTTTACCATGCCAGATTCGTAAGCATATTTTGCAAGACACCTTATGCCGTTTCCGCACATTTCCCCTTCTGAACCGTCTGAATTGAAGATT
>Ga0351860_1117_pt1 | contig 12219 bp, 12 predicted proteins | sample BONcelHFGM3001F8_FD_206791 | JGI IMG/M metagenome (GOLD analysis project Ga0351860, IMG submission 206791) | Enriched cells from coal bed in the Powder River Basin, Montana, United States - BONCAT cells FGM rep2 HSBNCT.FGM.300.1.F8 ...
CTTGTAAAAGATCTTATGGGAATAGTTATCGGCGGAGTTGTCGGAGCGGGAATTTGCGCCACAGGAGGCAGCCTCATTGCCAGTGCTCTCGGAGCAAGCGGAGCACTGAAAGCTCTGGTAGCAATACCATTAGGTGTAATCGGATTGGCTGGCGGAGGGATTGGCGGGTTGGCTATGTCCAGCGACTGGAGCAAACCCCAATACGGGGAAAATAATTACGTGAAAGAGAACAAATTAACAATCAACCCTGGTACAACTACTACACCCTGCAAACCTTAATTATTTTGGACTTGTAGAAAAGCCCACCGGCATCCATATACCATAATTTATGTGGATGCCATGTTGTTTAATGTAATAAAAAAAATCATCCTGTGTGGCATTAATTTATATCAGATTCTTTTAATTTATTTAAAAGTTCTACATGCTTATCAACTATATTTTCACTATCAACCGGCAAATTCAGAACTGTTTTCACTTCAGGTTCCATCTCATAGCCATCATATACAGAACGAAGAAAATTTCTGGCAATTCTTACCTGACTGGCAGTATTTTTTCCTACTTCAAGATTTCTCATCGCTTTCAGGGCAATTTCCAGGAAAGAAGAAAGAGCAAAAGGTTTTTCTTCATTAACCATAAGAAATTCAAGGGCACTTTTATATAAAGCTACGGCAGTAATTCCCTCTTCATCATCTGGATCAACCTGTGTTACAGTACTTATAACTGCATGGTATTTGTCGTATTTCACATTTTCATTAATAAACTTCAAATAGGTTCTTCCCGTTTTTGCAATTATTTCTGCAGGCAAAGGCCTGTCGGATTTACTCATGGCATCCATCATTTTAACTCCCGCTTTTGCAACTTCATCTACAGCCCCGGGATCGGTTTCTTCCAGTTCTTTAAAAGCGATTTTATAAAGAGAAACCATTTCGTCTTTTTTCTCATCTTTTTCCAGCCTTGTTACGCCATAAGCTATACTTTCGGCAACTTCAGCCACGAGAGGATGTTTGTCTTCACTCAATTTTTCAAGGACAGATTGGGCCAGAGGCACTATGTCCTTTTCATGTCCGGGTATACTGTTAATTATTTCAATGCCGATTTTAGAAAAAACAAAGCTTGTCGGCTCAGAAAGGCCTTTTGACATTGCTTCCAGAGCAACTTTATATGCAGCATTTGAAGGATAGGTCAGATAAGCAGGCAATTCTTCCTGAAGAAAATCTGCAATCTCTCTTGCTTTCGGGTTTTCTCTTTTACACTCTGCTATGCCTATAATAAAAGGTTCTGCAGCCAGAGCCGGAGACATAGGATTCAATCCTTTTTCCAGCCCTTTCATGGCTTTCAAACCGGCCTGAGCAGCTATAAGACCTATAGACCCTTCCACACCGGAAGCAATAGTTTCCAGAGTAGCTTCATATACAGATTTTAACGATTCAAACATTATCGAAAGAAATTTCATATTACCTGTTCCATTCCCGGATATTTCTCCTGGAATTCCTTTTTATTTAATATTATCGTCTCATCATAGAATATTAAAAAGTACAGACAAAAGTTTCATTTTTTAATCAGAAATTTTTATAACATTATATGAAACTTTTTATTATAAATTTGAATAGTACCTTATAGAAAGAATAAAATCCAGGAGATAATTATGGAGATAAATAAAATAAATCAAAGAGTACTTATAAATAGTAAAAGTAATAAATATGCAGGCTACTCAAAAGAAGAAGATACTTTTGAAAGATCCAGAAATGAAGATAAAGGTATTTACAAACCGGTAGTTTTTCACAGAAAAAAACAGGCTAATCCCGGGGAAAATAATAATATTTCTCAGACTGAAATCCCGAAAGAGATAAAATCTCTTAACATAATTTATACAAATGATATACATGGCGCAATAGCGCCTGAAAAATTCGATAAAAAACTTAATACATATACAGGCGGAATGGCTTATATGGGTACTGTCATAAAAGAATTAAAAAAAGAAACAGAAGGAAAAAACCTTCTTCCTGCATCTGCAAATTAGGGTATTCTGGTCTAAACAGGGAGAATGTTTCTTACAAAATTGAAGAAAAGCTGAATAAATAAGATTTTTTAAGATAATTTTACTTCCCATTTTTTGAGTCTAAAATAGCTAATTTTCTGGGAAGTAAAAAAATTACGAAATTGTTATCTGGTAAAGCTTTTTATAAAATCCCAGGAAACATTTCCCCTGTTTAGACCGAAATACCCTGCTTCGCCATCCAGGTCTTTAAGAATTGAATAAATGTACATGTTCTATATCGCCTAGCCAGTTATTTTGATCTTTACTATAATCCATCACTATTTTCTTTGTTTCGTTTGCTCTCCTGGTTGATTCTTGTGGATTTTCAGCCTCATTAATCCACTTATCTCCTACCTTCATTAAGTTAGTTGGAGAAAAACTTGTTCCCTTCTCCCGACCAAGGTTCTCTGAAACAGCATTTCTAAAAACTGTTGCTACTTCATCTTGAGTTTTAAGATCTTTTATATTTTTAAGTATTTCGTTTCCAACTTTTACAAGAGTAAAAGCAATAGGTCCTCCGATCCCATTACCTAAAGCGATAAGAGAGGTTCTTGAAATATTGGCTGCTATTTTATAATTATCAGCCTGAAGATTGTTAGTATCCACTTTAAACTGCTTCATCATGAGCATATTTGAAGCTGTGTGTGCAATAGAAGCAAGTTTTTTCTCATCTTCAGTGGCATTATTACATGCAGCAATGTCTCTTAACCATTTATCACCTGCATCTGCTGCAACAAATGGATTTACACCATTATTCATATCCATTTGTGCCATATTGGCCCCCCATTGTACATTACCCATAGGAAGAGCGTCTACTTTCTTTTTCAGAAAAAAATTGTTTATTTGATTTTGTAATCCATTTAACATTTATATTCCTCCCTTTAAATGATTTTTTATAAAGAATCTAACTTCCCGGCATATTCTCCGGCATATGAATTTGCGACTTCTGTTATGACGCAATACGTTTAACACCTTCTTTCTTTGAGGGAGTATTTGTGGCAGAAAGACTGTCCTTAAAAGAAAAACTCTAATTCAGAATAATACCTCCTATTTAAGACTATCTACATTATGAAAGAAAAAGTTTCACAAAAATATTTTTTTTGAATATATGTTTTTTATAAACTATTTAGTTCCTCTGTAAATGCCCGTTTAATTGTATAATCTTTTCCCCTGAGATTTGCAAGATTATCCCTGCCGTCTGTGGTAAAAACTATGACTGTATTATTAAGACTGCCAGTTTCCATATATATACTTTTATCACCGGTAACCATGAGAGGATAACATGCCATAGGGGATGTTGTGCAGTTGTCAGTAACAATGTCTTTGCTTAACATAGTTCCGTAGAATTTAAAATCTTTATTCCCTGTGCTGAGGCTGTTTGTCTGTACTAATATATCGTCTTTTGCGTATATGATACCTCTGTAACTTATGTGAGTACCGGATGCCACTGGTGACTCACGATATAACATTCTTACACTTTCTTCCGAAAGAATTAATAATTTTATATCGTTAACTGAACATATGAAGTCAATGGTTTTATCTGATATAATTCCTCCTGTTCCTGACGGAGTTATACCGAGCCATAATTTATTTCCATAGATTTTATGATTGTTAAAATCCAGTTTGATTAAAGTATTATTCATATTTTCAGGGAAGTATACGGAAGGTACAATCGCAATACCTCCCGAAGCACTTTCTGCCTGTCCTATCATATCTGTTTCACATAATCCCGTGCTGGATGGTATGTAAAGATCATCTTCAAGGGTAAGGGTTATATTTTTGCCTGTAACATCTTTTTCCATAGACATAGCCAGTTCATTATTGAGATATTGTTGAAAATAAGAATTCGGATCGCCGTTATATTCCATGAAATTAATAACAGAGTAATAATTATAGAAATTTCTATTTTCACCGCCTGCACCTCCTGCAGGAGGATTATAATAAAAATCCCCGTAATTATTAATAAAATTATCATAAGAACTTTCTTTAAAAGAAGCTATGCCAGGTTTATAGCCAGAATGAACATTCGGATCGTCCGTTGTCGTTCCTGATGAGGAATGGGGTATACAGTAGCCCTGATTGGGATCATCCCATGGATCATCGGGATTATCATTCGGATTGTAAGGAGGACAGTTAGGATCATTGGGATCCCATCTGGCATTGGGGTCTGACGGATCATACCAGTATTTACGTCCATTCGGATCATCTGATTCGTAGGGGTTTTTTGAATCATATTCAAAATAGCCTGCAAGATAAAATGTATTATCAGGCAGATAATGACATGTGCTTTTTCTATCTTCTATTATTTTTGATATATTTATTACAGGTATCCTTACAGGGAGGGTTCCTTCTTTATACATAACGTCATCATTGACATTTATAAGTTCTATGGAAGAACTTGAGGAAAGAAAGCCTTCTGAGAGAGCTACAAGGGAATTTGTTATAGATAATTCTGCATTTGAGTGAATTCTTACAGGTGACGGCTCTGTTTCATTACCGGTAAATGTAATGGAAGGTTTTGTATTTCCTCCTGAAATAGATATATTTCCTCCGGAATATACAGGGCATGGATATTCGTCATCTCTTGTAAAAATGGCTCTCAGATAAACCTTCTGTTTTTCCTTACCATTTTCTTTATAAAGTCCTTTACAGATTATTTCCGCAGAGTATGGAGGTATTGTTCCAATTTGACTGTTACCTTCCAGGTTATTACCGGAATGATGTTCTCCGGGATTAAAAATTATGGTACTTTCCTGGTTGTTTCCAAGATCTATTATTATATCAGATGTCATAAGGTTACCCCAGGAAATATCATTGCTTAACTCATACCTGGCATATTCTATCCCTGCTTCTGCCGCTTCTATTGCTAATGCTTTGTCTTCAGCTTTTCCCATAATATTCAATGTCTGTGTGGCTATTAATAACATAGAAGTTGTCATAATCATAAGAAGAACCATAAGCATAAGTATTGAAATAATCATTATGCCTTTTTTATTTTTCATAGTTTTATCTCCCTTTTTAGTTTTTTGCTTTAACGCTGGCTTTGATAAAATAGGTTTCTGTACAGAGAGAATTATTTCCCATAGACTCAATGGAAACTTTTGCATCTGTACTGTTGCGAAGATTTTCTTTAAAGGTTAATTCTATATTAACATTGCCGTATAATTCTTTGAATGTAGCAGTTGAAATTTTATTACACAATCTTCTCAATGTCTGACCTTCTTTACAATCCTCTTCCGTGAGGATTCTGTCGTCCGTATAATTTTTTATATAAGAAAGTAATGTGGGAAATAACCTGTTGTCCGATTTATAAGGAGATGTTTTGTTGTGAGGTATATATCTTCTATAAAGTATTTTTGTTTTAAGATTACCTTCTTTTTTGTTTTCATCCAGTGTATAATATAAAATATGTCCCTGCCATAAAAGGCTGCCTTTGCCGGATGCATATTGAATTTCCCCGCGATAAACAGGTGTTTCGAAACAGATATATGAATCTTTATCTGGATCAACAGGACTGTAGGCTGTAATGGTAACGTCATCTGATTTTTCTATTTCATCTGTTATTCTTTTTAAAACACAGGCAGCAGTAGTTTTCATATCTGCTTTGACTTCACCCATTTTCCAGCTCTTCAATCCTACATCCATAGTTGCATAAAAAGTCAGGATAAATAAAGAATATATACCTGTAACCACACATATTTCTACAAGGGTAATGCCAGTCCATTTATTCAGTAATTTCTTTATCATGTTTCTTTGAGCCTTTCTACTGTAACCCTATGGATATGAGGGTATTCATTTTTATCTCTTTTCCATCTTTTTTTGAAACAGTAACTTTTACCTTTTTGATTTCATAATTGAATTCATTCGGATCTACTCCGTACTCCTCTATTAAAATGGTAAAAGCATATGAGTCTTTATTACCTTTTATTATAATGTCACCTACAGGAGCGGGAGGATCTTCCCATAGAATAACCTTTGGAGGAGCAGCGGAAGTAATAGAAGTAATATTTCCTGATATAATTGTATATATTTTATTAGCTATGTCGTAATTATAGTCGGGATATTTTATAAATAGGAGTCTTGTCTCATTGATCTTTCCCCTTGTAAAATATGAAATCTCCGATTCTTTCCGTCTGTCTTTTAACGCATTGAATCCTGTAATAAAAACACTTAAAACTGATATGATAATAACTCCCATAAGGCCTGTAGATATTACTGTTTCTGCCAGGGTAAAGCCATTCTGTTTTTTTATTGTCCTGAAAAGCATACAAGTCTCCTTCATGTTAAAATTAAATTCTCTCTGATAATATAAAGAAATATTGCTTTCATAATAGAATATTCAAATTTGTAGAAAAAAGTTTCATCATATTTTTATTTTTTTAAAATTTTTTCTGATAATATAAAAAAATAGGATAGTCCTGCAGACGTAGTGGTATGATATTTCTAAAAAGTGGCATGATGCAAAATCAGGTGAAGGAGAGAAATATTTTTATTTTTGCTTCCTGCTCAATTCCTCCACTCTCTTATCTGCCACTCTGCAGAAATATTCCACAGGTTTCTCAGGACTTCCAGTTTCAAGGTCAGCATGGGCAGGGCACCAGTAGCAGAGGTTTATAAGAGGGCATTTATTGCATTTATTGAGATATTCTTCCGAGTTTCCTGTCATATTTCTTACTTCCGGCACAAAATTATTCCATCCGTATGTAAGATTTCCTTTTCTGAGATCATATATACAGTCTTTATGACAGAGTGAAGAACAGAGGCGGAAATATCCGTCATAACTCATGGTAAAACTTCCATTACCTGCTCCGCATTTAAAAAGGCGGCGGCTGTTTCCTGTAAAGTCATTTTTATCTGTTATGTTATCACATTTCTTCTTTAATAATTGAAATCTCATGGGATCATTTTTCTCTATTTCTATTATTTCTTCTCCTGTAAGTCTTTCTGAAATTATGAGCTGATTTTTCCGTTCATTTCTGTCATACCTGAGATGCAAAAAAGGGTCGAAACGAAAATAATCTTTTGTTCTCTCCCTGCAAAAATCAGCAATAAGAGGTAATTCATGGACATTTGAGCGAAGAGTCATAGTTTTCAGTCTTACTTTTATCTGATTTTTCAAAAGGCCGTCAAGGTTTTTTATAAAATTACCATAGAATCCTTTTTTGCCTGTTACCATTTCATAGGTTTTTTCTGTTACTCCATAGACTGTTATTTCTATATCCCTGGGAGAATATTTTTTAAAGAGTTTTATATGTTCTTCTGTAATAAGAGCGGCATTTGTGAAAATAGAAACTAAAAGACCTTTCCTTTTAAGATAAAGGTAGATTTCAGAGAAATCTTCTCTGACGAGAGGTTCTCCTCCTGTAATGAGACACCAGAGTGCTCCGAGTGATACTGCCTCATCTATTAAGGACTTCAGTTCCTGAAGAGTAAGTTCTTTAGCTCTGGCTTCTATAGAATCATGAGGAAGATTTATATAACAGTGTCTGCAGTTATTGTTACACCTTGCCGTAAGTTCCAGGTTAAAAGAGAGAAGTTGTCTTTTTATCTGTTTATCCCACAGATCGGATGAAGGCAAAGATATTTCTCTGGTGAAGGGTGAAGGGTTGACGTCTGTAAACATTTTAGTTTTTTATCCTCTTAAATTCACGAAAAAATTTCCTTACAATAGAGATACATGGTATGAGCAGGTTTACCCTGCTCAGAAGGGCAATTATTTTCTTACCCTTTCCTGTCTCCACTGTTCTATCCTGTCTTTCCACCTTTTTCACAGAGGCCAGTATATTCTCTCTATCTATGAAACCGTCTGTTTTTCTTGAGTTATCTCCCTTTATAATAATTTTTTTGCTTTTTTTTCCGATTATACGATGAAGAGCAAGTTTTTTATTCTGATTTATAAAAGCCACAATGTCTCCCTCTTCAATATGTGCCTGTGAGGAAACTGTTATAATATCACCGTCTTTTATGAAGGGCTCCATACTGTGGCCCCTGGCTTTAAAACGAAAATCCGCTCCCTTATATAAGACTGCTTTCATAAGTTCTGCAAGATCATCACTGTAAAGAGACAGTTCTTTCAATTATAATTCTCCTTTTATAAAGCTCTTCCATTAATCCTGTAACATCTCTTTCAATTTCTTTCTCCGGCCCATCGAATTTTTTTACCAGTTCTTCTGCCAGTTCTATAACAGTTTTTATTCCGTCAATTCTGTCCCATATTTCTTTACCTGTTTCATTGAGTGTAAAGAATTCATCTTCCAGGTCACCTGTTCCTGATGTTATGGGGATGATAATAAACTCTCCGTGAATGTCACGGGAAACAACATCTTCAGATTTCTCATAGATTTTATGAGGATTAAGTTTATCCACAGATACCACCTTTCACCTTTCACCTTTCACCCTTCACCCTTCACCCTTCACCCTTCACTCTTCACGAAAAATTATCCACTCTTTCTTTCCAGTTCTGAACTTCCCAGGTTTTTTCTCCATTTTTTACAAGTCCCAGGTATTCTGCCTGTTTATGTGTAATATCACAGAAATATTCCACAGGAGTATCAAGTGTGCCATGTTCTGACCGGGATTTCGCCGGACACTGCTCGCACAGGCTTTTAAGGAAACATTTTGCACATCTTCTGAGATAATCGGGATTTTCTGCTTTTACTTCCCTTATTTTCGGAAAAAACCCTGTTAGACACTCTTTAAGATTTCCCTTTTTTAAATTGTAAGAAGGTTCTCTGAGTAACAGACAGAGTTGAAAATTTCCGTAAGGATCGATAGATCCCTTACCTGCACCTGCGCCACAGCGGAATAATTTATCTCCCGGAGGAGACGAAAATATGCTGCAGAATTGCTTTATTCCTTTTATATATGTTTCTTTTTTTCTCGTAAGTATATTTATTCCTTCCTCAGGGGTCATTCTGATTTTTTTTATTAACTCGTTTTTTTTATCCCTTCTTGCTCTCAGGTCAAAAAACATGGAATATGCAGGAGGTTTACTCATCCAGGGAATGGTAGAAGCATATGTTTCAAATTCTTCTGTTTCATTTCTATTCTGCGGAAGGATAACACCTTTCACTATAAATGGGATGTTATATTCAAGGAGCAGGTTTATGCCATTTTTTGCAGAGTAGAAAGAGCCTTTATTACATGTTATTTCTTCATAAGATTTTTCTTTCATACCATAGAGTGTAACTTCAATCGTATCTCCCGGCGGAATTTTTTTAAATACTTCTGCCAGTCTTTTTGTAATGAGAGAAGCATTTGTAAATATTAAAATATTCATGCCAAGCTTTCTTGTAAATATATAAATTTCTTCAAAATCTTCCCTGAGTAAAGGTTCTCCTCCTGTAAATCTCACGGAAAAACACCCGAGTGAAGCGGCTTCTTCCAGGATTTCCTTTAATTCTCCTGTGGTTAATTCTCTTTCCTTTGCATTGCTGTCATGTTCAGGGAGATTAATCAAACAGTGGATACAATTATTATTACACCTTTCCGTAAGTTCAATGTCGATATGATTGAGTAAAGGCTTTTTTTTGAATTTAAATTCACGAACAGGTTTTTTTACGACATATGTCATAATAATTTTTCAACAATCTTTCCGCTTTTATCAAATCTGAGTATATAACATGGCACTTCACTTGAGACCTTCTCTATAACAGTGAGAGTTTTTTCCCACCAGTCGGAAGTAACGAAAGGTTTTATAATACAGGGAAGAAGCCTTTTTACAATTTCTTTTTTATCGTAAAGAGAAATAATATTATTTTCCTCTGATTTTTCTAAAAAATATATTCCCCTGAGAGGAGCCGGCCCCGGTGATACAGAAGGAATTTCTCCGTGGCTCCATGTGCCGTAGAGATAAAACCCGTCATTATGTCTTCTTATGATATTCCGATCATCACAGAGAATTTCAGCCCTGTCTGAGAGCATTTTTACCATTGTGGATTTACCTGCCCCGGAATGTCCTGCAAAGGCAAAACCCTTTCCATTCATTACGACCCCTGAGGAATGAAGATAAAAACCCTCTCTGTCAGGCAGTATCCTTGCAAGTAATAATTGATCCGTAGGAAAAAGAGTGAGAGACTGAAGGGAACCTTCAAGAAACATGTCTTCACTTCTATTATATATGACTCCCGATGTATGGTCATTGTTAAATACTGCTACAGTGCCGGTATTTCTGTCTTCTTTAACAGGAGAAATACTCATATATATCCAGGAAGAATTTTTTCTGTATATTGCCCAGGGAGGTTTTCTGTAGACTTCTTTTCCCATGTCTTCTTTTAATTCCGGCATAGAGAAAGAGTGTTTTATTTTAATTCTATCGTTCCCTTTTCCGTCAGTCTGAAATACTTTAATTTTATCGTGAAAAGTATTGTCTGTAAAAGGAAGGTCACTGTCTACTTCTATAGTAATATCTGCACATTTATAAAAACGTCTGTGATTTTTTATCCATTCTTCTTTAAACTTTTTGTTTTCTTTCGCCACTTTACATAGATAGTCCACTTTTGCCGTATATCTTCCATGTTCAAGATAGCCGTAAGCAGGGCACCATCGGCAGTGTTTCCTTAAATCACAGTCTCCGCAGTTTTCCCTGTATTCATTGTTTGTTTTTATTTTATATTTAAGAGATGGTATAAAATTATCCCAGCAGTCTTTAAAACTTCCTTTTCTCAGATCATAACGCAGGTCACGGTCTTTAATAAAAGAGCAGAAGGTCATTTTCCCGTAAGGGTCTATATGAAATTCCCCTCTTTTTTTAATACAGGAAGAAAAGAGATAATCACTCTTATCTGAGATTTTATCTTCATATTCGTTACGGTTCATATCAGGTGTGTCGAGAAGAAACACTTCACAGGGAGGAAGTCTCTGAGAAGAAATTTCATTATTTTTTTCTTTGTCGGCAGATAAGTAAAGCCATGGTGCGCCAATACGGTAATGAGGGCTCAGGGATTTTGCAAGTTTTACCATATCATTGAACTGATGATAATTATCTTTCATAGGTACTATCTGCACGGTAAAACTTACTCCTTCATCTATGAGATATTTAAAGCCTTTCATAACTGCTTTAAAAGAGGCGGCCTTCCCGGTAATACAATCATGAACTTCTTCTGTGGCACCGTATAGGGCAATCATTTTGTTCCCTTTTTTTTTCATAATAGAAGCTATTTCCCTGTTTATGAGAGTGCCGTTTGTATTGATGGAATATCTTCTGGAATTAGATGTTATGTAATCGAAGATTTGAGTGAAATCCTCTCTCAGTAACGGTTCTCCTCCTGATATTGACCATTCTCTGCATCCGAAGCTTTTTGCTTCATCTATAATGAATTTTATTTCTGGAAAGGAGATTTCTTTGGATTTTTCCTGTGAATTTGCCGGGATATTTAACCAGCAGTGGCAGCAGTTATTATTGCATCTGTAAGTAATGTCTATATTGCCTTTAAAAGGTAGATGAGGCAAGGCTTTGATTTTTTTGAATTTTATATAACTTTGATTTTGCATAACTTTATTATTACTATACTACCATAAAAAAAGGAATGATAAAATAGTTTTACAAGAAAAATTTATTCTTATTGTTTTTTTTTTTTGTTGTGGTAAACTTTGTAGGTATAAATATATATTAAAGAGGTTGATTGAATTGAATACTAGAAATATGAGATTATTTTTTATTCTTTTGTTTTTAAGTGTAAGTGTATTTATTTTGACTGACTGTGGGGGAAGCAGTGATGTGACTGTTCCCTCTTCAGTAATTTCTACTGCTACTCCTCTGCCCCTCTCAACAGTTACCCCTGTTCCAGTCCAGCCTTCAGTGACACCTACTTTTGGGCCTGTAATGACACAGACTCCAGGTCCTGTAATGACACAGACTTCAGTATCAGTAATGACTCCTACGCCGGTGGTAGTTCCTACAGTAATTCCGGTTCCTACAGGCCCCGGAGCAGTAATAGTTATAACCAGGCTATAAAATTATAGAAATTATGAATAAATATTATAAATAAGTGAGGTGATGTAGTTACCGCAGGGTAATTATTAATTAATGTGCAGTAAAAAAGTAAAATGGACAAAACCATTGCTGACAGTACTTGTGAGAGGAAAACCTGAGGAAAATATATTGATTAGCTGTAAGACTCTTGCAGGGCCTCTTGTGTCAAGTTCAAATAATTATGACAGGGCCTGTGAATTCTGGGATG
>Ga0351860_1074_pt1 | contig 12176 bp, 10 predicted proteins | sample BONcelHFGM3001F8_FD_206791 | JGI IMG/M metagenome (GOLD analysis project Ga0351860, IMG submission 206791) | Enriched cells from coal bed in the Powder River Basin, Montana, United States - BONCAT cells FGM rep2 HSBNCT.FGM.300.1.F8 ...
CCCTTGGTGGTGCTGGCGGGGATCAGCGGCACCGGCAAGAGCGAGTTGCCGCGCCGCTACGCCGAAGCGATGGGAATGCATTTCTTGAACATCGCCGTGCAACCTCGGTGGGATAGTCCCCAGGATATGTTCGGTTTTTTCAACTACCTCGAAGGACGATATCGCGCCACGGAGTTGGGGCGTGCATTGGTCCAGATGGATCAGTACTTCAGCGAGCCGGACCGAGGCTGGAGTCCGCCCCGCGGCTGGGGCGAGAATTCGCGAAGCGATCAGGTGTTGATGGTCTTGCTGGACGAGATGAACCTCGCTCGCGTCGAGTACTACTTCAGCGAGTTCCTCAGCCGCCTGGAAATGCGTCGTGGAATCGACTTGTCCAATGCGGCGGATCGCGGCAAGGCGGAGATCCCGCTGGAGGTTGGCCGAAGTGGAAAGGGCGGTTCAGTGATGCATCTGTTCGTGGGGCAGAATGTATTGTTCACGGGAACGATGAACGAGGACGAGACGACCCAATCGTTGTCCGACAAAGTGGTTGACCGGGCGAACGTGCTTCGTTTCGGGCCGCCCAAGAAGGTGATGGTCAACTCGGGTTTGAAGGAACATTCGTCGAACGGCAACAGAAAAGGTGGTCGCCGGCTGGCCTACGACGCTTGGCGCAGTTGGCACCGGGATGCTTCATTTTTGGACGAAGATACGCGCACGCGATTACATGGGTGGATTCAAGGACTGAACGAGGCCATGAAAATGATCCGTCGCCCGTTTGCATACCGCGTGGGTCGTGCGATCGAGGCTTACGTCGCCAATTTTCCACGGATTGAAGGGGAACCGTGGCTGAACTGGGCGATGTCCGACCAGATCGAGCAGAAGCTTTTGCCAAAATTCCGAGGGTTGGACCCGTCGGAACCAGAAATCCGATCTGCTCTCGGCAAGGTGGAAAGTGTGGTAGCGGAACTGGAGGACGAACCACTTCGCCAAGCGATGCAGAAGTCGAGAGTGGAGCATCAGTTCCTGTGGCAGGGTGTCCAACGCGATTTTGACGATGAATCCGGCGGCTGAGCCTGACACGCCGCTCGTGACCAATGAAGGTTCTGTTATCGCCGATGGCGGGAAATATACATGCTATGATCCCAGACGCGGTTTGTGCAGATCGCGGAATTGTTGCTTGGCGCTGGTCGCAGAAACCGGCCGCTGCTGATCAATTGCGTCAGTTTTCGCGGTTTTGCATCGATGTTGACGATCACGTTCGGCAGATCGTGGCGGACGTAACGGGCTCGGATCTGCCTCGCATCGGAAGTTGGACGGGATCGGATGGACGTCGTGTTGCTCGATACGAGCTTCCTAGCGCTTGCCGAGCGACACCGAATTCGGTACGGGAGGACATTCATCTGTGGCTGGGACTCGAAGGAGAATCTGCCGCAGTGCTGGCTCAGATTCCGGCGGATCTCCCGTTGCTTCGCGAGTTGATCCAAGCAAGCGACTCTCTATTCAGCGACGAGGCAGCAAAGCTGGATTGGCCCGACGCCGTCCTGGATTCTGGACGAGCAATCCAGAGTGCCCTGGGCCAGTACTTGGAATTCATCAACCAAGTCTACGATGAGCTGAGACCGTCCACACGGGCATGGGAAGGGAGACTTCGAGATGTCGCTGCCTGCAGCGTCAGGCGACTGACCGCACGCTGGCGACGAATTGCGACCGTTGACGCACCGCCGATGGCCCTCGTTGTGAAGCTCGCCCGACGTTTGCCCCCACTTCTGGAAGCGATCTGCGGCAGGCCGCGTCGTGTGCTGCGCCGCGAACGAGTTGCTACCCCGGTCGGGCAGATCCAGGAAATTGATACCGCGTGCCTTCGCTGGATATCCCAACAACCGGGGCGGACACTGGTCGAGAAGGCGGGACACAAGCAGCAGTTGCAGAGCGTTCGGCGTTTCGAGGATGCCAATACCCTGGAAAACCGCGTTGTCAGGGACGTTCTGGTCCGCTGCATAACGGCTGGACGTCGTTACCTGTTGGATAATCAGCGTTTTTCCAGCCATGAACGCCTTCTGCTTGTGCGTCGGTTTGTCACGCAGTGTCGTCGGTTGTTGCAGGATTCTCCAATTGGCGGGGTCCATCCGTTGACCGTCGTGCCCCAACCAAACTATGTTCTGCAATATGATCCGAACTACCATCGCATCTGGACCGCCTATCAGCACTTGCTTCGTCGTGAAAGGCAGGAAGATTCGCTGTGGCGCTGGCGCGAACGAACTTGGGCGGAAATGTGCTGGATCGGTGTCGTTACGGCCTTGCAGCAGGTATGTCAACGTTCGCCTGCCAGTCGAGGCGAGTGCTACTTCCAGGACGAGCACATGGCCGGGCGATTTATGGATACGCGGACCATCCCCGGCGATTGGTGGTTCGAAGGGCAGGCACGCAATGCCGTCGTTCAACTTGTTCCGGACTTTGCGACCAGCGACTATTTGGGCCCGAATTCTCAAATCAACTCGTTATGTCCGGACTTTCTGCTGGGGGTCCGAAGTCCCGATCCGCATACAGATTCGCGGAGATACATCGGTTTCTGGACGCTGACCAGCCTTGCAAGGCCGACGGATCAGGCCAAACGCCTCGGCGAGTCCCTGTCGGAAGATTTGCACCGTCTGGATTGCCAAGTCCCGGTGAGCGGATGCATCCTTGTCGCTCACGACGACCCGGCCAAACAGTCCGTAATGCGAGTCAACGGTGCGGGCGGTGCCGTTTTCATTGCAACTCTTCCCCAGAATCTTTGGACTGCCCAAACGTCGTTGGAACAGCTAGTTCTCGCTTTGCTGGACTGCCCATGATGAGCGCGATTAACGCAATGGATACTACCGGTACCGCGTTGGTCTTCGACGAACTCGGCTTCACGGGAGTTCGCTGCACCGCGGGCTGTGAGTCGCGCGACTCAGTGGCCTCCACGGTTCACCATGCCCCTCCGAGCGTCATCATGCCCCGATTCCCAGGAGAGCCCCCGCGCTTGGATTGTGTGCTCCCTTTGCATCCACGCGGAACGGGCTGCTGCTGGCCGCCGGAGGCACGTGCGGACATGGAAGCCGGGATCGGCCGTTTCCCATTGGCGGCTGCCTGGGCGAGTTTGCCCAGTGGACGGACGTGGATTTGGCGGCCGGACGATCACGTTCTCGAAATCGCTCCTTCGCACGCGATTGCGGTGGCCGTCGCTGATGTACTTCATCTGCACCCACGTCTAACGTCTGATGGTAGGCCAACGTTGGTGATCCCCAACGCAACTCGCGAGTCGGAGCAGCAGACCCTATTAGATGAAGCGAGCCAAGCCGGAGTCTCGCTCCAACTGCTTTGGAGGCCGGTTGCCGCAGCGATGGCGTGGTGTGAGCAGAACCGCGATTTCCTTCGAGAACTTGGCTTCCGCAAAAAAGTCGGCCCCGGCGGCGTTGTCGGTCGGTTGGTATGTCTTCATCTTGGACTGGCTCAGGCGGAGACAGCCCTGTTGGACGTGGTGCTTGCGGAACACGAGAATCAGCCTTGGTTCATTCCGGCTCGTCGCCGTCCCGATTCGGATAAGGACAGCTTTGCAAGTTTCGGCTGGGCGTTCCTCAAGAATCAAGCTCTGACGGTTCTTGCCGACGCTGGACTTCCGCTGGACGACCGACAACTCTGGCAAATTCTGTTTGCCAGCAACTGGGCAAGCGTCAGACTGGCGGAGTACGAGAACGGGCGTCAACCGTCTGCCGAGTCGATCAAGCTGCCGAACGGCGCACGAGTCCGCGCGACGCCTCCGGCATCGACAAGTCACGCGAAGGTCAGCCACGACAAGGTGGAATTGCTCGGGCGATGCTCCTTTGCCCAGAGCGATGCTGGTGGAATGCGAAAATGGTTCGAAGATCGAACTCGCACGATCGGCGAGCGGATCATCGGAGCCGTCGTCACAGGCGAAATGGCGTCGGTCGCAATCGAGACTGGTCACTGCCTGAGCAGCACGTTACCGAGCTGTCTCGGGTTGCCGACGGATCGAATCTTGGTCGGCGGATCCACTTGCGGGCGAACACTCCTTGCACGCGGAGCAGCCCTGTTCTCGGCGCGGCTTGCGGCGGGCCTGCCCACCTACCTAGACACGCTGCCGCGACTGCAACTGCTGATTCGGCGCGGCGGGGAAATGATCTGGGAAGATCTGCTGGAGAAGAGTCACGCGTATGTGCCGGGCGGCCGAGCCTGGGTCCGTCCCGAACCCGTTTCGGATCTCGCCATCCCGCGAGGCGAGCCTCAACTGATCTTCGCCGTCTATCATGAGGAGCATCCCGGCGTCCGCGAACTCAACGTTCAATTGCCTCGGCCCTGCGACCGAGAAGAGCCCGCCCGACTCCACGTTTCCATGACGCCGGCCCACGGAAACGCGCGACTGGAAGTTCAGCCCGAGCGACCGCACCTTTTCGGGACCAACCGCGTTCTGGTGGATTGGAAACGGATGCGGCCCGTTCTGAACGAAGCTGGCCGATCCGTGAATCGCGAAGAGTACATCAATCGCCAGCCTCGAATCTACCCGGAACTGCTGCCGCGGTTGCACAGTCCTGCCAGATGGAGAGCGGTCTTGCGCGAGATCGAGGGATTCTTGGCGCCAAATCAACCTAGACCTTAAACAAGCGTAGGCTGAGCCGTTGTTTTGATCGTTTTTCACGTACGAGTCGGCGCGCACTGCGAGCGGCCTGGCCTTCGGCCGGGGGGTGTGTCTTCATGTTGGATTTGCTTCATCGAGTGGCGTTTCTTGGGTTAGGCGTCGCGGCGGTACCGAAGCATCCGGACTTCGGCTTCTCGAGGATGCACCTCAACAGCGCATCGGTTTGCGCAACTGCGCGAACAGACGAAAGAACACAGACTGCCAGGGATTCCACGCCAAGAAACGATAGATGATCTTCCCCGCCGTCCGAACGATCTGGGCGGGGATGGCGATCATCGCATTGCGAAACGTCACAAAGTCCATTCGAAGAAGTGTCTTCTTTTCCGTCTCGTGCTTTTGTTTCCAACGGCCATGGACGGGAATCAGCAGAGCCGCCCAAGCCTTGAGACTCCAAGCCAAAGAGGCCATGACCATATACGCCCAGTTGCTCGTGAGGTTATCTAAAGGAGCCTTCAGGGCATGGACACCATTCTTCTGCTGCTCGATGAGGTTTTCTTGATTGCAGCGGTCGTTGGCGTCAAAGACGATCGCTTCCGGGGTACTTGTCCAGTCGTTGGTGATGTAGAAAAAGCAGATCCTCTTGTCAAACAGCTTCGCTTGCCCCTTGGAAACCTCCAGGTCTTTCCACACGACGACCACGCGGTATTCTTTATTACATTTGACTGGCCGATAAGAGAATTCGGCCACATACTCGGCAACCAATCGGATATTCTCGAACTCTCGCGCTTCGACGATTTGTTCCTTGACGTTCTCTGGTCGTGCCCGCGTCTCGGTCTTGACCGTGTATCGAGCCGGACGTTCCAAGCGTTTCCAGGCCTGTTCGGGCAGCTTTTCCGTGATTTCGTACAGGTTTGCCATCGCGTCGATTCCGAACACGAAACGGACACCGTCTTTATCCCAACCGTCCAAATACTCCGTCTGTGAGAAATCCGTGTCGCCCCGAACCTTGATGCGGCGAAAGCCTGCCTTTCGACAATAACTGATCGAGCGATCCAAATAGAATGCCGCGCCTTCATGGCTGGGACGATTTCCGCTCCGATTCACAATGTACAGGGGCTCTCCTGTATTGGCCAGGGAAATCATCAACGGATGATAACCCCACTGACCTTTATAGTTGATGTCCATTCCTTCTTTGCATTCCCCGTAGGTCTGCACCATGGTGCCATCTGCGTCGAGAATGGCCTCTTCAAAGAACGAGTCCGGTTGCTGTTGCCAGACTTTGATCCGTACGCTGTTGAGTGTCTCCATTAAGGCCACAATATCCTGCGGATCAAAACGTCGGCAGAAGTCGCCTGCGGTCGTCGGGTCTGGAATCCGAAGGGCTCCCAGGGCATTCAGATACACTTCATCGCTGCGACGCAATTCAAGGTGTTCCAAACGAGTTCCACCAGCCAACAGATTGTACGCGATATTTAGCACATGATCTGACTCAGAGTAGGGCAAGTAGATTTTGAAGATGTTCACGTGCTGATTGATCGCGGCGTCCAGATCGAGGTGCTTTACCATTTGATGGATCATGCCAATTCCGCCCGAAGAAATGGCCTGAGTTCGATCTGCCAATTCGTAGTGGATATTGGACGCGGAGATGACAGGACACTCGCAGTCCAATCTCGTTTTGTCCAAGCGTGCCTGAATGCGACGCTTGCGTTCAGCCAACTTTTTTCGTATTCTGAAGTTCACTCGAAAACCCTCCGTGAATTGTGTGGGGGATCTTGCCGTCCCCAACCAAAACATGCGAATGCCGGGGAGTTTTCGAGTTTTTTTGTCGTTCTGTCAACCCCGGGCGCCCGGGCTTATGCTTGTTTAAGGCCTAGACGCGATGCGCACTTAAACCGAATCATCGACCGTCTGAAACAGAAGGATCCCAACGCGTACCCACGGGACGCTACAGCGGTTTCCTCCGAGGGGCAAGTCTCACACCATCAGAATGTGCTTGATCGGTTTGTGGATGAGCTCGCACTTCAGCACTGCCGGGCTGTTGGACAACTGAAGATTCGAATTACTCGCTGCCTGGGGTACACGTCCACCGATCACGCCGAGTTCGCCGACTGGCTGGCTGATGAACTCTCGCGGGGCAATACCGGGGATGCGTTGTTTGCGTGTGGCCAGTGTTTCCGAAAGCCCGCGCACGTTGCGATTCTCGCCGAGCGTTTCTTACGGGCTTTGTCCAGACAGCATGTTGGCAATCGGCAGGCTTGGCTGAAACCTCTGGCGGCAATACTTTGCTATCGCTCTGATGCAACCAAGGAAATCGGTTCGGATCGCTGCCTCGATATCACGAAGACTTGCCTCCAGCAAGTAATCCACGAATTACATCGAGGAAACGCGCAGTACATTTTCCGTTACGCCGCCTTGGTGATCGTGTTCATGCTGCGGCGGCGCGCCTACGACAACGGGTTCCTTGATCCGGACAGCGAACTGGCCGGTCGCATCAAAGACACCTTTCGGCGGGCAATCGAGGCGCATCGAAGCGGTCAGCTTCGTGTGATCGGCGGCGCGGTGGATCTGCCGCGAGCGCTCCAGCAGATGATTGATTACATCGACCGGCGCGGGATGGGCTCGATCTTGCTCGCAACCGCTGACGATTGACCAAGTTCCTGAAGCCCTTGGCTGGCGAAATGCCGCTGATTCGGGGAGGGCGGCTCGGTCTGCACTTGGAACTACCGCATGTCTCCGATGGTACGGCTTGCGCTCAGCCGAAAACCTCGTCGATGTTGTCGGACGTGAGTATCCGTTCGGCCCAGTTAAGTAGTTGCTCGCTACCGCACCCATCACCACCTTATTCAATATTGACCACGAATTCGCCGCTACGAGCGACACACACATTATCCTTGACGACAAAGCACTCGACCCAGTGCATCCCAGTGTATTTTGTACTCTCAGTCCGGCTTCGTCCGGCCTTGTTGCTGTCGTAGAAGTCGCCGCGTAGTTGCCCTGCACGTTGAGCTTCGTCGCCGGTGTTCACGACTTGCCAGAAGATCTTGTACGGCTTCGGGACGTTCGTGTGCGTTTGGAATTCCAGGTTTACGTTCTTCGGTAGTGGAGAGGAATTGTTGTGGAAAGCTATGGGGCGGAAACCATTCCGCATGTATCTCGCCGACACAGTTACTGTGTAACGTGAAGGGGCAATGTGCCAGCGGGGCGTCTCTCTGTGGGAAACGTCAAATCGCAAGAAATTCTTCGCGACCCGACCAAATGCCGAAATCGGTCTCTGGTAGGATCCGGGCAGGGGGCCACTGTAACTGGCCGCGACACGACTGCCAGCCGTGTCGCCAAACGCACCGCAAAGCAGACGCTCCAATTCCGTTGCCGACTGCGTATTGAGGAGACCGTCAATGTCCTCTTGGAGCCAATCCAACCAACGGAAGAACGCGTCAGGTTCCTTGCTGCCCTCGTCGTTCCACCTATCGGCGAAGTTCTCGCCCGGGTCAACGGGATTAACAATCACCCATTCCTCATTCTCGCACTTGATGATACCGGTATCCTGAAACCTCCGAATCTGGTCGAGGAATATCGCCAGTGTGTCGTAGACGGATGGCTGTTGCCGAAACGCGCTCGCTGCAAGTGTCGTGATGATCATAGAGATTGGCTTGTCGGATTCGTCCTGGCGCCCAGCGAACCGAACATCCCTGTGCCGCTTCAGTATCTGGATCGCCCGTTGTAGTGGCGTCCTGACGAGCTGGTCTGGCACATCTTCTACTTTGGCGAAGACCTTTCCGTGCTCCCGTTGGATCGTCGCCTTCTGGAGAATCGCTAGGCGATTGAAGGACGCGCGTTGCTGATTAGCAAACCAGTCGGCATATCCAGCAGGATTTGCCGGCCCCCAAATGTAGCTACTGGTCTGCTTACTTCTGTCAGTAAGTGCCACTGCTTGATCGCCGTAGATGGGATCAACTTGAGGTACGCGTAAAGGACGCGGCTTGCACGGCAAGACATCAAGATGGAAGCCGATGCTGTCTTCTTCGGCGTAAAGCAGTGTCCAGCATCGACGCCGCTCCGGGGCCAGCATCTTCCGGTATGTGCCATGACTCTTGAGACGATCGCCGACCGAGTGTTTCAGCGATCTAGGTGTATCAGCTTGCGAGGCGATACAACAGACAAGGTCTATGTCGTAGTCCGCCTCTTTGCCGTTTCGGATGGGCCGGACTACCGTACCAAGGCGGAAGGACCCTTGCGGGTAAATCAATGGGATTCGCGTGGCGTCAGGATAGTCGCCGCCTTCCAACCATTTCCCAACCGCCGTGTAGCGTTCCACCGCTTGGGTGTATTTGCTTGGCGGAATGTCGAGTTCTTCCGCCATTCGTTGGAGCAACGTATCAACGATCAAGATTCGGTTGTCATTCATCCGTGCCATTTTTCACTCCGGTTGTTGAACTCTGATCGTCGGGACAAACCCACCCGTCTTCCGATTCTGGTCGTAAACGACGAACGGCAAGTCAGCCTTGGGCATCCACACCCGGCCGATCTCGATTGCGCAGGCCACCGGCACCGCTGGAAAAACATGGAGTTGGGCGTCTTCGCCGTGTTGCGCTTTCATATCGTTGAATGCGCGTCGGAGGATCTCCCTGAATTGCCTGAGTTGCCCTCTGCCTTGAAGAAAGTCGTTGTGCGGCGACGCATGCGTGACGTGCCAGATGGCAATGTCGTCGCCGAGTACATCGGTCACTCGTTGAAATCCGACGTCTGCGCTCAAGGAAAGGACCAAAGCGACCTTGCTGCTCGCCGGGTTTCCGGTGGTTGCAACTGTGAAAGCGAAGTCAGATGGTTCGGCCTGCCACTTCCAGGTGGCCGGTTCCCTGTGAAGCTGATAGACGTCCGCAGTCGGGATGTCCGAGATTTCCGCGCCGAGTGCGACAAGCAGTGGGATCGGCGCGAAACCGAACACGCACAAATGCATGATCTGGCCTGACACGATCGCCGGTCGAACGTACCGATCCATCTGTCGTCTCAGGTGCTCACGTTCGATTTCCCAGTAGGCGGGTTCGGCGTCCGTGTAACTACTGTTTTTCAGCCCGAGTGAGAACGGCTGTGCGGAAGCCGGATACCTATCTGGCACCATCGCCAGAGAAGCCTTCGAGTATGAAAGTGGAGAATCGTGCTCCCCGACTTTGGCCCCATACATCAGAATGTGGGATTGTCGGTCCTCTTGGATCTCGGTCAACAGTTCGATGCGAGCCTCGTGGTCGACCTTCATCTTTGTCAGCAACTCGACGGGATGGCCTTGAACGTCTACTTTGTCGATCAGGCGATGGTGGGCATCACACATCAGCATCAGATTGCTGATGGCCGACTTCAGTTGTTCCGATAACACCTTGTCGCCGCGGGGCCCGGTGGGCTTGTCCGAGACAATGTGGGCAATATACGAGCTATTGAACTCGAACTTCGTCAGATCGTCTCGATACAGCGGACGGTTGCAGCCGGCGTACTGGCAACGTCCAGCGGCCTTGCCCCAAAGGCAATGTCGAATTGGGTCGGGAATGTAGCTTACTGACAAGACCGAGGTCCTTTCGAATGCTTGGTCACGCGGCGTTGTGGATGATTCATTTGCGATCTACAGAAAGCAAAGCCCGTGCCAATTCCAGATGGTCCGTTATTTTGTCGCAAGACCACGGTATTCCAGTCTCTCCCAGGCTTTGATCCAAACGAGGGCACAAGATGTCTTGCAGGGCCGCAAGAATCGTTGTGAATCGAGGGCGATTTGGTGACAGCACACGCGCACAAAAAAACGGCCCGTTCGTGTCACGGGCCGCTAACGCCGGAGCTGTGCTTGGCTAGGTCGATTCGGGCATGGGAAACCACTTGGTCAGATCTAGTTCGCCAATGTAGACGTACCGCCAGTCGTAGCCCTCCTGAATTGGGGCGAAGATTGAGCGGAATTCGTTCACGTAGAATCTGCCGCCGCTGTAGCCTTTGTGATCGCGGATCTTGGCAGCGACTTCGGCGGCAGCCGGTGGACCAATCACCTTACTGAGCTTCACACGTTTCTCGACATTCGGACGAGGCGAGAAGCTGTAGTAGATGTCGCTCCCGCCTGCGGCAAGGACGTAGGGGATACCGGGATGCGGTCCTGTCCACTCGTCACCGGGGCTCAAAGGGCTCCCATCCCAGCCGATCGGCTCGCCGCTGAGCGTCTTCCCCTCAAACTCGAACCGAAGTGGCCGATCGTAAACGCCAGCCAGGTAATAATGGCTCGATCCAATCACCGGCACGATGACCTGTCGGTACTCGTTGATGTAGAACGACCCCATCGGTCCATTGCCATGAGCGACCTTGACGGCGTTGACCAAGGCAACCAGTTCCGGGTGCTCCTCTGTGGTTGCCCGCCAGATTTCGTCGTCGGGCGTCTCATAGATCATGCCGATCTTGTTTTGTTTCACGCTGTACTTGGCGTCCTTGGAGACGCTGCGTGGGCAATTCCCTGCAAATCTTGGATATTCAGGCACGTCCGTCCTCCTTCGGAAACCATGTATTGATGTTGATTCTCCCAACATAGAAGGGCTGCCACGATTCCTCAGGTGTCCATTGGGCCTCGACGGGGCACTTCGTCAGCACGACACCGCATGGATTGACGATGAATCGGACCGCGCCAGTTCGGCGAATACCACGCAGAGCATGAATGAGTCCTCGATCCTGTTGTCTTGGGTAGATGGACTGGCCCCCTTCGTCATCCACGCAGTAGTAGTAGATTTGACTACGCCGATTCAAGTTGAAGGGAAAGCCAACGTAGGGCAGCTTCCAGGGATCGCCAGGTTGGAGGTAATCGCAGCACCCCAAATCAATGGGTTCGTCTTCGTCAAACGGGTTCTCAAACAGAAGCTGATCTTGCAATTCGCCGGCGAGGTACCGTCTTCCTGAACCATCACTCGCCGGCACCAGCACTTGACCATACTCGTTGATCATGAACGACCCGCCACCACTGCCGCCAGACTTCCGCTTGGCGCGTTCAACGGCATTAGCAAGGTGCGCCGCAGCATCGCATTGGCAGGCTGCACAGGTCGCAGTTCCCTCCTCCGTCTCCCAATAAATGACCGGCCACATGCGGCCCCCCAGGTACGTCAGGTGGAAAACGCTGCTGTCCCCAGGTATCCGGGAATACCGCCCATACCAAGGGCGTGGTTCAAAACTGTGAAATGCGTTGGCTTTCACCTTCATCAGTTGCCACCTCCATCGTCTCGGTCAGGAAACTCCAAGCCACTGTTCAACACGCAGATGAAAAAGACCTTCCCGGCTTCTCGGTACAGGGCATGTCTTGCCTCGTTCAGCTCGATCTTGCTGATGGCTTTTCCAGCATGATGCAATTCACGGACCAAATCAACCAGTTTGTCCGCATCGGCGCCTTTTTCAGCGTCCTTCGCGCGGGTTCTACCCCTTGCGTAAACTTCACCGCCTTTCACCTTCCTACTCAGAACGCCTCCAGATTTCCGCTTGAATCGCACGCCGTCGTCTGCAATGGGCAAATCCGCGAACGGATACTCACGTCCGACAACATCGACGAGGTTTTCGGCTGAGCGCAAGC
>Ga0351860_1118_pt1 | contig 12169 bp, 8 predicted proteins | sample BONcelHFGM3001F8_FD_206791 | JGI IMG/M metagenome (GOLD analysis project Ga0351860, IMG submission 206791) | Enriched cells from coal bed in the Powder River Basin, Montana, United States - BONCAT cells FGM rep2 HSBNCT.FGM.300.1.F8 ...
TATTTATCAATAATTTCATAATATAGCTATTATAAGCTGATTGTGATGAAATAATGCATCTTGATTTTTCCACAATTTCCGTTAGAATATTAGCACTCGTAAGGTTAGTGTGCTAAATTCATCACACAACATAAGCAACTGAGAGGAGGTTCACAACATGAAACTGGTACCGTTGGGAGATCGAGTAGTTCTTCAGCGACTCAATGAAGTCGAGGAGAAGACAGCGGGCGGCATTGTGCTGCCCGACAGCGCCAAGGAAAAACCCCAAGAGTGTAATGTAGTCGCAGTGGGGCCCGGCAAACTTGATGACAGTGGCAAGCGCATTGCTCCGGATGTTAAAAAGGGCGACATCGTTATTATCGCCAAGTGGGGCGGCACGGAAATCAAGATTGGCGGAAGCGAATACGTCATCGTCAGCGAAGACGACATCATGGCAAAAGTCGAGAAATAATCGGACTTACTAAGGAGGGACGATCTTATGGCCAAACAACTGGCATTCAACGAAGAAGCGCGCCGCGCGCTCGAGAGAGGCACCAACATTGTTGCCGATGCCGTACGCATCACACTCGGGCCCAAGGGCCGCAACGTAGTTCTGGAAAAAAAGTGGGGCTCCCCCACAATCACCAATGACGGCGTGACCATCGCCAAGGAAATCGAACTGGAAGATCCCTATGAAAACATGGGCGCCCTGGAGCCGGGCCAGTTCGTGGCCGCGGGCCAGCCCCTGGCCGTGCTGCAGGATATTTCGGTGTACGAGATTCCCGTGCCCCTGCCCCTGTCGGACTGGAAGGCGCTTGCGCCCAACCGCACGGCAAAAAGCCTGAGCTACGACCCCATGCCCGTGCGCGTGAACTGGGAGGACACGGACAAGACCCAACACTCGTGCACCGGGGATGTGGTGCGCATGGGCTCTCAGCTTGACCCGCGCAACCGCATGGTGGATCTGGTGGTGGAAGTGTCCCCGGACGCGCGCCACGAGTGCGACATGCCGCTCATGGCGGGCATGTTCACGGACGTGGAATTCACGGGCCAGAACCTGGACGGGGTGGCGCCCATTCCGCGCCGCGCCCTGCGCGAGGGCAACAAGGTTTACGTGGTGGAAGACGGCAGGTTCGCGGTGCGCGACGTGGTTCCGTGGCGCAGCATCGGCGAGGAAGTCTTCATTGAGCAGGGCCTGCGCACGGGCGATGTGGTGATTACGTCCGTGGTTGAGGAAGTGATTCCCGGCATCAAGGTCCATATCATCGGCGGGATTGAGGACGCCGCGGCGGACCAGGCGCCCGGAGAACCCGGACAGAAATAACGCAAACACACGGCGCGGGCGCATGCGCACGGCCCGCCGCAATGATCTGCTAAGGATAACAATGTCATGCTGAAAAGCCTTGTCAAAGCTTCGGTCAACAATCCCATGGTCGTGAACATTATCATGTTCATGATTATCGGCATGGGCCTGTTCTACACCGCGAACACGCGGCGCGAGACGTTTCCCAATCTGCAGATGGATATCATCAACATCACGGTGATTTATCCGAGCGCCAGCTCCGAAGAAGTGGAAGAAGGCGTGACCATCAAGATTGAGGAAGCCATCGAGGGCGTGACCGGCATCGACTATGTGACCAGCTCATCCAGCGAAGGTGTGAGTTCGGTGCTGGCGTATCTGAAAACCGATGTGAAGAGCGCGAACGAAGTGCGCGACGATATCAAGAGCAAGGTGGATCAGATTTTCACGTTCCCGGATGACGCCGAGGAACCCAGCGTGGTGCTGCTCGAGCATGAGCAGGAGGTCATTGCCCTGTCCATTTACGGCAACGTGGACGCCATGACCCTCAAAGGCCTTTCCGACGAAATCAAAGATGAACTGCTCGATATTCCCGAGATATCCAAGGTGCAGATCAAGGGCGTGCGCAACCGGGAAATGGCGGTGGAGATTTCCGAAGAAGCCATGCGCCGCTACGGCATCACGTTTGATGAAGTGGTGCGCGCGGTGCAGAGCTATGACCTGGATGTGAGCGGCGGCACCATCAAGACCGATGTGGAGGAAATGACCCTGCGCGCCGTGGGCCGCAGCTACCGGCCCGAGGAACTGGGGGCCGTGACCCTGCGCGCCGACACAGGCGGCGTCACGGTGCAACTGCGCGATGTGGCCGAAGTGGTCGAAGATTTCCAGGATGTGAATTACGAACTCATGTACAACGGCATGCCGGGCGTGGTGCTGTATGTGATGAAGACCAACACCGAGGACACGATCAATATCGCGGAAGCCGTCAAGAAATACACAGCCGAAAAAAGCAAAGTCATGCCTCCCGGCGTCAAGCTGGATTTATGGAACGATTCGAGCGATATTCTCAACCAGCGCATTCAACTGCTCATGAAAAACGGGCGCTACGCCATCGTGCTGGTCTTCGTGCTGCTCATGATCTTCCTGGGCTGGCGCCTGTCGTTCTGGGTGGCCATGGGCCTGCCCGTGGCGGTCATGGGCACCATGATTCTGCTGCCATTTTATGACGTCACGATCAATATGATGAGCTTGTTCGCGTTCATCATGGTGCTGGGCATCCTGGTGGACGACGCCATTGTGGTGGCGGAAAACGTACAGCAGTACATCGAGCGCGGGGACCCGCCGGTCAAGGCCGCGATCAACGGAGCGGTCGATGTGTTCCCGGCCGTGTTCGCATCCGTGGCCACAACCATCCTGGCGTTCATGCCCCTGGTTTTCGTTCAAGGCCTGTGGGGCAAGTTCATGTTCCCCATCGCCGTGGTCACCATCCTGGGGCTGGTCGTGTCCCTGTTTGAATCTCTGTTTATTCTGCCCGCGCACCTGGCGCACAGTTTGCGGCCCATTGAAGAAATGCAAACGTCCAACACGTTCTTCGCGCGGCTGCGCAGAAAAACCGACGCCGCCATCCAGGGCCTCATTCACTACACATACAAACCGGTGCTCAAGCTGGTCCTTCGCTACAACTGGGCTTTTGTGGCCATAGGGTTCGCCCTGTTCATTTTCGCCATCGGCGTTGTGGCGTCGGGCAAGATCAAGTTCATTTTCTTCCCGCCCATCGACAGTGAATACATGGTGGTGAATTACGATTTGGAGCCCGGGCGCTCCATGGCCGTGCATGACCGCACCGCGGCCAGCATTCAGGACGCCACGGATAAACTCAACAAAGAATATATGGACAAGCGCGAAAAGCTGCTCAAGACGCCCAAGGGCCGCGCCCTGAAGGAAGATGGAGCGGACACACAATTTGTGGTGCGCACGGTCACGGTCAAGGGCGGCGGCATCGAGCGCGGCGTGAATCCCAACCAGGGCAGTTTGTTCATGGAGGTGCTGGGCGGAGAAACCAGGGGGTTCGGATCCAAGGAAATCATGAACCGGTGGCGCGAGTTGATGGGCGAAATGCCCGGGGTGCGCAAGCTGGATATCGAGGCGACCGTGGGGCCGCCGGGCGGCGATGTGGTGGAGGTCATGCTCATCGGCAAGGACATGGACGCTTTGCGCAAAGCCGCGGGCCTGGTCAAGGAAAAGCTGCGCAATTTCAACGGCGTGTATGAAGTGCAGGACAGCCTGGAATACGGCAAGCGCGAGTTGCGCATGACTCTGAATGACAAGGGCAAATCCGTGGGCCTGACTCTGGGCAGCCTGGCCCTTCAGGTGCGCCAGGGCTTTTACGGCCACGAGGTGCACCGCATCCAGCGCGGCCGCGACGAACTCAAGGTCTGGGTGCGCTACCCCAAGAACGAGCGCGACAGCATCGCGGACTTCGAATCCATCCGCGTGCGCACGCCTTCGGGCGCCGAAGTGCCCCTCATCGAGGTCGCCGATATCACGTCGGACCGCCAGTTGCTGTCCATCAACCGCTACGAGCGCAAGCGCCAGATCGTGGTCAGTTGCAAACTCGACCTGGATAAATTAACGCCCGATGAACTCAAGCTGGAAGTCAATAAGTTCATGCCCGATGTGCTGGCCAAAGTAACGGATGTAAAGCACAAGTTCGAGGGCCAGGACCGGTACCAGCGCCAGATGATGACGAGCATGATGCGCGGGTTCCAGATCTGCCTGATTCTGATTTTCGTGATTATTGCATTGACATTCCGCAACTACCTGCATGCACTCATGATCATGCTGCTTATACCCATGGGCTTTATAGGCGCCGTGGCCGGGCACCTGATCGTGCCGCTCATCAATGCGCGCGTGGACCGCATGGATCTGACCATGCTCAGCATGGGCGGGATCGTGGCCCTGGCCGGCATCGTGGTCAACGACTCCATCGTGATGATACACGCCATCAAGGGCAACATCGGCGCGGGCATGGCCGTGCGCGAGTCGGTGTACCAGGGCGCGGTGAGCCGTTTCCGGCCCATTGTGCTCACCACGGTCACGACCAGCATCGGCATGATGCCGCTGATTCTGGAAAAATCCCTCCAGGCCCAGTTCCTCATTCCCATGGCCGCGTCCATTGCATTCGGTTTGCTGGTCGCCACCTTCTTTACGCAAATCTGGCTCCCCTCGGTGTTCCTGGCCCTGAACGCGCTCAAGCGGTTCTGGTACTTCCTGGCCAAGGGCAAGCTGTACACGCCCGAGGAGATCGAACGCAACGGGTTGCCGGACGGCAATTTCATCAAGGGCCTGTTCCCCTGGTGGCTCACCGCGGGCCTCATGGCGGGTCTGGCTGTCGGGTTCGTAATATTCGCGCTGATTAAAAAGTAACGGGCCGCGCCATAAATTCGTTGTCAAAAAGCCCCGGCGGCATGCCGGGGCTTTATTATTATTTTTTGCACATGCCGCAACAGGGTGAAACCACTGAATATCTTGCCCGTTGATTTGCTTGTGATATAATATGCCGGAGCATAAAATATGCCGAACAAAAAGACGGAGTGAATACCATGGCCGAAGAACAGAATAATCCCGCACAGGATCCCGCACTGGATAAGATCGAAGGAATCGAATTCGTGGGCGAAGACCGCATGAAGGCGCGCGTGTATCTGCGTGCGATTCTGCCCCTGCTGGAAATCGTTGCCGAGGATGTCGAGAAATATAAGAAAATGATCGCTCCGTGGAATTGCGTGGTGCAGGTGGAAACCCTGGGCGACGAAGAAGCCGCGGCCCACATCATTATCAAGGACGGCGTTTTGCGTGTGGCGCCGGGCCGCCACCCCAGCCCCACCATCGGCCTGGGCTTCAAGACGCTTGAACAAATGAATATCACCCTGGGCGGGGGTATGTCCGGCATTCCCAAAATCAAGGGCCTGCTGCACGTCATCCTGCTCATCAAAGTCATGCAGTTGCTCAATTCCCTCAAGATGCTCATGCCCGAATTCACGGCCGCCACGGATGAGGAGAAGATGATCAAGGTCAAGATGCTGCTGAGCATGGTGACCACGGCCATGCAGGAAATGTGCAACAGCGGCGACGAGTTCATCGGACGCCTGGTGCGCGGCAGCAAGGGCAAGGTCATCCAGTGGGAAGTGCCCAAAGGCCCGCAGGCGCACGTGATTCTCGAATCCCCGAACATCAACGCTTTTAAGGGCAAGCACGCCAAGCGCCCCTATCTGATCATGAAATTTGCAGACCTGGACAGTGCGTACAAGGTGCTGTCCGGCGAACTGGACGCGGTGCAGGCCACGGCCACCCAGGCCATGAAACTGCGCGGCCCCAGTGAATACGGCATGCGCATCGGCAACATGATGAAGCGCGTGGAAAATTTCATGATGCCCTCCGAGGGCTGAGCCGCTTAGCATTTCGCGGGTTGCTTTTTCGCGTCCAAAGCCTTCAGAATGCCATGCATTTATTGGATCCCGTTTCATTTGCCTGCAATCATCTTTCACAGAATTCCTGTTTCCGGTCTATAATGTTCTATTAAATCCCGCGCCGCACACCGGAATCGGCATTGGCCGTGCCGGTAAGCGGCGCACAGGAATCACGGTATTGTGATGCAGCCATCCCAGAAAACTCCCTCTCCAGGCCGCGCCCTTGCCGCCATGCTTTTGCTTGCGCTCGTCCTGCTCCTCGGAACCCTTTTCTTTTTTCGCGGCCTGGGCTCGTTTTACTTCGCCGGGTTTGTTGCTGATAATCTCGGGCATTTCCACGATGACGCCGTGTGCATTGCGCAGGGCAGCCTGCCATACAGCGATGCGTTCAGGGAATGCGTTGCCGTGGCCAGAAAAGCGCCGGCCCGGACTGTGGTGTTCGAGTATCCGCCGGCAACAGGCCTGCTGCTCGGGCTCATGGGCCTGGCCTCGGGCGCGGACCCCATGGCTTTCCAGATGGTGTTCATGGGGTGCATGTTCCTCATCATGCTGCTGATTTTCATGATCGCGTACAATGAAGCCGAAGCCCTGCGCGCGGCGCATGGGCCGGACCGGCGCGCGCATGTGTTTGCGGCCACGGCCGCAACCCTGCTGGCCGTTGGGCCCGTGGCCCTGGTGTCGTTCGATCTCATCCCGGCCGCGCTCACCCTGGGCGCGCTGCTGTTGGCGTTGCGCAGGCGCTCCGCGGCAGCGGGCGCGCTGCTCGGGCTGGCCGTTGCATTCAAGGGCTATCCCGTTGTGCTGCTGCCCCTGTTCGCCGCCATCGCGCTCAAGCGCGGCCGCGCGCAGGGTGCGGCCGGCGCTGCGGGGTTCGCGTCCGTGCTGGGCGCATTCACCCTGGCCGCGCTCCTGATTTCGCCCTCGGGGTTTGCGGCTTCGTTCGCTTATCACAGCGGCCGCGGCCTGGAACTCAACAGCGTGTACGCGGCCCTGCTCGTGCTCATGAAATATTTCGGCGTAATCGAACTGGCAAAACATTTCGATCACGGATCCTGGAACCTCACGGGAGGTGGCGTGGTGCGCATGTTTGAAGCGGTGTCCACCCTCCTGCTTGCGTGCGCGTTGCTGCTCGGCGCCTGGCGCGGCTGGGCCCTGTTCTCTCAAACCAAAAACACGCCGGAATCCGGCGGTGCGGCGGGCCGCGACATGGACGCGGCCCTGCGCTGGGCCGTGGGCGTGCTGTGCCTTTTCATGGTGTTTTTCAAGGTGGGATCGCCGCAGTTTCTGTGCTGGATTGCTCCGTTTATTCCCCTGCTGGTTCTGCGCAACGGGGCGTGGATATGGGCGGTGCTGTTCGTGCTGGCCGGGCACGCGGGCGCGGCCGTGTTTCCGCACCAGTGGGCCGCGTACGCGGGCGGGCTGCGCGCAGCCCCGGCGGCTATGTTGCTGTTCGGCAAATGGGCGCTCCTTGTTCTCGGAATTTCCGTTCTATCGCGCAACCGCTCTCTTGACTCCGGGCCAGGAGGCGTGCGGCCATGACGCAGGCACGCCGTTTCGCGCTGGCCGCGGCCGCATTCGGGGCCTGCGTGATGATCGCGCAGATCCTTTTATTCCGCGATCTTATGGCTTTGAGCCTGGGCAGCGAATTGGCAATCGGACTCATCTTCGCGGGCTGGCTCACAGGCGTGTCCGCGGGCAGCGCGCTCGCGGGCCTTTGGGTGCGTTACCGCAAGGCACCTCCTGTTACGGTTGCGGCCTGCCTGGCTCTGTTCGGATTTTCAACGCCTTTATGCATAATGCTTGCACGCTGCATGCGGCCCTGGGCCGGATATATCCAGGGCGAAGCCGCGCCGTTCGGCGCGCTTGTGTGGATGATTCCGGCAGCGGCCGCGCCCGCCGCATTTCTCGCAGGCGCCGGGTTTGTGCTGCTGTGCTCTGCGGTAAATGCGAACGCCGGAGACACGGATCCATCTTCCTCCCCCGAAGTTTCTTCGGGCCGGGTTTATGGACTCGAAGCACTGGGCAGCATGGCGGGCAGCCTGTTGTTCACATTCCTGCTGGTTTTCCTGCTGCCGCCCATTGCGCTGTGCCTTTGCCTGGCCGCGGCCATGATGCTGGCGGTTGCTGTGTGGCTACCCGGCGCGGCGCGCACCCTGGCCATGGCCGCGTGCGCCGCGGCCGTGGCCGGCGCCCTGCTCCTTTCACCCATGCTGGAAACCCTGTCGCGCGGCGTGCAGTGGGGTCGTGCGGACATCGCGGCCAATGAGGAATCCATTTACGGAAACATCACGGCCATTCGCCAGAACGCACAGGTGAGCCTGTTCAGCAACGGGCGGCTGGCCGGTGTTACTGGCGAGTCCCCGGGCGCGGCTTTTCGCGCGCACGCCGTTATGTGCTTGCACCCGCACCCCCGGCGCGTGCTTCTCGTGGGCGCGGACACGGACACTATCCGCGAAATGCTCAAGCACAAGCCCGAGCATATTACCGTGGTGGAACTGGATCCGGTGCTGTGGGCGCTGCGCGAGCGGTTTCTTTCGCTCCCGGACCTCAAGATGCTCAATGATGATCGCGTTTCCGTGACAATCACGGATGCGCGCACGTTCATCAGCAGGCCCGGAGGCCTGTTCGATATCATGCTCGTGAATGTGGGGGATCCGGAAACCCTGCTCGTGAACCGCTATTACACGCGCGAATTCTTCCGCGCCGCCGGAAAGCGGCTTGCGCCGCGCGGCCTGTTCGCGCTCGCCGTTTCTTTTCAGAGAAATTCCACGAGCGCCTGGCAGGCGGATCTCCTGGGCTCCCACCTTAAAACCATGGACACCGTGTTTCCGCGCCTTCTGCTGCTGCCGGGCCAGGACGGCGCCCTGTTGGTTACATCGCGCGACGCCCCGCTCGCGTATGGCGCCGCGCCCGCGGTGGCGCGTTATGTGGAGCGCGGCATTGCGTCCGATCGTTTCGACCCCATGCTGCTTGTGGAAGCACTGGACTCGGATGTGCTGGCCGAAGCATTGAAGCAGCCGCGTCTCATAGGAGCAACAAACGCCGGGGACCTGATGGAATACGACATGCGCGGGGACCGTATCGGCTATGTTTTTGACAGGTTAAAAAACCGGCCGGACGCGCGCGTGAACCGTGATTTCCAGCCGGTGAGCACGTATTACCAGACGCGCGTATCCAGCGAATTGTTTCGAGGCCCCATGCAGCGCTTAATGAAGCGCATCACGCGCCGGTCCGTATTTGTTTATTCCATATGCGCGCTGCTCGCACTGGCCGCCGTGTTCGCGGCCCTGCGTTTCACAGGCGTTGCGGGCCCCGGGTCCGCACTTACGCCCGCGGCCGCGGCCGCGGGGTTCTCGGGCCTTGTTCTGGAAATTGTGATTCTATTCTTCTTTCAGGTGCGCAATGGCGCGGTATATCAATTCGTGGGCCTGGTGCTGGCCGCGTTCATGGCCGGCGCATGGACAGGCGCGGCGCTGTGCCGCAGATTCGCCACAACCGCACGCGTGCGCAGCGCCGCGGTTCCCCTGCTGCTCATGCTGGGCTTGTGCGCGGGCCTTGCGGCGAGCAACGCTTTATCCGGAGTTGCAGCCGGAGCGCCCGCGTTCCTGTTATCCATGGGCGCAACCCTGGCCGCGGGCGCGCTGACGGGCGCATTTTTCTCTCTGGCAACAGCGGCTGCGCGCGGCCGCGCGGCCACGGGCCGGATTTATGCCGCGGATCACGCGGGCGCGGCCCTGGGCGCGGCGTGCGCCAGCGCTTTCATCATTCCCCTGGCAGGCATTTCCGGCGCCCTGTGGCTGAGCTGCGCGGCCCTGGCCGCTGGCGCGGCGTACCTGTTCATGCCAGGCCGATCTTGACACCGGTCCCGGTTTAGTGGACAATATGCCCGTGGATGATATGCCGAATAACAACCGATTCCGTCCCGTGCTGCGCCTGGCCGCAGGTGTGGCGTTTCTGTTCCTTTTAATTATTGCGGGTTATTCGTGGTGGATTACGCGCCCGGTCGCCGGAGCAGTGGTGGCCGCCCTGCCCATTGGGGACGGCATGCTGCTTGCGGGCCATGCGCGCCTTTCCATGATGCCTCCCGGGGAAATGGCATTCCTCCCATCGCCCATCCGCCTGGCCGCGCGCGCGCACCGCTACACATCCGATTGGCGCCTGCTCTCCGCGGGCGAAAAATCCGGCCCCGGCATTAAGCTCGCGGTTTCTTTCGGAGATGTGAGCACCCTGCCCCCTGTGAGTGCGGGCGGACACGGCATCCTGGCCGCGGCCCTGCCGGATCGCATTGTGCTCCTGGGCGCCGACGGCGCCAAGCAGAACGAATATGTTGTCAAACAGACGACCATGCGCAGCATCGCGGCGTCCGCTGACGGGCGATGGGCCGCCTTTGCATGCTCGCGCCCCGCGCTCCTCAAAACCCAGGGGCGCCAGCCCGGCATGGACCCGTATGAAAGGCAATCCGCGCCCGCACAAACCGGCGCACAAACCGCTTACCGCCTTTTTGTTTCTGACGGCAAATTGAATAATGTCAAAGAAATCGATATTTCGGGACTGTATCCCTCTCTGGGCCCGGGCGCCCTGGCCTGGAACGATACGCCCGAGCTGCTCTTTACCGGATACGTCAAGGACAACCACGACCTGCTCACAACCTACCGCGTGGACCCGCAATCGGGGTCCATCACGCCCGCGCCCGGCCAGACCGACTGGGGCCCGGTGTTCGCCCTGTCTCCGGATGGAAAAACCGCAGCCGCCGTGGGCAGCCGCGGCCTCACGCTCACCAACACCCAGACCGGCGCGCAGGACCACATCCCCGCCATATCTCCGCCCGAGCGCGTGCTCCCCGCATGGCGCCCCGACGGAAAACGCGTGGCTTTCGCTTTCCTGCCCCGCAGCGCCGGCGCACCCACTCAGGACAAAGCCCCGCAACCGAATGCGCTCGGACTCAAAATCATTGTCATGGATGCTGCGTTGCGCAACATCACAGCCCAGAGCCAACCGGTCAAGGATTTCACCTGCGGGCTCTGCACCCCCTATTGGTCCCCGGACGGAGAACGCATTTTCATCAATGGAACCACATTCCAGGAGCGCCGCGCCGGATTCTACATCCCCCGCCACGTGGTCCTGTGCTTTGATATCAAATCCCAATCCGTTTCTTTTCCTTCGGACTTTGCGCCCCTCTGGAAATAACCCCCTGTCAATTGCCGCGAACCGATATATAATGGAACATCATGGATGTGCGCGCATTGTTTATCGAGGGATTGAATCTGGGCCGCGAACGCGAGCATGAACGCGCCCTGGACTGCTTTGACCGTGTGCTGCAGGCCGACCCCGCCCAGTCGCTCGCCCGGTACAATCGCGGCGTGTGCCTGCTGCGCCTGGGCCGCTACAACGAGAGCGCCGCGGCTTTCAAGCAGCTTCTGAGCGAACGCCCGGGCGACGCCGACATATTCAACAACCTCGGAAAAATCCTGTCCGGCTCAGGCAACCACGAACAGGCCCGCACCATCTTTGAAAAAACCCTCAGCATGGCCCCGGACCACGCCGACGCCCTGTGCCGCCTGGGCATCATCTATGGCCGCAACTTCGGGGACGTGGACCGGGCCTCGGACCTGTTCCGCAAAGCCCTGGCGCTTAACGAAAAACTGGCGCCCGCGCACCTGGGCCTGGCCATCTGCCACCACCACAACGCCGACTACGAAGCCGCCGCGCACCACCTGCGCCGCGCCATTGAACTCAACCCCCAAAGCGCGGCCGCGCACAACCACCTGGGCATCGCCTGCATGAAACTGGGCGATGAACAAAACGCCGACAAACACTTCAAGCAGGCGCTCCGCATCGACCCCAACGCAAAACTGCGCCACGAAAACCTGTGGCAGTTCCAGGACGAATATCAGCCCCCGCCCGCCTACCGCGATGGAATGCTGTCCGGCAACTCGATATTTGATTGCGCCTTGAGATACTTGTCCAGAAATTTCACGGCCACGCCCAGGGCCCACTGCTCGTCATCATTGAGCAGGTCATGCGCCTTTTCCGGAAATTCATAAAAATACACAGGCGCGCCCGCGCCTTTCAAATGCGCATACATGGCGCGCGACTGCTCCACGGGCACAAGGTGGTCCACCTCGTTGTGAAACATGAGCGTGGGCGCGGCGTGGTCCAGATACGATGCCGGCGACGCTTCCGCCGCATCCTGTTTTGTAAACCTGGCGCCCCCGAAAATAAACCGCGCGGTTTCGCGCTGCACCGGGTCCAGAATCGTCAGATCCTGGTGCCCGTAGAACGAAATCACCGCCTGCACTTCGGATGTTACGCCCTCAAATTCCGTATCCGCGTGCTGAAGCTTTTTGACTTGAGATGTCACGGCCACAATGGACGCGATGTATGCGCCCGCGGAAAATCCGGTCAGGGCCGCGCGATCAGGATC
>Ga0351860_1120_pt1 | contig 12093 bp, 8 predicted proteins | sample BONcelHFGM3001F8_FD_206791 | JGI IMG/M metagenome (GOLD analysis project Ga0351860, IMG submission 206791) | Enriched cells from coal bed in the Powder River Basin, Montana, United States - BONCAT cells FGM rep2 HSBNCT.FGM.300.1.F8 ...
GGACTGGAGTTTGTTGAGTTTATCGGCCTGGGCCTGGAGTTTGGCCTGTTCTTTGGCGACGACTTCCTCCGGGGCCTTGGCCAGGAAGTCTTCATTGCTCATCTTGCGTTGGGCCTGGTTCACTTCTTTGCCCAGTTTCTCCAGTTCCCGGTCCAGGCGCCTGGCCTCTTCCGTAAAGTCGATGATGCCCTTCAGGGGCATGAAGATGTCCACCGACTCGACCACGGCCTTGGCTGCGGCCGCGGGCGGGCCGGCGGCCGAATTACAGTGGAGATCCCGGACCCGGCCCAGGATTTGGATGGACTGCCGGTGGCGGTCAAGGGTCTCAATGGCCCCGGCCTCGGGGCTGTGGAGAAAGACCTCCACCTGGGTGCCCGGGGGCACGTTCATCTCGCCCCGGATATTGCGGATGGCGGTGATGGTAGCCATGACCAGGTTCATCTCCGCCTCGGCCTCGGGGTGGTCGAATTGGGGGTCCGGTTGGGGGTAGGGCGCCACCATGATGCTGCCCTGGGCCCCGGGCAGCTGCTGCCAGATTTCTTCGGTCATAAAGGGCGTAAACGGGTGCAGGAGGCGGAGAACGGCGCTGAGCACCTTGAGGAGGATTGACTGGCACTGGCGCCGGGTGGCCGCGGCCTCTTTATCATAGAGTTGCGGCTTGCTGAGCTCCAGGTACCAGTCGCAGAACTCGTGCCAGACGAACTGGTAAAGCGTGTTGGCGGCCTGGTCGAAGGCATAGGAATCCAGGCTCTTACGGGTCTCCCGGATGACCTGTTGGAGGCGGCTCATGATCCAGGCCTCCACCGTGGTTAAAGGCTGATCGTCCACAGGCTGGAAGCCTGTGCCACTATAGCCTTCCAGGTTCATGAAGGTGAAGCGGCAGGCGTTCCAGACCTTGTTGGCGAAGTTGCGGTAGCCGGCGATGCGCTCCTCGGAGAGGCGCACGTCCCGGCCCATGGCGGCGAAGGCGGCCAGGGAAAACCGGAAGGCGTCGGTGCCGTATTTATCCATGAGTTCCAGGGGATCGATGACGTTGCCCTTGGACTTGCTCATTTTCTGGCCTTCCGGGTCCCGCACCAGGGCGTGGATGTAGACCTCCCGGAAGGGGACTTCCCCCATGAGGTGAATCCCCATCATCATCATCCGGGCCACCCAGAAAAACAGGATGTCGAAGGCGGTGACCAGAACCGACGTGGGGTAAAAGAGCTTGAGTTCCGGGGTCTCGGTGGGCCAGCCCAGGGTGGAGAAGGGCCACAGGGCCGAAGAGAACCAGGTGTCCAGGACGTCGGTTTCCTGGACCAGGTCGCCGCCGGCGCAGTCGGGGCAGGCGGCCGGGTCTTCCCGGCTGACGATAATGCGGCCGCAGGCGCCGCAGGTCCAGGCCGGGATGCGATGGCCCCACCAGATCTGCCGGGAGATGCACCAGTCCCGGATATTGCTCATCCAGTCGTAATAGCTCTTGTCCCAGTTGGCGGGGATCAGCCGGGTGCGGCCGTCTTCCACCGCCGCCATGGCCGCCGCGGCCAGGGTCTTGACGGCCACGAACCACTGCTTGGAGATCAGGGGCTCCACCACGGTCTTGCAGCGGTAACAGTGCCCCACCGGCACGGCGTATGGCTCCATCTTGACCAGGAGGCCGTCGGCCTTGAGGTCTTTGAGGATCTGGGCCCGGCAGGCGAACCGGTCCATCCCCTGGTATTTGCCGGCCGCGGCGGTCATGAGGCCGGCTTCGTCGATGACCTTGACTGCGGGGAGATCGTGGCGCCGGGCCACTTCAAAGTCGTTGAGATCGTGGGCCGGGGTGATCTTCAGGGCGCCGGTGCCGAAATCCAGGGCCACGTAGGCATCGGTGATGACCGGGATGGGGCGTCCCAACACCGGCAGCCTCAGGGTGGCGCCGTGGTATTTCCGGTAGCGCGGGTCTTCGGGGTTCACGGCCACCGCGGTGTCCCCCAGCAGCGTCTCGGGGCGGGTGGTGGCCACGGTGAGGCCGTCGCCGCCCTCGGCCAGGGGGTACTTGATGTGGTAAAGGTGGCCGTCGGTGGGTTCGTGCTCCACCTCCAGGTCGGCCAGGGCCGTCTGGCAGCGGGGACACCAGTTGATGATGTAATCCCCCTTGTAGATCAGGCCCTCTTCATAGAGGCGCACGAAGACCTCCCGCACCGCCCGGGACAGGCCGTCGTCCAGGGTAAAGCGCTCCCGGCTCCAATCGCAGGAGCAGCCCAGGCGCTTGAGCTGGGTGATGATGTGCCCGCCGGAGCTGGCCTTCCATTCCCACACCCGCTTGATAAAAGCCTCCCGGCCCAGGGCGTGGCGGTCTTTGCCTTCGGCGGCCAACTGGCGCTCCACCACGTTCTGGGTGGCGATGCCGGCGTGGTCGGTGCCGGGCATCCACAGGGCGTCGAAGCCGTCCATGCGCTTGAACCGGATCAGGATGTCCTGCAGGGTGTTGTTGAGGGCGTGGCCCATGTGCAGGACGCCGGTGACGTTGGGGGGCGGGATGACGATGCAGTAGCCGGGTTTGGCCCCATCCGCCTTGGCATGGAAAAATCCCTGCCCTTCCCAATATTCGTACCACTTGGCCTCGATCCGCTGCGGATCGTAGACTTTGTCCAGAATTTCGGTCATGGTGGTCCTTATTAAAGATATTTGGGGAAGGGGGCCAGGGGCTTACGGCCCCTTAAAGGTTCGGTGCGCTGCCTCTGTGGCCAAACCCCATATGAAGCAATGTCATGTTTGTTGGCCAATGCCTCCCTTAATTCCCCGTTACCGCCAGGCGCAAATCCGCCGTCACCGGCAACTCCAACAGGTCGTGGCTCAGCAGCCGGGTGGAAAAGAACAGCACCTCCAAATTTTCTACTTCCCCGGTTACCGGGTACAGCCGGGCGATTACGTCATCGCCCAGTTCTTCGGACTCTTGTTCCGGGTAGGGAGGGCACTTGTCGATGTGCAGGATGTCCGCCTCCCGGTCATACTTGAAGGTCAGCTTCGCTGCCATTCTACTTCTCCTTACCGCCTCTTTGGTTTGAAATTCTATCACCAAGAGACCCGGAACGCCATGCCTGATAGCTATGGATATATGAGCTCCAGGCCCTTGCTCCAAGGTTTCTTTATCTCGGAGGGCGGGGGATGTCAAGGAGATTACGGCCTCCGGCGTCCCACGGGCTTGACAGTTAACCACCCGATTTGATATGACCAACTGGTCATGAATGAAGAACCGGCCCTCTCGACCTTTCGCCACCTGCCCCCGGACAAGCAGGAACGGGTGCTGGATGCGGCCCTGGCGGAGTTTGCCGACCAGGGCTATCATCAGGCGTCGCTCAACCGCATGGTGGCCCAGGCGGGGATCGCCAAGGGGTCGCTGTATCAGTATTTCCCCAACAAAGAGGGGATTTTTTCCTACATCTTCCAGTACGCCCTCAAGGCGGTGCGGCGCACCTTGACCACGGTCAAGGAAGAGACTTTGGAAGAGAATTTTTTTGTCCGCCTGGAAAAATCCCTGTTGGCGGGAGTGGCCTTCTCCCGGGAGCATCCACGGATATTCAGCCTTTATCTGAAGATTCAGTTCGATAAAAACGTGCCGTTCCGGGATGAATTTCTGGCGGCGGTGCGGCGCTATGCCACGGAGTATTTCGCCTCCCTGGTGCGCCGGGCCCAGAGCCGCGGCGAACTGCGGCCCGGCGTGCCCCGGGCAGCCACCCTGTTCCTGCTGGACGCGGTGTTCGACCGGTTTCTCCAGGCCGTGGCGGTCCCGGCCCTGGACGTCACCCTGGGCCTGCACCAGGCCACGGACGCGGCCATCCATCAACACATCCGGGAACTCATGAGCCTCCTCAAAGAGGGGTTGGCGGCGTAGGCAGTGGCCAGTGGCCAGTGGTCAGTAGTCAGTAAGGACAAAGAAGCTGATAACTTATCGGGTTTGACTACCCGAAAGGTTAATTAAGAATCTAGTGGCACAGGCGTCTCGCCTGTGCGGACTATAACAGCGGGCGAGACGTCCGCCCTACCTGATTGGCGGCGTGAGGGATCACCCCCGTAGGGGCGGACCCATGTGTCCGCCCAGGGCCGGCGCATACCTAACTGCGCCCCTGAATGAAATGCCATAATTTTTTTTGAAAATTATATGACCAGCCGGTCATAAAGGAGGCGGGATCATGATTTGGGGAGGCATCCAAGATCCGGCGCTGCACCCGATTTACGAGAAAGTGGCGGCGGGGGCGCGCCTGAGCCGGGCAGACGGCGTCACCCTGTTCGAGAGCCCCGACCTGTTGGGGGTGGGGCGCCTGGCTCAGATGGTCAAGGAGCGCCTCCACGGCCGCAAGGCCTACTATATCTATAATCAGCATATCAATTACTCCAACATCTGCGTCAATGGCTGCAAGTTCTGCGCCTTCGGGCGCAAGGCCGGGGAACCCGGGGCCTACGAGATGAGTCTCCCGGAGATTTTCGAAAAGGTAGAGGCCAGAGGCCATGAGCCCATTACCGAGATTCACATCGTGGGCGGCTGCCACCCGGACCTGCCCTTTACCTATTATCTGGACATGCTCCGGGGCATCAAGACCCGGCGGCCGGAGGTTCATCTCCAGGCCTTCACCGCGGTGGAGGTGGCCCACCTGGCCCAAAAGGCCGAAATGAGTGTGCCCGATACCCTGGCGGCCCTAAAAGAGGCGGGCCTGGGGTCGCTCCCCGGCGGCGGCGCCGAAGTCTTCGCCTCCCGGGTGCGTCAGAGCCTCTGCCCGGAAAAGCTTTCACCCGAGGGCTGGCTGGAAGTGGCCCAAATGGCCCACCGCCTCGACCTCAACACTAATGCCACCATGCTCTATGGCCACCTGGAGAGCGTGGCGGAGCGGGTAGATCACTTGGTACGACTGCGAGAGGCGCAGGATGAAACCCAAGGGTTCCTGACCTTCATTCCCCTGGCCTTTCATCCCGCCAACACCGGCTTGAGCGAGCTGGCCGGCCCCAGCGCCATCGACGACCTCAAGACCCTGGCCATCTCCCGGCTGATGCTGGACAATTTTCCCCACATCAAGGCCTTTTGGGTGATGCTGGGCCCGAAACTCTCCCAGATTTCCCTGTGTTTCGGGGTGGACGACGTGGACGGCACGGTGATGGAGGAGCGCATCACCCACATGGCCGGGGCCCAGACCCCCCAGGGCCTGACCCGGGCGCAGTTGCAAGCCCTGATCCGGGAGGCGGGCTGCGAGCCGGTGGAACGGGATACCCTGTATAAGATAGTGGGCAGTGGTCAGTAGTCAGTTGGTTTAGTGAGACAGAACCATAGAGGTTAACGGATGATTTTCGGCAAGCGTTTGGATCGTGATGAAGCTCGGCAACTCTGGGACCTGGACCTTCTGACCCTGGGGGCCGCGGCCGATGAGGTGCGCCGGCGTCTCAATCCCGGCAACCGGGTTACCTTCGTCATTGACCGGAATATCAACTACACCAACATCTGCACCTCCGGCTGCCGTTTCTGCGCCTTTTACCGGCCTCCCGGGGCCGGGGACGGCTACGTCCTGGATTGGGACGCCCTCGCCGCCAAGCTCGTGGAACTCAAGGACCAGGGCGGCAGCGGGGTCCTGCTCCAGGGCGGCCTCAACCCGGAGCTGCCCCTGGCCTATTACCTGGAACTCGTGAGTTTCATCCGGGGTTTCGGCCTGGCGGTGCACGGCTTTTCCCCGCCAGAGATTGCCTACATGGCCGAGAACAACGCCCTCAGCCTGGAAGACGTGCTTCGCCGCCTGATAAACGCCGGTCTGAGCTCCATCCCCGGGGGCGGGGCCGAGATTCTGGTGGACCGGGTGCGGCAGCAGATTTCGCCGCAAAAATGCTCGGCCTCCCGGTGGCTGGAGGTCATGGCCGCGGCCCACCGCGCCGGTTTAAAGACCAGCGCCACCATGATGTTCGGCCACCTGGAGACCCGGGCGGAACGGATTGAACATCTGGTCAAGATTCGTGACCTTCAGGACGTCACCGGCGGCTTTACGTCCTTCATCCCCTGGACCTACCAGCCCGGAGGCACGCACCTGGCGGGCGCGGCCCTGGGTGCGGTGGAGTACCTGAAAACCCTGGCCATCTCCCGCCTGGTGCTGGACAACGTGCCCCATCTCCAGGTCTCCTGGGTGACCCAGGGACCCAAGGTGGCCCAAGTGGCCCTGAAATTCGGGGCCGACGACTTCGGTTCCACCATGCTGGAAGAAAACGTGGTGGCCGCCGCCGGGGTGGGCTTCCGGCTGACGCGGCCCGAAATCGACATCCTGATCCGCCAATGCGGCTATGAGCCGCAGGTGAGGGATCATCGGTATAATTTGGCAGTGAGCAGTGAGCGGTAAGCGGTAAGCGGTGAGCAGAGAGCAGTAGATATGTACCCAATTTCGCTGATTAATTGGTGCCTTGGTGTCACAGGCTTGCAGCCTGTGCGCCTCCCCCGCAAGCTGCCGGTGTCACCAAAGACTTGGTCCTGGTTCCCAAGCTCCAGCTTGGGAACCCCATTGCAGGCAAAGCTCCTGCTTTGCGAGAGAATCATCTATATTATGGCGGCATGCGTCCCAAGCAGGAGATAGGGAACGAGGGAAATATGAAACCAGAAATCGCCATTATCGCCCGGGTGGGGGCGCATCAGGCCCTGGCGGCGGCGGGTGTGAAGCCGCATCGCACCGAGGTTTACTCCACCCCCTATGGCGACAGCCGCCCGGTGCATTGGTTCCGGCAGGGCGGGATTGATTTTGTGGTCATGTCCCGGCACGGCGAGGCGGGCTACGAGATTTCGGCGCCGTTCATTAATGCCCGGGCCAATCTCTATGCCTTGAAGACGCTGGGGGTGTCCAAGATCCTGGCCTGGGTGGCGCCGGGGTCGCTCAGGCAAGAGATGGCCCCGGGGGACCTGGTGGCGCCCCACGACGTGCTGGACGAAGGCAAAGGCGGACCCCACACCTTTTATAGTGGGGTGGGGTGGGGTTTCATCAGGCACCACCCCTTGTTCTGCCCGGAGCTGAGGGCGGCCATGCTGGGGGCGCTGGTGGATGTTCCTTTTGTGGTGCATGGCCGTGCGGTTTATGTGGCCACCACGGGCCCGCGCCTCGAAACCGCGGCGGAAATCCGCAAGTTTGGCCTCTTGGGGGGAGATTTGGTAGGCCAGACGCTGGCACCCGAGGTCTTCCTGGCTCGGGAACTGGAGATTTGTTATACGGCCCTGACTTACGTGGTGAATTACGCCGAAGGTTTGCTGGACCGGCCGTATGCGCCCGGAGTGCTGTTTGAAGGGCTGGCTACCCCGGCGGAAATCGAGCGGGTACGGGCGGTGGAGTCGGCCTTTCCCGAACTGGTCATCCGCTTGCTGCCGGCTCTGGCGGAAACCACCCGCCGCTGCCCCTGCCCCCGGCTCATGGAACGCTACCGCCTGAGGGGCGATCTCAATGATGACTGGCGGACTTGGGTAAGATAATGGGGGAAAAGGGAAAAAGGCGAAGAGGGGAAAAGGTTGAAAGGTGAATTCGCAATGATTGATAACTGCTGCTCACTGCTTACTGCTTACGGCTCACTCTATAAATGATTGCGCATGTAAGTAAATGGGTCCTGCAGGTGAGCGGGCCTCCCATCCGGGACGGAGCGGTGGTGGTGGCCGGCGGCCGAATTGCCGCGGTGGGTCCGGCGGCGGAGGTTTTGACCGGCTTTAGCGGGCTGGTTTGCGACCACGGTGACGGCGCCATCCTGCCGGGGTTGGTGAATTGCCACGTGCACCTGGAGTTTTCGGCCCTGGCCGGGAAAGTGCCGCCCCAGGAGCGCTGGGAGGATTGGCTGGAGGCGGCCCTGGCGGCGCAGGGGGCGCTGTCTCCGGCAGAGGTGGAGGCGGGCATCGCAAAAGGCCTGGAGGAGTTGTGGCAAAGCGGCGCCATCCTGGTGGGGGAGGTCACCAACACCGGGGCCTCGTGGCCGTTTCTGACAACCGGTCCGCTGGCGTACCACCTGTTCTATGAGTGCCTGGGGTTCGATTTGGTTTCGGCCTTCGACCTGCCGGAGAAATTTCCCTGGTTCGGGCGGTCTGAGGTGGCGGCCGCAGCCTGGGTTTCGGCCGCGGCCCATGCCCCCTATTCCGTGTCTGCCGCCTTGTTCCGGGCCGTGACGGCGTGGAACCGCGCCCGGCCGGGGCCGCAGACGGTGCATCTGGCCGAATCCCAGGCGGAAATGGACTTTTTGGCGGCAGGCGGCGGCTTCTTTGAGGGCTTATTGAAACGCCGGGGCCGCTGGGTGCCGGATTTTCAGCCCCCGGGGGCGGGCGCCGCCGCTTATCTTGACGGCCTGGGATTCCTGGGTCCCCGGACCCTGGCGGTCCACGGCACCCAGTTGAGCCCGGCGGATTGCGCCCTCCTGGCCGAAACCGGGACCTGGCTGGCGCTGTGTCCCCGGGCCAACCGCTACACCGGGGCCGGGGAACCGCCGGTCCCGGACCTGCTTAAGGGCGGGGTGAACCTGTGCCTAGGCACCGACTCCCTGGCGGGCAACTGGGACCTGAACCTGTTTGGGGAGATGCGCTGGCTCCACGAGAACTTTCCCGCCTGCCCCGGGGATTTCTGGCTGCGCCTGGGGACGTTGAACGGGGCCTTGGCCTTGGGCCGGGAGCGGGAATTCGGGAGTCTCACCCCCGGCAAGCAAGCCGCCCTGGGGTTCATTCCCTTTCAAGGCGGCCGGGATTTCTGGGGTGAGCTCTATACCAATGGGGCAGCGGGGAAGTGGCGCTGGCTGGGGTGATGGGAGTGGTCAGCTATCAGCGGTCAGCTGTCAGCCAAGATAAAGCACTATGGCCGTTTGGGGCCACCCCAATCATGAAATTCCTTGTAGGGGCGGTTCGCGAACCGCCCCTACGGGTGGACCTTCACGATAAAGCCATAAATGTCAGATTGCGCCGCGATTACTTTATTCGGCGGGCAGTGCCCGCCCAAACACGAAACGGCGAGTCCCTATGGTTCGTGATTAAGAGGACGCCCTAGGGGCGACCCGCCGGGTCGCCCCTACCGGACAACACACAGGAGACACTTATGACGGCCAAGACCCGGCTGGGGCGCATTGCTTATCTTAACGTGCTGCCCATCTATTTCGCCCTGGAAAACATTTTTGGCGAAAATGGTTTCCACCTGGTGCGGGGCACGCCCTCCGAGCTCAACGCCTTGATGCGCCGGGGCGAGGTGGACCTGGGCTCTATTTCCGCAATGGAGTATGGCCGGGCGTTTCGAGATTATCTGCTCCTGCCCGACCTGTCCATCAGCGCCACGGGGGCGGTGGGCAGCGTGCTGCTGTTCAGCCGGGTGCCGTTTTCCCGGCTGGACGGGCGCCTCATCCGGGTCAGCGCCGCCTCGGCCAGCGGCGCGGCCCTGGTCAAGGTCCTGATGGCGGAACTCTTTGAGGTCCAACCCCGTTACCAGACGGGTCAACTGGCGGGCGCACCCCTGGCGGATGCGGCCGCGGTCATGGCCATCGGCGACGAGGCCCTGCGTCTCTCCGCCGCCGGAACCATGCCTTTCGAACTGGACCTGGGGCAGGCCTGGCAGGAACTCACCGGGCTGCCGTTCGTCTTCGGGGTTTGGGCGGTGCGCCGGGACTTTGCTGCCGCCGCGCCTGAGGCCACCGCCGCGCTGCACCGGCTGCTGCTCCGGTCCCGGGACTGGGGACTGGGGTCTTTGCCGGAGTTAAGCCGCATTGCCACGGCCTGCTTTGACATGAGCCCGGCCCAGATTCTGACCTATTTTCGCCGGCTCAATTACTCCCTGGACCCGGAACACGAGGAAGGTCTGGCTACTTTCTTTAATTATTTGTATAACCTGGGGGAACTGGCGGAAGAACCGCGCCTGGAGTATTTCGGGGGAGAGCAGTTAGCGGTTAGCAGTTAGCAATTAGCAGTTAGTTTTTTTGTTAAGCGTGGGACGCACCCTGAATAAACCGGGGTTCATCCCTCAAAGGGGATGGAAAGTCAGGTGACTATCAGCGGTAAGACCTCAACTGGGAAGTTATTGGCTAACTGCTAACTGCTGACAGCTAACCGCTATCCCCGAAGGGGATCACATGGGTTATCGGAACTTACAAGATTTCATTACCCGCCTGGAGCAGGCCGGGGAGTTGGTGCGCATCAAGGAGCCGGTGAGCCCGTTTCTGACCATCACCGAAATTACCGACCGGGTCTCCAAGGCCAATGGTCCGGCCCTGTTGTTCGAGAATGTCCCCGGCTTTGAGATGCCGGTGCTGATGAACGCCTTCGGGTCCATGCGCCGTATGTGCCTGGCCTTGGAGGTTGAGTCCCTGGACGACATCGCCACGGACCTTTTGAGCTTCATGGAGGCGGAGGCCAACACCCTGATGAAGAAGCTCAAGCTCATTCCCAAGCTGGCCCGGCTGGGGCGGATGTTTCCCAAGGAGGTGTCCAAGGCTCCCTGCCAGGAGGTTATCCTCCGGGGCGAGGACGCGGACCTGACCAAGATCCCGGTCCTGACCTGCTGGCCCGGGGACGGCGGCCCCTTCATCACCCTGCCGGTGGTGTTCACCCATCACCCGGAGACCGGGAAGCGCAACGTGGGCATGTACCGCCTCCAGGTCTACGACGCCCGGACCACCGGCATGCACTGGCACGCCCACAAGGGCGGGGCCCAGCATTACCGGATCGCCGAGTCCCGGGGCGAGGCGCTGCCGGTGGCGGTGGCCATCGGGCCCGACCCGGCGGTGACCTATGCGGCCACCGCGCCGCTGCCGGAAGATATTGATGAGATTCTCTTCGCCGGGTTCCTGAGGGGTGAGCCGGTGGAGATGGTGCCGTGCATCACCCAGCCCCTGAGTGTGCCGGCGGCGTCCCAGATCGTCCTGGAAGGGTATGTGGAACCGGCGGAGAGGCGCATCGAAGGCCCCTTCGGCGACCACACCGGCTATTACTCCCTGGCGGATGACTATCCGGTGTTTCATCTCACCGCCATCACCCGGAGGCGGGACCCGATTTATCCGGCCACCATCGTGGGGCGTCCTCCCATGGAAGATTGTTTCATGGCCAAGGCCACGGAACGCATCTTTTTCCCCCTGATGCAAAAAACCCTGCCGGAGATGGTGGATATGAACCTGCCGGTGGAAGGGGTCTTCCACAACCTGGCCTTTATCTCCATCGACAAACGTTATCCCGGCCACGCCCGCAAGGTGATGCATGCCATTTGGGGCATGGGGCAGATGATGTTCACTAAGATCATCATTATCTATGACCGGGACGTGGACGTGCAGGACCTGTCCCAGGTGCTGTGGCGCTTGGGGAACAACGTGGACCCGCGGCGGGACGTGGTGTTCGCCGACGGGCCGGTGGATGCCCTGGACCATGCCTCGCCCCTGCCCCGCTACGGCTCCAAGATGGGGATCGACGCCACCCGGAAATGGCCCGAGGAAGGGTTCACCCGGCCCTGGCCCGAGGTGATCGACATGGACCCGGAAGTCAAGCGGTTGGTGGATGAGCTGTGGCCCAAACTGGGCTTGACATGAAAATGAAAAAATCTCACGCAAAGACGCCAAGGCGCAAAGGCGCAAGATGAATCGCTACGTCATCGCCATTACCGGGGCCTCGGGCATGATCTATGCCCGGGAACTGCTGGCCTATTTCGCCGGCCGCCCGGACCTGGAATTGCACGCGGTGATCTCCGGGGCCGGGGAGCAGGTGTTGGGCCTGGAGTTGGGGACCACCCCGGCGGCTCTGGCCCCGGGGGCCATCTGGCACCGGGTGGACGACTTCACTTCGGGCCTGGCCAGCGGCTCGTTCAGGGCCCGGGCCATGGTGGTGATCCCCTGCTCCATGGGATCACTGGGGGCCATCGCCACCGGGGTGGGCCGCAACCTGATCCACCGGGCCGGTGAGGTTTTTCTCAAAGAGCGGCGGCCGCTGATCCTGGTGGTGCGGGAGACGCCGTTGAGCCTCATCCATTTGCGGAACCTGGCCCGGGCGGCGGAGGCGGGGGCTACCATTTTTCCGGCCTGCCCCGGGTTCTATCACCGGCCCCGGAATCTGGATGAACTGGCCCGCCAGTTTGCCGGGCGCGTCCTGGACCACCTGGGACTTTCCCATGACCTGACCCGGCG
>Ga0351860_1121_pt1 | contig 12070 bp, 4 predicted proteins | sample BONcelHFGM3001F8_FD_206791 | JGI IMG/M metagenome (GOLD analysis project Ga0351860, IMG submission 206791) | Enriched cells from coal bed in the Powder River Basin, Montana, United States - BONCAT cells FGM rep2 HSBNCT.FGM.300.1.F8 ...
CATCGTACTGTCGCTTGTTTGTATTTTATTCTGAATGAAGAACGGGCTTTATTTATTATAAGGCTGTCCTGATTCTTTATGGTCAGCCATGCCTGAAGTTGATGAAGTATTTTATTTATTGTTATCAATATAGCCATATTCATTTTTATTTCTTGGTGTGACTTTTATGAATGTATTATATAATGTTTTTTATCCAGGATAATAACTCTCTAAAATCCTATTCCATCTTTCATCTGAATGAAGCCTTATTAAATCTTTATCTTCTAACAAATGCTTTTTGGGTAGCTTAAATTCGGAGTTTACATTTCTCTTAAGCCAATCAAAAGCTTTATCGATATCACCTTTTATACTAAATATACAGGCTAAATCATAACTTGACATATCAGGAATTATATTATGTGCTTTTTCAAAATCTTTTATGGATTTATCCAGTTCTGCAAGAGACATATAAGCATACCCTCTATAGTTAAAAGCATGTCCCAGATCATTTATTCTTATTAGTTTACCTTTATTGTTTAATTTTTTTCGTATTTCTACAGCTTGATTGTAATCTAAAAGAGCTTTTTCTAATAACTGTATTTTAAAATAACAATTTCCTCGATTATTATAAGCAGTTGCTAGATCATTTCCCTCTAATAATTCTTTTATATTTTTTATTTTTTCCCAGATTTCTATTGCATTTGTATAATCTTTAATAGCTTCTTTTAACTTGTTTTTATCACTATAAATTTTTCCCCGGCTAAGATAAACCCTTGTCAGGATATTTTTTTCTAATAATTTTTCTTTTTCTCTTAATCGTTGAGAAATTTCTACTACCTGATTATAATCATTAAGAGCTTTTTCTATTTCTAATGTTTCCTTATAAGCCATACCACGATGAAAAATCACCTCTGCTGAATTTCGTTCATCAAATAAGTTATTTTTTTCTTTTATATTCTGGTAAATTTTTATTGCTTTACTGTAATCCGAGATTGCCTTTTGAATCTCTTTCAGTTCCCAGTAACATAAACCTCGATTATGATAAGCTCTTGCCAGGTCACTTTTGCTTAATAAATCATTCTCTTTAATTAATAATTTCCATATTTCTATAGCTTTATTACAATCATTGATACTATTTTGTAACTCCTTTATTTGACGCCAAGCTACGCCTCGATAGTTGTAAGCAGTGCCTAGATAACCTATGTTGATTGATTTTTTTTCATTCTTTAGCTGTTCTCCAATTTCTATTACCTGAGTATAATCAGAAATTGCTTCTTTTATTTTTTCTGCATCACTATAAGCATTACCACGATTGATGAGCGTATTGAGTAAGTCATTTTCATCTAACTGTTTATTATTTCGTAGGATTTGATAAATGCCTATCCCTTCCGTGTAATCATTAATAGCTTTATATATTTTTTGCTTACTTGAATAGGCATAAGCCCGATTAATATAAGTATTTGCCAGGCTATTTTTTATGGTTACGTCATCTTGTTTTTGAATGTCTTTATAAATCTCTATTGCCTTATTATAATCATCTATTGCTTTATCTACTTTTTCTATAGATCTAAATAGTAGGCCACGATTATTAAAACTATTTCCTAACGCAAATATATCTAATAATTTTCCCTGGTTTTTTAATTTCTCACCGAGTTTTATTGCTTCATTATAATCTCTGATAGTTTCATTAGTTTTTTGTATATCACTATAAACACCTGCACGGCTAGTTAAAGCTTTAACTAAATCATTCTCATTCACATAAAACTTTTGTTTTTTCATTTCTTTTATGATGTTTATTGCTTCAGTGTAATTATCAATTGCCTCGTTCAGGTGATTTATATCTTTGTAAGTATGACCTAAATTAATAAAAGCTTCTGATAAAAGGTTTTCATCTAATCTGTCGTGTTTTTTTAATTTTTTTAATATATCTATTAATTCATAAGAATCATTGAGAGCTTCTTTTATTTGCTTCTTCTCTCTACTTAAAACGATACGATTATTAAATGCACCACTTAGATCATGAACATCTAATAATAATCCTTCTTGTATTAATTTTTTACCAATTTCTATTGCTTTATTATAGTCTTTACGTGCTTTTTCAAATTTCTTGTTTGTATAATATGCTGCTCCTCGATTTGCTAAAATTTTTATTAGACCATTTTCATTTTTAAGTTTTCCTTGCCCTTGTAATTTTTGAACTAAATCTAAAGCTTGATTAAGTTCATCAATTGCCTGTTCTGTTTTTTGTAAACGCAAATAAGCGACACCACGGTTAGTATAAAGCATTACTATATTATTTTCATCAACAGCTTTCTTTTGTTGTTCTAATTCTTTTAATATATTATCTGCTTGATTAAAATCATTCATTGATTTCTCTATATTTTGTAATAGATAAAATACAATACCGCGGTTTATTAAACTTAAAACCAGATCATTCTCATCAAAAATATTATTATAAACATTTAGTTTTTTTAACTTTACTTGTATTTCTATTGATCGAGTGAGATCTACCAGGGCTTCCTCTAAGTTTTGTATAAACATATAGGCTACACCACGATTACTTAAAGCCATTCCTAAACCACTTATGATGTTGCTACTAACTACCTCTTTTTTATTTATTATATTATCTCCTATTGCTATTGCCTGGGTGTAGTCAGATATAGAATTCTCTATTTTTTGTATGATTGAATAAGCATTGGCTCTATTATTATAAACAGTAGCTAACATGTCATCATTAATTACTATTCTTTTATTCTTTAGAATTAGATAAATATTCAGTATTTCATTATATATATGTATTATTCTATCTATATAACATTCGGTATATGGAAATTTTTCACATATAGACAATAATACCTCCGGAAAGATTTTATTATAAAGCCTATTATCTTCTTTTTTGAGGTAGATTTTTACATAGTTCAGAATATAAGTATACAAATATGCTTCCCCATCGTTATTTATATCTACTTTATTAACATCTTTACTAATATTATCATTTATCCAGACTTCTATTAATTTTTTGGTAGTTTCTTCATACTCATCAATTACAAAATTCTTTAAATCTTCATGGCCAATCGAGATTAGATTTCCTCTATAGTTTCTGTCTATTTTTATCATGCCACGTAAATCAGTTAAATTACCGAGTAATTTAAAAGTTGGCTTGTCTTCACCTAATAGATAACTTATTTCTTTTATTGTCAGTGGTTTGAACGATGTAGAAATTACAGATATCAATTTCTTGATATTTGAAAAATACTTTTCACTGTAAATATTTTTTAGATTATCTAAATAATATTTAAATAGCTCTTTTCCTGCAGGTAGAGCTTTTATACTATTTAAGCTCTGTATCTTTATTAAATCTTTGAATAGCTTTAAATAAAGAAATCTTCTTTCTGATTTATCCAAAAGCTGGTTGATATCGTCTTTATCTTTAATTTTAATATAATTCTTTACATAATTTGTCAGTAAATCGATATTTTCTTTACTATCTCTAGTTAAGGTGGCTTTATCCGTTATCTTAAGATTTGATAATTTACTGATCGTAAAATCTATTAGTTCTTCTTTAGTCCGGGAAGTTAAAAGAATATAAATACCTTCATCAAGCATTTCTGTCGGAGGTATGAAATCAAAAATAGTTATATTATTTTTAGGTGGTATTTCATCTAACCCATCGATTATTAATAAAAGCTTCTCTTTATTAAAATAATTATAGTGTTCTTTCCTGAAAAAATTAAGTAAATCGGCAAATTCTTTTTTCTTAATTTTCGAATTTATATTAAGTGTTGGTATACTGCCTGATATTATTAGTTTACTATTTTTATCCTGTCTTAAAATATCATTTATATGAGTTCTGAAATTTTCTATTTTATGTGAATAAGTAGCTTTTATGTAATAACTTCTAACAGAAATATTATTATCCAATTTAATTTTGCAAAGTGATTGTTCGTCTAAAGCCCGTGCAAAAGTTGTTTTCCCTGTGCCTCTTTCCATTTCTAAAAGATATATGCCTTTTGAGTTGTTTGTTATTAAATTTTTGAGCCATGAAGATAAATATTTAGGTTCCTGATAGTCATCAATATTCTCTATTTTATTAATAATTTCTTCTTCCAGGGTTGAATAAGTCTCATTATCGATAGAACTGATTAGAAACTGTTGAGCTTTATCTTTTGATAAATTTTTATACAAATTGATAAATTCATTAATAGTTATTTTCTTTTTATCACCAACTGTGTAACTTAAAATGGCAGTTTGCTCTGACGAATAGGTATCAAAAAAATATATCTCTTTATCTTCTAATAGAATATAAGGATATAGATTTTGTCCGGGGAGATTATCTATTTCAATATATAAATTTGTATTAGAAAAATTTAAATTTTTTGCTTGATTTTTGCCATTAAGTAAAATCTTTTTATTATTGTCTAATAAATAAAATTGAATTTTGGCATATGTTACTTCCATATCATCAAGATATTTCTTTAATAATAACAATTTTTCTTTTATATCTTCTTGAAATTTCGGATCTGTAGAAAAAGCAAGTGCTCCATGGCCAATAGTTTTATTTCTCCAGTTAGTTATATTTTTTTCTTTAAATATAATAATTATATCTTTAATTATCATAGATATACTATTATTTATTTTATCTTTTTCCAATATAGATAGACTATTTTTGGCAATATTTTCCCAATCTCCCAGTGAAAGAGCTTTTCTGAGAGATTCTATTAAGAGATTATTTTCTTCATCGGTCCTATTAGTTTTATAGTAGATTAGGGTTAAAGCAATTAATGTCGGAAATTTAAGTAAAACTTCGAATACATCCTTTATTTGTAACAGAACTCCATATACCTGACCTTCTCCTAATAAATTAAATAGTCTATAGTATTCATGGGCTATTATAGAAGGATATTTTTCAAAGACTGCTTTGCTCCAGAAAGAATTATCTTTATATAATTTTTTAAACCATGCTAATTGTATGTTACTTGACTCATTTACTGTTAATACGCGGTTAAATGTGCAGTTGTCATTAATACAGATATATTTTTTGTTTTCGAAAATTTTCAGAATATTACCACATTGTGGGCATGTAGACATTAATTTACCTCCCTATATAGATTTTTGTTTTTACTTAAGATAGTATATAAAGAGATTATAAAACCCATAATTATTATTGAATATTTTAATAATATAGTATATCATATAACATAAATTAGATAACTGTTTGAGTAAATTTTTCTATCGGCCATATGTCTTGAATTTATTACACTATCTAAATGATTATACCATAATATGTTGTTTTTTTGTGTGAGAATAATAATATGGAAATTACATAAGACAGCTATATAATATAATAATATAAAATTAGTATTTATGGTGATTTAACCAATGCCTAATGATAACTTTCATTCTAGTCCGGGTAATCCAGTTGAAGAATTAAAAACTACAATACTCTGGAAGAGATTAAATAGTCTTAGTACTTCTAAATCTCAAGCTATGTGTGATTTTGTCTCTCTTATCGACCCATACTTAAAAGATATAACTGAGTATTTTCCTTTATATACAAGACATGATTGTCATCATGGATATCAGGTTTTAGAAAGAATGGCACAAATTATACATCCTGATTTACTTGACAATAGTAAAGAGAGTTTAACAGAAGATGAGGTTGTATGTTTAATTGTTTCTGCATATGCTCACGATATTGGGATGACAATATTTGAAAGAGTACAGGAAAGAGATGAGTTTTTACACCAGTTGAATCTACCAAGTAATGTAGAAAATACAAATAGTAAATTAACTGATCATTTAAGGAGAAATCATGCAGAACGTGGAGAAAAGTTTTTAAGATTTTCTGATGCGGGGAGATTAATTAGCCAATCTCTTACTGACTCAATAGGAAAGATTATGAAAAGCCATAATCTGGCTCCTGATAAATTAAAAGATGAATTATCAGAGATAGAAGCAGTTGGCAGACATGCAACTGTTCCTCTAGCTTTAGCTATAATTCTATGTTGTGCAGATGTTCTGGAATTTAGTGATACGAGAGTTCTGGATTCTGCTTATGAAGAAGCATGTATAAGGGAAGATGCTGCAGCAAAGAAATCATTGCTTGAGATGAGAAAGCATAGAGCTATAGGTGAAAACGTTGCAATTCAAGAAGGTTTTATTTTTATTTCAGGTACATTTAATGATACTGAGGCTCTTCATGCTATGCATATAGCATTAAATCAAATAGAAAGTTGGTTGAAACAATATATTAAATTGATTTCCTGCTGCAGGGCACGTTTCAGAAGAGATATTCTCAATATAAAAAGCCCCATCATTAAACGTAGATTAAAGGAACCTTTCGGCATTATCTATCATCCGGTGGCTATTAAGATTGATGAGAGGCAAATGAAAAAGTTATTTACCAGTGAGAATTTATGGGGCAGTCAAAAAGTTACAGCTCTTAAGGAGCTTATTCAAAATACTATAGACGCCTGTCGCTATAGAGAATATATTTCTACAAATGCTGAAGATTATAAACCTAATATCGAAATTATATTTAATATGGAAACCAGTGAAATAACAGTTACGGATAATGGCTGTGGTATGGACAAAGATGATATCCTTGAATTCTTTCTCCGACTTGGTAAAAGTAAGACAAGAAGTCGGCAATTTGAAACTGATCCTCGTAACAGAGGTTTTTATCCTATTGCCAGATTTGGAGTTGGTTTCTGGTCTGTATTTACAATTGCAGATAAAGCTTCAGTAAAAACAAAATTAGCCAGTGATGAAAATAGTGAAGGCTTCATTTTTGAAGTAACTATGGAGCCTGTTATGCGTTATCTGAAATTGATTAAAGATAATAATGTTCCTGAAGGCACATCTATAAAATTAAAGCTTAAAAAAGATATTGATAATGCTGAATTATTAGATCGTTTGAATCATGTTATAACATCACCTCCTGTACCTATTTCCATTAAAGATTATACAGGACAAACGTTAACTCAATTTCCAACAAACTTACCAGTAGCCACTTCTGAAGATTTTTTTGAATATTTTAATCAAGAAGCCTTAACAAAAGGTATAGAATGGTTTAGTTGTTCTTTGCAGACTGACAATATAGAAGTTACATCAGGTATAGCCTATTCTATTATTAATAATGAGGTTCGTTGTTTAACACCCGATATGGAACCAATGACTTCTTTAATCCCATCAGGATTTAAAGATCCCAGTGTTTCTATCTGTGGATTGGAAGTTAATATTAATTATCCTTTCTTTACTCTTCCATTGGCTATTACTCATGTTGGTGTTTTAAAGGTTAATATAAAAACCCCAAAAGGGTTGAATTTTTCTTTTTATCGAAAAGATCTCCAGGAAAATCCTCGACTTATAGAAATTAAAAATGATTTACATAAATGTATTTCTAAAGGGATAAGCCAATTTTATAATCATGCTGGTGTAGCTGAAAAACCAGATAAAATAGCTTTACTTATTTCTGACACTAGAGGTAGTGGAGGAGATTCTGGCATATCTGACTTGTATTTTATGTACCAAAACTATTATAAGAATCTTGTACCTATGTGTATATATAAATGGCAAAAAGTAAGATATAAACTTTCATTGTTAAAAAAATGGAAGTTTATAGAGGAATTTTGGTTGCTGGATAAACCTGTTATTTATATACCAGAAATTCTTCATAAAAATAATAGAACTCGAAATGAAACTTATTATATAAATTGGGCATGTAACATAACCAAACGTGATACAGGATATTTAGTCTTTGCAAGTCGAGAGGCATCTGCAATCATTGATGTGGCGAATAAAACTTTGGTTAAACATGCTATGTATCCTTATCCAAATAGTTCAAAAATACAATATTTAGAAATACTTCCTGAATATGGTTATTCAGAGAATAAATCTTACTTGTTTAGTATTGATAATGCTCCATGGGCTGGTTGTGTTTTTAAAATTGAATTTGAAAAAAATAAGAATTACCTGCCCTGGATGCCTTTGGGACAACAAAGGATATTTTTAGATTCAGAACATAAAATAACCGAGAGACTTGTAGAAAGTTATAACAAAGGCAATATATGGGAAGTCGGACATTTGTTGTCTTTAATGCAGACCAATAATGAATCTGCCTATAAAGAGATAGAAAGGTTGACAGGAATTAAAATTTTAAAATGATAATTTTAAAAGTAACATACTATTTTTAGGTGATATATATGTATTCACAAAGTTTTACTAAAATTAATCCCGCTGATGATTTGAGAAAGACCAAAATCTGGCAAAGATTAAATAAACTTAATCCTGAAAAAGCTGAAAATATCTCTAATTTTGTGGGCTATACAGTTCCTTATTTAAGTAAAATATCAGAATATTTTCCAGATTATAAAAGACATAATTATCGTCATAGTTATAGAGTTTTAGATAGAATTTCCGATATTATATTGCCTGAACTTCTTGAAGATGATGATGAAGGTTTAAGAGAAGATGAACTTTTATGTTTAATTGTTTCTGTATATGTTTGTGGCATTGGTCTGGCAGTATTTGAAAAAGATAATAGAGAGTTATATGAAAATTTAAAATTACCTATAAATATAGAACATTCAAATACTGTTTTGCAGGAGAAGCTTAAAGAAAATCACGCAGATAGAAGAATGATTTTTTTGCGCTCTCATGAAGTAAGTCAATTTGTTCCTGTTTATTATGTCATTGAGTTACTTATGAAAGGACGTGATTTACCCTCTTCTGAATTAAAGACAGATTTGTCTGATGAAATACCGCTTGGTAATACACCAACTGATCTCAGGTCATTAGTTATAATTTTATCCTGTGCTGATATGTTGGAATTTAGTGATACTAAAATTTTAGATGCTGTACACGATGAAGCAAAGAGAAGAGGAGATAAAGCTGCTGAAGAAGGAATAAAAGAGATTAGAAGTATACATACTCTTAGCAGTATGTCAGTGAATAAGGCTGGGGTAATTCTCGTGGCGGGGAGCTTCGAGAAATCGGAAAACCTTCATGCTTTACATAGGGCCTTAAATTTAATAGAAGAGTATCTTGAAAAGTATATAGAATTGGATTTGTATTTTAGAACAAGATTTCAAAATGGCGTTCTTAAAATAAAAGATCATAGTATTGACAGACAAAATCTTATTAGTTCAGGTTTTGAATATATACCTCTGGAAATAAAAATTGATGAATATGGGATTAAAAATCTATTTGCAGATCAGAATTTATGGGGTAAAGAGCCCTGGCAACCTCTTAAAGAACTTATTCAAAATGCTATAGATGCCTGTCGTTATAGAGAATTTATTGCTTCAAGGTATGAAAATTGTAACTCACAGATAGAGATTATGATTAATTCGGAACTCAGAGAGCTAACAGTCATAGATAATGGAATTGGAATGAATAAATATGATATAACTGATTTCTTTCTTCAAATAGGAAATAGTAAAACAAATAGCCAGGAATTTCTTTCTAATTCGATAAATAAAAAATTTCATCCTATTGCCAGATTTGGAGTTGGATTCTGGTCTGTATTCACAATTGCCAGTAAAGCTTCGGTGAAAACAAGATATAAAAATAATGAAGAAGGCTATATCTTTGAAGTTACATTGGAACCTGTTATGACTTATTTAGAATTACGTAAAGAAGATAACCTTCCGGTGGGAACTACTATAAAATTGAAAATTAAAGATGGAATCGATATATCAAGAATAACAGGACAAATAAATAATTGTATGATTTCATCACCTGTTCCTATTTTTATTAAAAATGAAAATGGTAACCTGCTCCACCACATATCTAAAGAACTTCCTGAGATAACTATGGAAAATTTTTTTACTTACCGGCTTCAAGAAGCTGTAGAAGCAGGCTTAGAAGTATTCCAATTTTCTTATGATACGGAAAATATAGAAATTGGAGTTGGTATATTATATTCTCGTATAAATGGACGAGTTCATTGCTTAATACGACAAGATGCACCTATACTTTTCTTTAAACCCGTAAGTGTTTACTTTACCACTTCAGTTTGTGGACTTGTAACAAAAATTGATCTCAATCAATTTCCATTTGCTTTTAATAGAGTTGGTATTGCACTTATCAATATAAAATCTCCGGAAGGTCTTGATTTTACTTTTCATAGAAATAAAATTGAAGAAAATGAGCGTTTGTTAGAGATTAAAGATGATATAAATATATGTATAGCCAAAGCACTCAGGCAGTTTTATGATAAAGCAGGAGCAACAGGAGATCCTAAAAAAATCGGATTACTTATAGCAGAGACCAGAACCAATGGGGGAGAAGCCGGAGATGAGAGATATCCTGATTTATATAATATCTATAGAACATATTATGAAGGTATTGTAGCTTTTTACGTATGGAAATGGGAAAAATTTAAAGGTAATGTTAAATATAAAAAACAGTGGATGTTTGTTGAAGATTTCTGGAAACTTGATAAACCTGTTGTTTATATTGTGCTCTGGCCTTCTTTGTATCTACTACCAAAAGAAAAAGAAAATAAAGTGAACAATTGGGCATCCAATGAATATGAATCGGGTTATCTTCTTCTTGCATCCCATGAAGCTTCAGCAATTGTTGATGTTGCTAATAGAGCTAAAGTTAAATATGCCAAATACCCTTATATTGCCTGGAATAATAGACCAACAAAACAATATATAGAAATAAATCCAGCCTATGGTTACTCAGAGTATAATAAATCCTTTTTATTTGAACTTAAATCTTATTCTAATTGGCATGTATTTGAAGTGGAATTTGAACAAAGTTCCACTAATCTTCCCTGGCTAACTGTTGGAAGATATAAGATGTTTCTGGATATGAATCACAGGTTAACAGAAGAGATTAAACGTCTTTATAAGACAGGTAATATATGGAAAGTTTCCAAAATACTTTCTTTGATGGCTTCCAGCAATGCTATATCTCATAAAGAAATAGAAACGTTGACAGGTATTAAATTATTTAAGACAGAAACAGATTGTAATGATTTATCCCAGGAAAAATCCGTTACACCGCATTTGGAGGAAACAATAAAACATATAACGTCAGAAGTTCCTATACCAAATTATGAGACAAATATACAAAATTTATCTGAAGATTCTAATTTGATTGGTAATAATAGTAATACTATTCAAGAAAAAAAAGAAATGTGAAGAAGAAAATAAACATTTTGCTAATATTTTAACAACCGCCGAAAATAAGAAGCCTGATAATTTCCACAAATTACAAGAAGCGATTTTGAATATAGAAGATAATAAACAAATTTCAAACTCAACAAATGAAGTTCTGTACCAACCTGTTAGCCGGCTTAATGAATTTAAACTCAAACTTGACAACTGCCCTTCTGGTATAGAAAATTTTGCTGAATATGAAAAAATGGGTATTGAAATATGGTCTTATTTGTTTCCGGAAGATCTGGGAGAAGCGAAGCCTCAGGTTACAACATCAGATGGAACACAAAGAAGAGATGTATTATTTCGAAATAATAAAAAATCTGATTTCTTCAAACGAATAGCAGATAGATTTGATTCTGATTTTCTTATTATTGACTTTAAAAATTATAAAGACCCTATTGGAAATAAAACTATATGGGAAGTTGAAAAATATGCCAATAAAGCTTTAGGGAGATTTATAATTATTGTCAGTCGTAAAGGAAATGATGACACAGCACTTGAACCGCAGATAAGGCTTTTTAGAGATAGAGACATACTTATTTCAGTTGTAAGTGATAAACAGATGCTTGAGATGATTGAGAGAAAAGAAAAAGGGGAAGATCCTGGTAAGTTACTTGATAGTTTAGTAGATGAAATATTAATAAAATATTGAATTGGTTGAGTGAAAATTATATAACTAAAATTTACCCACATATTTTTATTAACCTTTATCGGGCGCATTCCCAATTTGTAGAGGCCAACATAAAACCCTTACGGAATGAGGAAAAGATTTATTCGAGTTCTTTAGGACAACTTTTCTATGTTAAAGGGAAAGAATCAGTTACAGTAAGGTTTTAAACTGTCATAGAACATATGTTCGGTATGTATTTCTCTACATTTTGGGAATGCGCACTTACCTTGATTATTACAGGAGT
>Ga0351860_1127_pt1 | contig 11660 bp, 8 predicted proteins | sample BONcelHFGM3001F8_FD_206791 | JGI IMG/M metagenome (GOLD analysis project Ga0351860, IMG submission 206791) | Enriched cells from coal bed in the Powder River Basin, Montana, United States - BONCAT cells FGM rep2 HSBNCT.FGM.300.1.F8 ...
AAGTTTGAGAAAAGCTGCTAAGACAATACAAAAATATGCATTATATTTAGCAGTCTCTTGTTGTTCTATAATACGTCTAATTAAAGCACTTAAAGATGTTCAGCGTTGTTTAAATTCTGGTTGTAAAATTAACAAACGAAAAGAAAAACCTGCAACTTTCCAATTATTACTTGCTCTGGAGAAAGAAGGTGGCTTAGCTTGATGCGCATGGGTCTCTTATTACATTTACCTCACAGGTCTGAGTGATGATGGTATTTGCATCATCCAGGTCATATTGATAAGAAGCCTCTATTACATTGTGTTCTGCTGTTGCATTAAAGTGGACCGTACAGTTCCCATACTCATCAGTCAGTGCATGGTCTGGATACACCATACCGACACCTTCTATCAGTCTAAACTTAATTTCCTGTCCTTCCATAGCCTCCGATGTCTCACCTGATGGGGCGGACACTGGTGTAGAAACAGGGAATGGCGTTCCATACATAAGCTGAAGATTTGCATTAATATCCCAATCATTGGAACGACCTGTAGCATTTGCTATTATAGAGCGTGCCATTCTAATTTCGGTAGGTGACAATCCCAATTTAGGTTTGAGTAATAGCTTAATCTTAGCTGTCTGCTCCCAACTTTTAAGTCTACAGTATCCGTTTTATCAGGATCTGAACGTGCCAGTTGTAGTTTACGTGTATCAGTATCAGGGTAATACTCAGCAAAAGCTTCTGCAAATATCTTGACACGAAGGGCAGGAGGTGGTCCGGTAGTACCCTGGCCTGGTACACCCGGGGTAGGTTTACCAATAAGTTTTACAGGGATTGTCGTTGTATTTTGATTCTTATGAATATTACCTGAAGCTATTACTTTATCCCAGGGAACATGATTCGGATCATCTGAATAATCAAAAAAATATATATCTATTAACTTAATCTTTAATAGTGTATTGTTAGGAAGCTTAGCTGTTATGATTTCTTTGCCGTCCTCTGAAACTGCACTAAGACTCCCGGCTTCACCCTGCTCCGGCCAATTAACTCTGACTGTAATATAGGCCATATCCCCTGTGTCCGCATAATTCGGTGTAGGAGTAATTAATGATACCGGTTGAGTAGTATCGCTTCCTCCTCCACAGCCGGAAATTATTGCTATAGTGATCAGGGTTATTATTAGTGCTAATAAAAGTTTAATTTTCATTATAAATCCCCTTTCTTATTGTTTTGGTGAAAATTTCTTAATAGTGCCGTTGCCAGCATCAACATAAATATTTCCTTTAGAATCTATCTTTATATCAGTATGTAGAGTACCATAATTATCTCCAGTACCTTCAAAATCCCATCTGGTTACAAAATTCAAGCTGGAATCAAATTTCTGAATACGATAGATTTTATGATCATCTATTTTTAACATATATAGGTTATCGTCAGGATCTATTTCCAAACCGTGAGCATTGAGTTTATCATTATCCTCATAGATCCATTCCTTTATCAATTTACCGGAAGAATTAAATTTAGCAATATGCCCCCAGGCACCACTAAAAACGCTACCGTACCTGTTTATTAAGATATAAATATATCCTTCAGAATCTATTGCTATATCACCTATTATGGTGCCGTATAAAAAATTAGATCTCACATACCACTTCTTTTCAAATGGATATAAAATAGATTGTAACTTCCAGTTAGAATTATATTTTTCTATATGTCCCCAGAAGGCTAGATAAAAATTTCCATTTTTATCCTTTGTAATATGCCTTACAAAATCCATGTTAAAAGTATCTTTTTCCGGCTTTCTGGCAGTTATAAATTTGCCATTTAGATCATATTGCTCAATATGACTTGTATAATCATTTGAGTAACCGCTCCCTCTAAAATCGCCATATGCTGCGGTATAACTAAGGTAAATGTTTTCTTTATCGGCAAGGATAGCAGTGAGTTCTTCCTCGAAAGGTGGATTCTTTCTCTCTAAAAACCAGCAGTTCTTTTTTTCCTTTTTTATTTCAGGAACCCAGCCGGTTATATATTTTCCCTGAGAATTATATTTTTTAATATTCATACGAGAATCTGTTGACTCATTTATTATATAAAAATTCCCTTCAGAATCTACTGTAAACGGTTCACCTCTATAATGATTAATATTATGTTCGCCTACACAAATATAGTCTTTTATTTGAGGACTAGTAATATGTTTCCCGGTACTACATCCTGTAAAGATAAAACACCATATGAAATATAATATTATTAAATATTTACTTATCACCTTAATCACCTTTTTTCTCAACTGTTACGGTTACAGGAACAGGGAAATAAATATGTTCATTCTCGTCTTTCTGCCATATTTTGGCAGTGCATCCGAATCCACTGCCATCCGTAGTACTTAGATCTGTATATGGATTTGGATCAGGATTAACTTTATAATAAGTTGTTAACACATTTAAGGCTTCTGTTGCATCCATTGGCTTATTCTCATCAAACGATGGTGTCCCTTCAGGTACGGGAGCATAAGGTATTACTAAATGTCCAAATTTTTTAGGGCAATCTTTAGCGCCATACATCATAAACCAGAAAAAATCATAGGCAAAAGGGAAAGCCCATTTAGAATTAGAAAATCTATCATAACCTATATATGCTTTAGCACTATTAAAAGAGTCTCTCATATGCCAGGCACAACAACCACACCAGTAGATAAGTGAACCTTTAAAATTTGTTGTAGAATCAGCATTAAGAGAAGTAAAATACTTATTGGTAAGAGCAATTTCTCTAGCCCAAGCTTTGTGAGTAACATCATTTATTTTTCTATAACGATAAAACCACCATTTTGTACACCCCATTTCTGAAGAATGTTTATTTGTCCACCTTTCTAACTTTGTATTAAGGGTTCCATCTCGATCTAGAACATCAACGGTACAGGACATTCTAAAGGAAGTTGTTCCTGGATAATCTGGATTAAATGCATCTTCATCTACATTAATAGGGCCACCATGAGCATTAATATAAATTATTCCATATTTTCCTATAGTCTCAATCTCCCAGGGAGACACAATATTATCCCAGTTACCATCAGGTGCTTTATAGCAATTAATTAGAGGTCTTTCTGGATTTAGGAAATTTGGGTTATCTTTTATTGGATTATTCCAGTCAAAATAAATATCATTCTGTATAGGTTCATCACCGTGCTGAGACTCATTCATGCGTGTCATTATACATTTTACATTATAATTGTTAGCTGTTAAGTAACCCTCAATCAGATTTTCTACTCTATACCCACCGGATATAATCTCCCAATAATAAGGAGATAGCATTATTACATCGGCATTTTTGACAGTGGTGTTGTTAGAACTAGCAGCAGTGAGATTAATAAGAGGTTTTATTTCCTCTTTCCTGGGTAACGGTTCATTTGCATCCTGTTCTTCTATTACTATCGGATCTGAAGTGGAAATACATATACTCATACCATCCCTGAACTCAACCCATATATCGTAAGGATTGCCTATTGAAGTGGCACCTGCTATTTCATCGGGTATAGGAGGACCATCAGATACTTGCCCATTAAGCCATTTTATAATGCGCTCAATTGCCTCCTTTTTCCCTAATTCTGTTTCCCATTGGTTATACTGGTAAAGAACAGTTGATACCTTCTTATTGTAAAATTCATCATAAGGAGGACGTGGAGTAGGAGTTACACTTGGTGTCAAAGTAGGAGTTGGAGTCGGAGGCACTCCAAAATCAAAATCGGTCACGCCAGAGTTAAAAAAGTCAATGATTTTCTCTTCCCTGTGTTTGATTTTCTTTCCATTATCACCCTGTGTCCACCAGGTTGCTATGACGGCTCTCTCATGACCTAAAAATACGGCAGGTAAATTATATCTTCCCTCACTATCCAGTTTGCAATGAGATTTCGGCCCGATTGATTTCACATAACCCTTAATAAGAGGTTTTTCACCTGTATAGACGCGGCCTGATATACCTGCACACCTTTTCACTACTTCAAGAGGGATGTTAAGTGAAAGACCGGTACTTGTAGTCGCAGTAATAACAGTGTCAATTGGAGTGTCAAGATTTTTTTTAATATATAGAGCACTGTACGCCACACTATGTTTACGTTCTCCGAAAATACATAAATACACAATAGGTGAAATACAGCCTATAGACTTATTATTCAGACTGAGCTTTAATCCGGCCTTTTTTAAATCTATGGAATGGTCTGAAAAAATCTTCAGAATCACAATATCGTCAGGTAAAGCTATTATCTTTTCCGGGCAGGATTTAAGAACTACTCCTGAAGTAGCACTCGAAGCAAGTGTATCCGAAGAAGACGCAATTGTCTCTGTTTCTGCAATCTCATCTTCTCCCAGGGTTACTTCCAATTTTACACTGGAATCCTGCTCATTCGTAAGGACATTACCTTCGAACTGACCCTCAGAAGTGACGGACATAGGAGTATCTGTCTCAGAATCCTGATATATGGAGTAGACTTTTGCAGAAGAATCATACTCGCTCAGTGGTTTATACTGAGACAAAGATGCATTAAGTTTGCTGTTTAATTCCTGTATCTCGGGAGTATTCCAATCCTGAGGGTATTCCTCCTTCAGATAATCGGAGAACTGACTGACCAGAGGAAGATTTCCTGAGCTATCAGGGATATAAGCGGGGATCTCCAGAACGCTGATATTAGAGATGGTCTCTCCGCCATCTGTGATGGTGTTATACCCACAGATAAAACCTTTCACGGGTTTTGAAACGAGAGAGGGGGTAGGAGTAGGGGTAGAAGATAGAAGGGAATTTTCCTGCTGTGGAAGAGATGTAGTTGCTACAGGGTTTCCTCCGCAGCCAGTCAACATAAAAAATAGACAGACCAGACCAGACCAGACCAGACCAGACCAGACCAGAGCGGGTTTTTAGAGGTTCTTTCATTTAAAAGCCTCCCTTTCATACATATATATTTTTATTTGAAAATCCATCGAATAAAAGCAAATTCTACATAAAATAAAAAAAATCCTGCCGGGTTTTTTTAAAAATTAAAAAATTTTTAAAGGGGATGTGAAAAATTTTCCGGGATTAACAAAATATAGTAATGATAATGGAAAACCTGGTCAGATTTTCGAAAAATTACTTCAAATTCGCATAAATAATTTGAGAAGATGAGACAGAGAAACTAAGACTGTAGTGGTCTATTTACTGAATATTGTTTATTAACTTTATAATTTCTTCTACAGGTAATTCCGTAATCTGTGCAATCTGTTCCACCGGCATATTTATTTTTATTAAATTTTTAGCCACTTCTATTTTACCTTCTATTTTACCTTCTATTTTACCTTCTGTTTTACCTTCTATTTTACCTTCTATTTTGCCTTCTTCCCTTGTTTTCTCAAAAACAGTTTCAAGCATAATCATCCCTCCTTCATCAATCTCAATTTTAACATCAATCTTTCTATATCGGATATAGCCTTTCAGCCATATTCCCAGGAATCGTCTGAGATTAATATCTTCAAGAATATTGATTTTATCCTGCAGACTCAGGGCTTTCTCTTTACTTTCTTCTCTGTTTGTCGATACCAGAAAGGATAATATTGCTGCCAGAAGATTATTATCAAATTTACTTAATTTATCCAGTTTTTCTTTTTCATCCTGTAACTCCCGAAATGTCAATCGGTAGGTCTCAAATCTTGGAATATACTTCATCAATTTTTTATAGGGTTTTACGATTAAATCTTCTATGGATGCCGGTGCTGTTAATCGATATTTATCCGTATATATCAGAACAGGGAAAACAGGAGGTAATAGTTCGCTACTTTTAACCTGTTCCGTTTTAAGCAGTTCCTGATAAAAGAGCAGGAGATACATCAATATCCTTAAAGTAATGAATCTGTCCGGTGAACTTTGGAATTCATATAGGATATACAAATAAGCACAATCACCCTTTTTCATATTCAGTTTTACTATCATATCTGTTTCACGATCTTTAAATGTTTCTGTTATGAAAGAAGTAGCAGGAGTTTCTATTCTGTCAAAATCCACATCTGCAATGAAATCCAGGTCTTCAACAAATCCTGTGATAAAATTACGAACAATCTCAGGTCTTGAGAAGAGTTCTTTGAAAGTGTGATCGTGAATATTATATTCTTCCATAGTAATAGCTTTGCTTTACCTCTTTGTAGTAAATAATTTATAAATTTATTATATCATAGAGGGGTGGTACTTTCAAATGGATTACATTTATGAAAGAAAATATGGTTGATGCAATCGAATGGTTTGAGCTTCAAAAAAAGAAAAAACCTCAGAATATAGCCCAGAAAGACAGAATGATAATAAAGGAAATGGAAAAACTTACAGATAAAGGTTTGAGAGAATTTGAAGAAGCCATCAGCGATTTTAAAGATTTCTTTAAAACAGAAGAAGATTATCTCCTCAACAGAGGCCTGCAGAAAACAGTAGAGGCAGGAGATAAGTTTTATAAATTGCAGAGGATGTTTCAGCCCAATCAGAGGAAATAGTAACGATAGGCAGGTTACTTTCGAATGTCTATAGTCAATCAAATAAAGGAAGTATCCTGCCTATCGTTATCCCGGTAATACTCTATTTTATTTACACTTTCTATTTTTTACAAATTTCAAAATGATTTACGCCAGTAGCCCTTCCATACGCCAGTGCCATGCAGTGCCCAAATTATTGTGTGATTGTCTCCAAGAACACCACTTGTGTTGTATATCCGACCAAAGCAGCTATTGTATGGATTACCATCAGGCATAATTATATTAGAATCGTCCACTCTAATCTGACCATTAAGAGTATCCTCACCAAAACAAATAACCCTGCCCCTGGATATTTTACCAGTTTTATTATCTGTAATATTTACCATCGTCGATTCCCCTTCATACTTATAAGGAACAGTAAATTCTATGGTAAATGTTTTCCCCGTCTCTGTTACGGTTGAATCCAGTTCTTCCCACGTCCCTAGTATATAAGACGGATATGGAGGTGGTGTAGGCGTATTCGTAGGTGTTGATGTAGGTTCTGGTGTGAATGTTGGCATAGGTGTAGGTGGTGGTTGTGTAGGTGTAGGTGTAGGTGTTAGTATTACATTTACCTCACAGGTCTTAGAGATAAGGGTAGTTGGATCATCCGGGTCATACTGGTATGAGGCCTCAATTATATTATGGCCTGATGCTGCGTTAAAGTGCACTGTACAGTTACCATTGGCATCAGTCAGTGCATGGTCTGGATACACCATACCGACACCTTCTATCAGTCTAAACTTAATTTCCTGTCCTTCCAGAGGCTCCGATGTCTCACCTGATGGATCGGCTGCTCGTGTAGCAACCGGGAAAGGCGTTCCATACATAAGCAGAAGATTTGCATTAATATCCCAATCATTTGAATAACCTGTAGCATTTGCTATTATAGAGCGTGCCGGTTTAAATTCAGTGGCTGACAATGTCATTTCAGGTTTGAGTAATAGCTTAATCTTAGCTGTCTGCTCACCAACTTTTAAGTCTACAGGTTTCGTATTATCTGGATCTGAACGTGCCAGTTGTTGCTCACGTGTATCAGTATCAGGGTAATACTCAGCAAAAGCTTCTGCAAATATCTTGACACGAAGGGCAGGAGGTGGTCCGGTAGTACCCTGGCCTGGTACACCCGGGGTAGGTTTACCAATAAGTTTTACAGGGATTGTCGTTGTATTTTGATTCTTATGAATATTACCTGAAGCTATTACTTTATCCCAGGGAACATGATTCGGATCATCTGAATAATCAAAAATATATATATCTATTAACTTAATCTTTAATAGTGTATTGTCAGGAAGCTTAGCTGTTATGATTTCTTTGCCGTCCTCTGAAACTGCACTAAGACTCCCGGCTTCACCCTGCTCCGGCCATTTGACCCTGACTGTAATGTAAGCCGTATCACCTGTGTCTGAATAATCCGGTGTGGGAGTAATTAATGATGCCGGTGAGGTAGTATCGCTTCCTCCTCCACAGCCGGAAATTATGGCTATGAGAAGCAGGGTTATTGTTAATAATGTCAGTAAAACCTTTATTTTCATTACGAAACCTCCTTTATTTTTTTGGTGAAAATTTTCTAATATTGCCTTTAAGGGAATAGACATACACATTTCCTGTAGAGTCTATTTTCATATCATAATATGTAGCAAGGAAATCTCTTGTACTTTTAGAAAACCATTCTGTTATAAACTTCCCACTGGAGTCAAATTTCTGAATACGATAAGTATCTCCACCAACCAAACTTAATACAAATAGGTTATCATCAGGATCTATTTCTATAGCGTAAAAATATAATTTATTTTTACCTTCAAAGATCCATTTCTTTATTACTTCACCGGAAGAATCGAATTTGACAAAATAACCATCTCCATAATCGCCCCACCGTGAGAAGGTATAGATGTAACCCTGAGAGTCTACTGCTAAATCATCTATTAGACAGTAACCAATGGAATATTTGCCTTTAAATGGATATAAAATAGACTGTAACTTCCAGTTGGCATTATACTTTTCTATATGTGTCTTTGAAGCTAAATAAAAATTCCCATTTTTATCCTTTGTGATGTACCTGACAAAATCGTTGAGAAAAGAATGTTTTTTTGGCTTTATAGCAGTTATGAAATTCCCATTTAAATCAAATTTCTCAATATGTCCGCTGTAATCAATGAAGAAAGATCCATCTGGAAAAAACTTATATGCTCCACCATAGGCAAGGTAAAAATTTTCTCTGTCTGCAAAAATATCACTGAGATACTGCTCTCCGGGCCCATACTTTCTCTTTACAAACCAGCAGTTTAGTTTTCTCTTTTTTATTTCAGGAACCCACTTAGTTATATATTTTCCCTGAGAATTATATTTATCAATATTCATATCATTATCATTTGTAGAATGTGTTATATAAAAATTCCCTTCATAATCTACTGTAAAAGGATTATGAAGAAAATGCTTAACGTCATATTCTCCTACACAAACATAGTTCTTTATTTGAGAAGTAGTTGAATGTTTTACTGTAGGAGTAGCCATAGGTTGTTCTCTTATGCATCCTACAAGGTTAAAACATAATATAAAAATTAATATTATTAAATATTTATTTACCACGTTAATCACCTTATGATTGAATACTATTATTTTTTCTCAATAGTTACCTCTACAGGAACAGGGAAATAAACGTGTTCATTTGGGTCTTTCAATTGTATCCTGGCCTCGCAATGGGCACAATACAACGCATCATCTGAGCCAGGTGGATATTTTGCCGGATCAGGATTGACTTTATAATAATCTCTCAATGCAGTATAGAGAGCCTCTTCTGCATGCAATGGTGCATTTGGGTCAAATGATGGTGTTCCTATAGGTGCAGGAGAATCAGGTATATCCAGAGAACCATCATGATCCTCAGGATCCGTTGGACAGTTTTTAGTACCATACATCATAAAGTAAAAGAAATCATAGGCAAAAGGATAAGCCCATGTAGCTTGTCCATATTTATGATAACCGATAAATACTTTGGCACTATTAAAAGAACTGTTCATATGCCAGGCATAACAACCACCCCAATAGATAAGTGAGCCATCAAAATTTGTTGTATCCTCATAATTGAGATAATCAAAATAATATTGAGTAAGGGCAAGTTCTCTAACCCATTGATTAGTACCTGATGAACCTATCGTACCTCCAGTTACACTTCTATCACGATAATACCACCATCCGTGGTTGTGAGCCAATGGATCAGGGGGATCATGCTTAAAAACTTCAAACTCTGTATCAGGATTGTTAGCTATCCATTCATCTATTGGTGTAATAGCTTTAGGATCCTCAGAATCCCGGGGTACAATAGTACAAGACAATCTAAAGATCATCCCTGGAGGTATGTTATCTACATCAAAGTTATCTTCATCATAATTTGCAGGGCCTCCATGAGCACCAATATAAATTATTCCATATTTTCCCATAGTTTCAAACGTCTTTGGGGTTACAATATTATCCCAGTTTAATGCATAACACTTAGCAAATCTTCTACCAATTGCAGGCAATTTATTCACTATTATTTTAATATCCTTATCTTCCAACGAGGGTGGAAAATCTGGGTCAATAAGAATTGCCTGTGTATTTATACATTTTACATGATAGTTATTCGCTTCTAATTGTTGCTTAATCTGCATTTCTACCATATATTTATCAGATTTTTGCCAGAAATAAGGGGATATCATTATTACGTCGGCATTTTTAACAGTACTGTTATTAGATTTAGAAGTAAGACGAGTGATAGGTTTTATTTCCTCTTTTCTGGGCAACGATTCTCCTGTTTCCTGTTCCTCTATTACTATTGGATCAGAAGTAGAAATACATTCATTTCTACCATCTTTGAAAATAACCCATATATCATGAGGATTGCCTATTGAAGCGGCACCTGCTATTTCGTCAGGTATAGGGGGAGCATCAGGCACTTGCCCATTCAGCCATTGTATGGTGCGTTGATTCGCTTGAAGTTTCCCTAATTCTGCCTCCCATTTCTCATACTGGCAAATAACCTCTTCTATTTTTTCCTCATAGAATTCATCATAACGAGGACGAAGAGTTGGAGTAGCACTTGGAGTAGAAGTAGGAGTCGGCGTTGGCGGCACACCAAAATTAAAGCCGCTCACATCCTGACTAAAGAACTCTATAATTTTCTCCTCTCTGTATTTTACCTTTTTTCCATTTTCTTGCACCCAGTAAGTGGCTATCACGGTCCTCCCATGCCCAAGAAATACGGAAGGTAAGCTATAATTCCCATCACTATCCAGTTTGCAATGAGATTTCGGCCCAATGGATTTCACATAACCCTTAATAAGAGGTTTTTCACCTGTATATACCCGGCCTGATATAGCTGCACACCTTTTCACTACCTCAAGAGAGATATTGAGTGACAATCCCGTACCTGTAGTGGCACTGATAACACAATCAACCGGCGTGTCCGGATTTTTCTTGATATATATAAAGCCGTAAGCTTCATTATATTTATGTTTTCCTAAGACACATAAATAGACAGGGGGTGCAATACAGCCTATGGAATTATTATTCAGACTGAATTTCAATCCGGCCTTTTTCAGATCTATGGAAGGATCTGAAAAAACCCTGAAGATCACAATCTCATCAGGGAGAGTGATTATTTTTTCAGGACATGATTTCAGAACTGCTCCTGAAGCAGCGCTTAAAGAAAGTGTATCTGAAGAAGATACAATTGTCTCCGTTTCTCTATAATCATCTTCTCCCAGGGATACTTCCAATTTTACAGTAGAGTCCTGCTCATTTGTAAGGACATTTCCTTCAAATTGACCTTCAGAATTGACAGAAAGGGGAGTATCACTCTGAGAATCCTGATAGATAGAGAAAACTTTTGCAGAAGCATCATACTCGCCCAGTGGTTTATATTGAGCTAAAGCTGAATCCAATCTGTTATAGAGTTCCTGTATCTCAGGATACTTCCAATCCTGTGGATATTCCTGCTGCAGATAATCGGAAAACTGCTTTATCAGTGGAACATTTCCTGAAGAGTCCTGATTATAGGCAGAAATATCGAGAACATTAATGTTAGAAATGTTTTCTCCTTCCTCTGTGACAGTGTTGTAACCATAGATATATCCTTTAACAGGCTGTGATATGAGAGAAGGGGTAGGAGTTGGAGTTGAAG
>Ga0351860_1130_pt1 | contig 11402 bp, 10 predicted proteins | sample BONcelHFGM3001F8_FD_206791 | JGI IMG/M metagenome (GOLD analysis project Ga0351860, IMG submission 206791) | Enriched cells from coal bed in the Powder River Basin, Montana, United States - BONCAT cells FGM rep2 HSBNCT.FGM.300.1.F8 ...
TTACTCCCGCGCTCGCGCCGGGGTCGGACGCCCACACACAGCCGGCGGATCATGCTCAACGCGGTGCTGTACGTGGCCCGCACCGGCTGCCAGTGGCGGCAACTGCCGCATGAGTTTCCACCCTGGTCGTCGGTCTATGCCTTCTTCCGCCGGCTCAGCCAGGCAGGGGTCTGGGAAGCCATCAACGCCAGCTTGCGTCGTCAGGTGCGGGTCCAGGCCGGACGCGACCCGGAGCCGAGCTTACTGATCATCGACAGCCAGTCGGTCCAAACGGCTGAAAAAAGGGGGCCTGCGGCTTTGATCGTCACAAGCAGACCAAAGGCATCAAACGCCACCTGGCCGTCGAGGCCGACGGTTGGCTGATGGGCGTCGTCGTCCATGCTGCCAATGTGCAGGACAAAGTCGGTGCCCGCTGGTTGCTGCGGCGAATCCCCTTTGTCACGCGCTGGCAGAAGTTCTTGTTTGACGGCGGCTACAACAGCGACAGCTTGTTGAACTGGTGTCGCCAGCAGTTTGGGGTTGCCGCCGAAATCGTCAAGCGCAGTGACCAACCGGGCTTCACGGTGCTGCCCAAGCGCTGGGTGGTGGAACGCTCGCTGGGCTGGCTCAACCGTTTTCGCCGCCTGAGCAAAGACTATGAGCAAGTGCCCCAGGTGAGCGAGTCGTTTGTCTATGTCTCGATGATCCAACTCATGCTCCGTCGATTATGTCGATAAATTACGCTTTGCAAACACGCTCTGAATCAGGCCAGTGAAAATCCACACAAGCCATGTGCTCAGTGACTTGCAATATCGATTTACGGGGGGTTACTTATCGGGCATTAGTAGTATTAAGTTATTAGAGAAATGCACTATGAAGCTTTCTGCAAATATATACGATAGCCCTGCACCTTACCTCTAATACTATTCCTAACTAATTGAAGCTTAAAAAGGAAACGTGGGTTAGTGAACAAATGAATGATACCCGGTTGACGTTTATTCCCTAAAATAATGTCAAAAATCAAGAACAATAGCGCTGTTCTGGTTGACCAGTAATTTCGTAACATGAAAAGCGTGTGATTTCTGGATTGATATTGGACTGTTTCTGTGTCAACCGACCGTGTAATAACTGATTTTGGTCTTGCAGCCCCTACATGAAGTCCTGTAACTATAGATGATGATTCTATTTTGTATCCTTGATCTGCAATAAGGCGACATAGTTCTGTTTCTGCTCTATACCCTAAACCATGGTTATACCCCTCTGAGTACACATTTGGAAAAAATCCTACTTGTTCAGCGATATCTTTTCGAAATGCCATACAAAAAGACTGGACGTGATCTACCTGCGTTCTTGTATCTTTAGGAAGATAGTAGAATTTTGTGGCCACTCTACCCCATCGGGTAATTCGTCCGGGTTGATAAAAATGTAGGACAAGAAAACGTCTGAGCCACAGAATAATCTTACGCGCCCCATTACTTATCTGTAAATCGAGTTGGTAATCATGCTGTAGACCTAGTACTCCAAGATCCGAAGAAATTCGAAAGCAATCAACTATGTAATCTAACGATTGACGATCAACCATTTCCCAATCATCGTCTATAGTAAGAACTATGTTACCTTCAGCTTGTTCACATCCAATATTCCTACTTACAAAAGCACCGCGTTCACTCGTTCTGATGTAAAAAAAACGCGGGTCTTCCCTACATATCTCTTCCAATATTTCATTGGTTCTATCAGTTGATGGTCCATTATCTACAATAATTACTTCGAAAGCTGTTAGGGTCTGTTGCTGTAACAGGCGAAGACATCTGTACAAATTATTTGCTCGATTGAATGTAGGAATCACTACGCTGATCTGTGGCTGTTGATCAATCAATGAAAATTCCACCTTGGGCTGTTGATCTGGATGCCACTGGAGTTTATTTAGGCCTGCAAGATGCAGCAGACAGTTTGCTACTCGTTTCCCACTTCCACCATCAAGCATATCTCCGAACATCCATTGCAAGAACTTTTGTTGTTTTGCAGTTGCATTGTCAGGCTCTCGAATGCCTATTTTAATCATAGTTTCAAGATCACTAACACTACGCGCCACCAAAACAGCACCGCTATCTCTTACAGGAATATAATGATCAAACTCGTCTATATGCTTACTCCATCTTAAGTAAGTAGGCAGTTTGCTTCCTGGAGGATCAAACCCCAAATTGATGACAGGTTTACGATGCATCATTAACTCTAGCGAAACAGTAGAAGCAGCATTAATGCCTAGCGAGCATTCGCGCAACATCGTGCTATAGAGGCGCTGGTCCTCACTTGTTGGTCCTTGCTTGTCCCATTGAACTAACGGAAAGTAAACATCTTTCTCTTGACGATCACGAATTGCCAGCATTTCTCTACTTGTACCCTTAAAGTAAGTTCGTACGACAAGCTGAAAGTCAATTTCCCGTCGTTGCATGAAGTCAATCACTGCTTGGACCATTCGGTGTTCGTCAGGAAAGTGGTGGTCAATTCCGGTCGTATAAAGCAAAAAGGGCCTACTAGGGTCAAAGCCAACGTAATCAGCCAACGCTTCTCTCGTCAGAAAATTCTTGGGATTAAAATGAAAGTCGAATTGTGGCGTCCCGGTTACTATCACATAATCGGGGTTTATCTTTGTATATATACCGAGAAACTCATCTCGCATACGCTTGTGCCAAACCAGATAGTAGTGGTAAGGTACGAATATTCTGCTACGTGAAGTCAAATTGTCCCAAGAGAAGATAAAACCTGCGGTGCAGATTCCTTTCTTATACGCAACTCGCATAGGAAGACTAGATGCTGGTCCATGAATGTGAGATGTGTTGAATACGAGATCAGGCTGTAATTCATCAAAGAGTCGGTCAAAAGTCCTAGTAGGACGGAGCACCCACGTAGTTCTTCGCTCCAGCGCTGTCAGCACTTCAAGAATGGGGCGGTTGGCAAGTCCCCAAACCAGCCTTTTCCACAGCCACCGCAAAATCTTCTGTTGCGGCTTGCTTAATAAAGCATCGTACATTTCAAACCGATTTCGTGCGACTCCGCTCCAAAGCCAACGAAAATGCACATTGTGAGCTAAAATCCGAATCCAATGCACTAACTTTGTTTCATCATATTCTTGAAGCGGAATAATTCGATCAACAAAGGGACTGAAACGAGTTGTAAATGCCTCATCGTGAATAACACTCAACAGCGTTACGTGGGCTTGTTCAGCAAGAGTAGGCAAGGTGTCGGAATAAAGGAAGTTACGAACTGCATCTCCGCGCGGGATAATCAAAACGATGTGCGGCCTACGCGTTACAAAGTCACCATCAGAATGCTTCTGAAGCGCGGCGTCTTGTTCTAGAACCACTTCTCAAGCCTCTCCAAAGCGATCCAGAACCCCTCACCATCGTTTTCGTGGCCCTGCCAGATTTCTGGAATGAAAGAAGCTTTGCGCGCTGATAAGTCTAGTTGCTTGGCGAGAAAGCTGAAGTCGATATCACCTTCGCCAATCTGTAGTCCTTCTCCGTCAAGCCCTTGAGCGTCAACAAGGTGCAAGTGAGCAGTATGTGGGCTTACTGTGTTGACGAATTCCGAGAACGACCAGTGAAAATGATTACACGCCAGTTTTGAATGCGACACGTCAAAGCAGAGACGATATCCATACTGCTTACAAAACTCAGCAGTGTCGTCGGGCGCGACAAACAGGTTTAGGTACAGCTGACCACCAAAGTACCAAGGAAATGGCGGCAAGGTTTGCGCAATCAGTTCTACGCCTTCGGCGTTGATCTGAGCCAAGCTTTGCGCAACACGGGCATATAATGCCGGTCGATCTTCAATCGGTAACAGACCGTCACGGCTGAAGCCGCCCACACTAACAATAACAAATGGGCGATCGGTGCGTCGGAAGTGAGGTTTGAGCGCTCGAGTAAGATCTATAACCCGCTGCAGTTCCTTTATAGATCGCTGCCGATGCGATTCATCTTCAGCGGCCAGATTGAGAAGGTGGTCACCCGCAAACAGATCGGGGCTGTGAACAGTGAGGCCTAGGTCATAATCGGTATCGAAAAATTTGTGCGGGTCCAAATCCATGTCTTTATAACTAAGATGGAATTCCAGAAAATCAGGATTCGACTTTTCGAGAATGCTTTTGAAATCATGATAGCGAACTGGTAAGCCCCAAGGGCGGCTGAAAGAATAATGCCGCGACTGGACGGCCTCTACCTCAAGATCACTAGGATAGAAGAAATCACCTGGCGAAAAAGCGCGCGTCGCCCGCTTGCCGACGAGTTGCGCCTTGCGGTTCGGTTGCAGACCACGCCCAGGGCTCTTGACCTCAATCATTTCTGACCGAATCAGATCACCAGGACGAAGACTACAGTTTATGACCAGACTTTTCGCCAGGGTAGAACGATTGATACGTTCGCCTTGTGTGATAGCTCGTTCAGAAGTCGTACCAAGCGCTTGCTCCACTTGACGAATACCTTCCGTCATGGCGGCGAATTCGTCCGGTAGCAGACTCACTTTATGATCGTTGCCTTCCATGTCGCGATCAAGTGTAATGTGTTTTTCGATAACCTTAGCGCCAAGCGCTACAGCTGCAACGGCGATTTGAATGCCACGTTCATGTCCGCTGTGTCCCACCAAACATTCGCCAATCTCCTGTAACCGCCTCATATATCTCAAATGCACATCTTTGAATGGGGGTGGATACGTCGAATTGCAGTTAAGCAAAATGTACTGAGCTCCCCGATTCTGCAGCAAGCTAACAGCCTCGACTATCTCATCTTCATTTGACATGCCAGTAGAACAGATGAGCGGCTTACCAGTGTCGGCGAGCACTTGAAGCAGATCATGATTAGTCAAATCGGCCGAAGCGACTTTGTACGCCATCATGCCGTAATCTTCCAGAAAAGCTAGACTTTCCGAATCCCAAGGGGTACACAGTGGCATGATGCCACGTTTCTCACAGTAGTCAAAAACTTGCGCCATTTCATCTGAGCTGAGTTGAAAACGGGCCAGCAGGTCTAGCGTGTATTGCGCCCCAAGGTTCTCCCGAACATCGTTTGCATTGCCATTGTTAACATATAGGGCGCGCATTGTACGCATTTGAAACTTGGCACAATAGGCGCCTGACGAGACAACCGCATCCACAAGCTGTTTGGCAATTGCCAAGCTTCCATTGTGATTAAGGCCTATTTCGGCGATAACAAATGTCGGCGAATCATCTTCGAGCAAATAGGAGCCAATACGTACAGCACGGTCACGACGACGGGCAACTGCGATTAGCCGACGCCGTTCGTCAAGCAGAGGGATATAATTTACCTGCTCAAGCAATGTACTAATCTTAGTAGACGAGTCATTTGGAGATGCGAATACAAATTCACGGTTCAGGAGTGTTGAGATAGGCTGTTGGAGGTCGACGTTCAGTTGGTCGATAGACCAGCGCAGGAAATCGCCATTGGTGAATAGCCCTTCAACTACGCCATTAGCGTCGATCCCACAAATAATTGCCTTGCGATTCTCGACAATTTTCCTTAGTGCACTTGCAATTGTCTCTTCACTCAGGAGACTGTACTGTGTTAAGTTTCGGTCAAGAATGAGCTTAAGCATGAGGTTTCAGGTGCACTTTCCAAACAGTTTCCATAATGGCTTCGCACATTGCGAAGTCTTCAGCTGTATCGATGTCGACCGCGCTTAGCGGATCCATCACATAATGCGCGATCTTGCCCCCAAGCCTGTTTCCGCACTGCCGCAGTATCTGTGGCTTAAACACATAAATAGAACCGTTTTCCATGTAAGCAGGCTCCAATTCTTGACTTCGTGGTCGATGCAGATAGTCGAAGTTGAATGATTGAAGCCGACCATCAGCGAAGTGCCACAAGAAGTGACGGAACGGTGCTAATGACACTAGGGAATCAGCTTGCTCGTCGATGAGAGCCTGGACCGCCCCATCGATGTCATAGGGCCGTCGTATCGGTGCCGTACACTGTAGGAATACGACTAGTTCAGGTTCATAGTGTTGGGTAACATAGAGGTGATCGATCACATGAAGCAACGCCGATTCGCTAGAGGCCGTATCACCGCTAATGTCGGCAGGGCGCCAGACGGCTTGTGCGCCGTACGCCTCTCCTACGGAGGCAATGGCTGCGTCATCTGTTGACACTATCACGCGGGATACCATCTTTGCTTCAATTGCCTGCTCGACAGTATGGGCTAACAGTGGCTTCCCTGCGATTGGCCGAATATTCTTGCCTGGTAATCCCCTGGAGCCTCCGCGCGCAGGTATAATTGCAAGAATTGTCATCTGCTTTTGTTTAAACCTTTCGCAAACCAATGAAGCGCATAACTAGGTTTGTGCAGAGCTGCAATACAGAGCTGTACCCATGTTTTCCGCGACTGCCCTTTTACTCGCCGCAACTTCATAAGTGACCAATGTGAACCACGGTTAATACGTTGCGTTCGGTTATTTACCTTTGCCAATATCGTGATATACCGTTGTGAGCGCAAATGACTATTTCGAGGCAACCCATGAAGCTTCTTAGCCATTATAGAGAAACCTGCAGCATTCACTACATCTTCCAAAGTTTTTGGAGTAAAGCAATATAGATGAGCTAACTCATAACATGTGTGCCCATACAGGTTAGGAACTTCTACCAAAAGGTGGCTCTTTTCAGTCATAAATATTGTACGCAAACGAGTTAAGTAATCTATTGGGTCAGGAAGATGCTCGAGCACATGGGAAAGACTAACAAGGTCATAAGGTCCTTGGCTGGTCTTTTCAAGAAAATCTAAAGATTCAAAAACCTGTAGACTATTCTGTTGTATTGCATAAGCACGATGCGCTACCGTTGGCTCGACACCTATTGATAACGTGATATCGAACATAGTTTGAAAACCTAACAAGAGCTCACCAACTGAACATCCAATGTCTAAGTGAGATCGTATTTGCGTCTCGGGTACCACTTTTGAAAAAAAACGTACTAAATGTTTAGCTCGTGCATGCTGTTCATCAATTTCGACATTAGTTGGCTTTTCACTACCTGATCGCCCCTCACGATATGTTGATAAGTAATAACTATTAAGACTTTCTTGGTCAGGACGTGGGGACATGAAGACCAATGAACAATAAGTACACACCTTATAATGCAAAAGGAGATGGATTTCGCTGCTGTAAAATGTGTCAAATGTCCTAAAATTAGAAGATCCACATAGAGGGCAAATGCTTACTGTTTGTGATAGATCCATTCTCAAGCCTTCGTTGGAATTAGACTACAACACGTGGGTGGCAATCTGCGGATCATTTGCAGGTAAAAGGGACAGAAGCCGCCATCGCTTTATTAAGTTTGCAGGTTGCATCTTGAACCTGTTGAGTGATTTCGTCTCTGCAAGACGATACTAAGTCGTGCTCACAGGCAGTCCTTGCCTTGAGTAAAAACTGACGTGGCACAAGCGGGACATCTCCGTCAGTCAAAAGATGGTACTTGTTCAGGATTTTATCAAGTTCAATGAGGAAGAGTACCGCTCGGAGAGCCTTTTTTTGGCGAAGTGGCGAACCACGGACAAGCCAATAAATGTCGCCCTTATATCTCTGAATTCTCCAAGTCCATCCACTGATTGCCTCCATTGTAATCAAGCTCTCTCGGATTTCATCGGGGGCAGACTTAATTTCGTAACCACGCTCTAGCAAAGCCAAGTTTGCACAATCAGCCGTGTCATAGTACCAGTCATGGCCTTCCTTTAATGGAGACTTATCCTTACTAAAAGATAGCCCTTCACGCAACCACACTTCACGTCTTATAACTGTGCAGTAAGTGCCCATCAAGAACGGCACCTTGCCTTCTGTCACGCTCGTTAGGTATGGGCGCGGGAACAGTGAAACAGCGGCGACATTCTTGTTTGACTCGAGTTGTTCCAATGCCCAATTCCATGGGAGCTCTGAAAGCCAGATCACATCGTCGTCACTGACGATAACGTACTTCGCAGTACAAACTTTTCGCATGAATAGATCTAGTTTGTAGTCATGCTGCGCATTGTAAAGCGACAGGACCTGCGCGCGCGGATGTAGGCATGCCGTTTTCAATAATCCGCCGGAGCAATCGCCTATCACAACCCTAAGTGAGTTTTCGCGGATAGAGTCAAAAATGAAATGAGACCATAATGTCGTCAAACCTGGAACGAGGGAAAAAGTAATGCAATCTACTAAACCATGCTGTCTGGAACTTGGTTTACGAGCGAGTTCCAATCTCGCTGTTCCCAAAAGTCCTTTTAATACAGTTGGGATTCCACCTCGATAGCGATAATTGGCAAGCCATTCTTGTACAAATTGCTTACCCGGATATCTAGTTGGCATTCGAAGGCTCAAAGTCCGGTGTGGTTTTCTAATCATAGTTCCTCAAAAGACACTTGAGAGCCTTGTGGACGCACGCCTGTATAGTGATGAGGCATAGAATTACTGAGGCGAACATTCGAAACTAAAAATAAGGTCAGCCTGTTAGCGAATATCGACCGCCGAGTCTTTAGAAAGTTCTGATCGCCTCAGTAATTGTCCGGGTTTACTACATCGGTCAAGATCGCGCCTAGAGTATTTGCCCACTTATCTCGAGTAAAGGGTGCAGGTATGTGAGCCGACCACTCTGCTAACATGTCAGGATTGTTCGCGGTGTATGAGATGGCACGAGCCAGCTCACTAACATCCTTCGATGGGAAAACAAGTCCGTTGACGCCGTGTTGAACTACGTAGCGGTTTCCAACTGTATTAGAGACAATCACAGGTAGATTCTGAGCGTTCGCTTCGAGTACAGCGCGTGATGCAGTTTCAATACATGATGAGGGAACCACGCAGACATCGCATTGAGCTAGCTGACTTGACATTTCCCCTCCTTCTAGCCCACAGATTATTTTTACGGTTTTGTAAGGCGTATTTAGCCCGACTATCGACGCCTCAATTGCTGATCTACTCGCCTCCTTGGAGAATATCCAAAGTTCTACTCTGTTTGTCGTTTCTGCCTGTGAGAACGCTTCAATAAGGACGTCAACTCCTTTTTCCTTCGACCAACGTCCGACATACGCATAACGGACTGGTCGATTCTCACCTGGAGATTCAAGTGGCCGCGCATAGTGCCACAGTTTAGCTTCACCAATGTACTGTGGCAGAAATCTGCATCGATCAAGCTGTATACCTGCTTGCTGCAGCACATCAGTGACAGAAGGTGATTGAGCAATGAAAACAGAAATTGCGCTTTGATAACGATGAAGATAGCTAAGGGCATCGTTTGCATTTAGTGTCGCAGAAGGTTTCCCACCTTGACCGGATATGAAGCGGAAACACGTTAGGAGCAGATTCTTAAGTTTCCCTTTCCATGTCCAAATATGGGAAACACATTTAAGACACTTGTGGTCAGTTGTTGGACCGCTGCATATGTTTCCCCAGCTATCGACTAGCCAACTTCTGAGACAAAGTACAGAGTAATCATGAACCATCTGAACCACGGGAATACCTTGCTCACAACCCGCCAAAGCAAAGTCCATTAAGTGCTTCCAAGCACCCATATAAATGACATCCGGTTGCCATGAAGCGATTATTCTGTTGGCGACGCTCCTAACCGCCTGATTGGGCTGCCACGGACTAAAGCGATGTGCTCTTGATCCTGCTTCTACAATCGCGATCTGACTAAGTGTGTATTGGTTCCCAGTGACTGTCTCTGTCCTGGGTCCTGCGCACACAACGTGGACCTCATGCCCCCTTGTAATCAGGGACTCTGTCAGCAATCGTGTATTTTGCGCGGTGCTACTATAATGATCACCACCATAGTATGAGACTATTAAAAGGCGCATCAGATGAGCTTTATAAGCTAAGGGGCGTTATCAAAATACATAGTAGTACAGCAGAAATTGCAGGCATATACTGATGTCCGGGTATCAAAGTTCGCTTTCGAGTATAGTGCGGTCAGAATCTTGGGCTGATTTCAAGCGGTTCTTGAAAGGGATGGCTGGCACACCACCTCGAATTCCACTGGTGTCTGGTAGTCGAGCGCTGAATGAATGCGCTCGTGCATGTACTCGACCTCCAACCAGTGCTGGAGTTGTCCGTAGGCATCGTCAAAGTCGTCGTAGTCGGCAGAGGCGACATGCGCCTCCTTCAACGTACGCATGAAGCGCTCGGCCAGCGCGTTCTGGGTCGGCTCGCCGGCGTCGGCCATGCTGACCGCCATTTTAGCCTTCTTGCTGGTAAGCCGTGTATTGCGCGCCCTGATCAGAGTGAAAGAGCTGCGGCTGACGCGTTTGCAACGCTTGCCTCAGAGCCGTCAACGTCAAGGTTTCGCCCAGCCGGTGACCCAGGGATCCGCCGCGCACAGCGCGACTGTACTCGTCGATGATCACCGCTAGGTAGAAGCAGCGGTAGCCGCAGCGCAGATAGGTGATATCCGCCACCCATACCTGATCGAATTGCGTTACCGTCAGCTCACGCAGCCGGTTGGGATAGCGCTGATGCGGCTGGGAACTGTCGTGGTGCGCACCCGCCCCACTTGGCGCGTCACCCCCAACTGCCGCAGCACCGTCCGGACCTACTACTCGCTGGCCGGGATGTTCTCACACCGCAGTTGCGCTCGCACGCGCCGGTAGCCATAGGTTGGCCCGCGCATCAGCACCTGCTCGACCGCCACCAACGTCGGCTCAGGTGCCGGCGCGGTGGGCCGGGCATAGTAACTGCTGCGCGGCAACTCGAGCACCTGACACAAGCACTGCACCGAGTAGCGGTCCTTGAGTTGGTCGATCACGAGCCGCATTTCTGCCGCAGTTGGCCCAGCAAGCTGTCGGCTTTTTTAAGATATCGTTCTCTACCGCCAGTTGTCCGACCATCCGTTCCAACTCGGCGATCCGCGCTGCCTGGACCATCGTCGTGGCACTGGTTGCTGGCGAACACGCCAGGCGCGCGTTCCAGAAATGCATCGTGCCACTTGTACAGTAGGTTGTCGCGAATGCCGCGCTCCCGGTAGATCTGGGCCACTGGTTTGTTTCCCCGCAACAATTCCATCATCGCTTCGAACTTGAAGTCGGCGCTATACGTCCGGCATTTCTGGCTGATACCTGTATCCTTTCCACAGCCTCATCCTAGCCTCTCATATTTGCTGTATCTAGGATTCATTCCGTCCACACTACAGAGTTCCCTCCTTCAAACCCTTCAAATATCTAGAGTGTTTATCTGGATAAACTTACATTCGAATGTGAGAAAGGTATTCGATGCAAGCTGGGTTAAGTCTTTTCTACTCAATTCTATTTCCTAAAGTAAGCGTACTTTCCCCACAAGCAGTCCTCTCCCTAATGGTAACACTCCCAGTACATCAAGCTGCGGTATATTGCCCCATAAAGTTGCCACCTCGAGTTCCCAGGTTCGAAGGGCGTCATCTAGATAAAATGTGGCATTT
>Ga0351860_1136_pt1 | contig 10934 bp, 9 predicted proteins | sample BONcelHFGM3001F8_FD_206791 | JGI IMG/M metagenome (GOLD analysis project Ga0351860, IMG submission 206791) | Enriched cells from coal bed in the Powder River Basin, Montana, United States - BONCAT cells FGM rep2 HSBNCT.FGM.300.1.F8 ...
TCTGGAAAGAACGAAGCAAAATAAGCTGCCACGATATGGGCCGTAAGGTCGCAATGCGCCCATTGGAAAGGCACCAGGGATGGGTTGCCAAAAAACGCCTCGAAATAATGGGTACTGTTTTCGGGAATATGGTAATGACCCAAGGTTTTCATCGGTTGTTCCAACCTATTGGATTCTCTTGACAACGAGCAGGGTAATATCATCAAAGACCTCGTGATTGCCAATAAACTGAGTCACATCCGCCACGATACCTTCCTGAATTTGTGCGGCATCCAGGGTCAGCCGCTTCTGCAGGCTATCGCAGATCCGTTCGATTCCGAACTGCTCACCGTCCTTGTTTTCGGCCTCGGTAATACCGTCGGTGATCAACAGCAACACATCACGCGGACCAAAGTCAACCTGTTGTGTGGCCACAAATGGGCTGATGTCAGACACCAAACCAATGGGAAAGCCCAAATCGATGGTATTGAATCGCTCGATTCGGCCATCGCTTCGCCCGACAATCAGTTCTTCATGCTGGCCCGACAGTGTCAGTACATCATTCTGAAAATCCAGGAAGCAAAGGGAGAGACTCTTGTCTGTGTCTATGCGCTGGATATTTTGATACAAAACGTCATTGAGCAGAACTAAAAAGCGCACCGGATCATAGGCGCCCGACTCTAGCAAAGACCGTGCGATGCTTTGAACCATGAGCATCAGCACCCCGCTTTCCAGGCCATGACCGGTGACATCCCCCATGCCGATTTTAATCAGGTGGCGATGACGCAACACATCATAATAATCGCCGCCGACTTCATCGGCAGGACGCATGAAACCGGAAATATCCAGTTGCGGATCAATGGCATCCAGCTCTGCCTGTTTGGGCAACACCATCATTTGCAGACGACGGGCGACATCCAGCTCGGCGCCCAGCCGCAGATTGTCCGCCTTCAAGCGTTTGTTCAGCAACTGAACCTCTGCGTTTGCCTGCTCCAATTCTCTGGTTCGCTTGCGCACCAGATTTTCCAGATTGGTGGTGTAAAGCTGGATCTCATCCGCCATTCCGTTAAACACAGTGGCCAACTGCCCCACTTCATCATTACTGTGAACGTTGACGCGCACCGCATAATCCTTGCTTTGCAGCCGTCTTGCGGCATTGGCCAAATCGCTCAACCCCCGGGTCATGCGTTTCGAGAGCATGAGTGCACTCAAAATCGCAGCAAACAGGCTGACAATACCAACCAGGCCATAGCTCCGCAGGATACCACGCAGGGTATTTTTGATTTCCGACTGGGCAGCCGACAGCGACTCATAGATTTCACTTTCAGGAACCACAAAACCCAGGGTCCAATACTCGTCCCGAATATGGGCAGCGGGCGAGACACCGGCGTTTTGCCTGTATTCCCACATCTGGACAGATGGCAGGCGCAACAGGGTCAGAATGTACGGATTGTCCTGTCCCTGAGCATTGGTCAGCATCAATTGCTTGCTATGAACCTGGTCGTCCTGTGGCAATTGAAGATCTCTGACAGTTGCCTGTGAACTCTGGCTGAACTCGCGCTTTTTCATATTGACGCCCGATGCACTGGTCATCATCTTCAGGCCCAGAACAGATTCTCCCAACTCATTGATGGCCATGACATTACCATCGGATTGGGTGATGAAGGCAAACCCGCTTTTGGCCAATTTGACGTCACGAACCAGGTCAACAATGTCTTCCAGCGAAAAATCCATGCCTGCCGCTCCGGCAAACGAGGCCTGTTTATCCGGATGCGACTTCCATACCGGATGAAAAACACTGAGGATGATGCCGCCGCCGGCGGCGTCCAGATAGGGAGGGGTGGTTGTCACGGTTCGGCGCAAATCGTTTGGCGCCAGTGTGTTTGGCAGTTGTTTCCAACAATCCACAATACCGGGGAAAAAATAATCCCAAAAATCGGCGGATGTGCTTCCGGGATAATTCTTGTCAAACTCGGCGGCCATGTCGCAATAGTGGCTCAGTCGCAAAAATGATTTTTCATGGGGACCAACGATATACATATAAAGCTTGCTGGCTCCGTTGTCAGTCATGGTTGGCAGCAACAGGTCCAATACAGCGGTATCCTGCACCGAAGCCAGCACGTCGGGCCCGGGTTTTCCATCGCTTTCCAGAAGTGGCTTCCAGATGGTGACAACAGAGCGTGCCGGGGGTTCATTCTGTGCCCAGATGGCCTCGTTTGCGCGTATTTTGGTGACCAGCGGGCTGCTGAACGCAGCAGTTTGGGCAAGCGTGGCTCCCATCATTCGTGCATCTTGCGGATTGTCCACCAACACCTGCATCACATCCGCCAGCATCTGGGATTCCGCAAATGCCTGGTCCAGAATCAGGCGGGTTCGTTCGGCGATGGTTCGGATATAATTCGAGAGGTATTCGTGGCTGGCGGCTGTCAGGCCCTGTTCGATTTTGACAGAAGCATCCTGACCCAGGCTGGTGAAATTGCGTACGGCAAAAATCCCGCTGAGTATCAGCGCCAGCAAGACACCTCCAGCGGCCACGAGAAAAAACTTAACCCGAAAACTGTTTCTGCGTCTCACGTATGGTGCTTCAGTGGCGGATTCGTTCATTGTTCTTCCTGTGTCATTTTTCATCAACCCGGTTTACAACCGGATGCAGCCCAGATCGGCCACCCCCCAAAACCTTTTTCATGTGTCACTGCGCGCACATGCGCTGCAAAGCCCTCCCGCAATCGTTGGCAATACGCGTCATCTTTTCCGGCATTTCGTGCAAGCTGGTCGATTGCATACGTCTCCCAGCTTCGGATAACATCGGCAAAGTCTGAGCCGTTGGTGTTGCAACTGGTCAGCATGAGTGGCTCAACCTGAATATCCATAAGTCCGGCTTCTGTCATATAACACCGCATTTTTGGACCAAATTCCAGGTCCATGCTCAAGGCGCCATATAGACCGGATGCTTCCTGGTAGGTCCATGCAATCGCTTCGGCGTTGGGATAACCGAAACAGCGGGAATATGTTTCGTTGATCAGATACACCCTGCCGCCTGGACAGCAGACGCGCACCAGCTCGCGCAAAATATTTTCCGGCTTATCAAAAATCTGCAGGGCGAGTCGGCAGGCGACAAAATCGAACCGGTTGTCTGCGAGAAGCAAATTTGTCGCATCGCCATAAATGAATTCCAGGTTTGACATGCAGAATTCATTGGCCAAATGCCTTGCATATTTTAAGGACGACTGCGAATGATCCACACCAACAACCACTTTTGGGGCAAAGTGACGCGCTACCTGCATGGCAAAACTGCCTATTCCGCAACAGATATCGGCAACCTTCATCTGAGGGGACAAGCCGTGGCGGTGCAGGATGTGTCGTTCCTGTTCCCAAATGATTTTGGCTTGCGTCTGTAGCACCGGAATGAAAGAAGCGTCTTCCACTGCGGCCTGTCCCGGGTAGAATTGCTTATCATACTGTTCCACACTGAAGTTTTTCCCCAACATCGGCATCACAACACGGAAACGTCTTTCTGCCCACGGAATGGCACTGGAAACAATGATTTTAACGCACAGGTCAGGCCTGTTTTTTTGAACCCAGCGCAGCATGTTCAGCAATTCATTGAACGCTGGAGAATTCATCCGAAGCAGCCGCTTGCAATTGATGTAAAGCATGCCTCTGACCGATGCTGCGGCTGAGCGCAAAATATCCCTGGCGGTGCAGGTCGCGGCACTGTCTTGCGGCAACCATGTTCCTTCCAGGATCAGTTCCTGCCGTTGCTCGTCAAATGTGATGATCGGACGGGTTGACATCAATTATTCCCAATCTCAGTTTTCAGACAGTTGTTTAAGGCCATGCGTACGGTCAGGCAAATCACACCCGGTTGGCGCGCAGTTTCGATGGTCAAACGCACACCATAATCAGCGGCGATTTCATACAGACAGATATCCCGTGAGTCTATCGAGGAAACTTGAAACAGTAATTGTTCATACAACACAACCGGGTCCTGGTTGGCCAGCGTGTCGACAATATGTTCGTACATCAACCGGGTGCTGTGGTCCACAGCAAATTCTGCGCGCAGTACGGTCGCGGTGTTCTCCTCGCTCAACTGCAACGTCAAAAAACCATGGCCCGCGTTATGATAGAATATCGTTTCAAGCACCTCATTAATGATTGTGGATAGCATATTGGAAAACGCAAAGGGATCGGCTTTGGCCAAACTGAATGATTCCGCCAAAAAATTGGAGAACTGATCACATCGGCGCCAATCGGCAACAAAGCCAGGCATGTCGCAACACACGCGAATCGCCTCAGGCATCGTCATGGAATCTGCCATCTGGGTCATAGGTATCCTTGCCGGCAATTATCGCTTTTAGATAATGATTTTGGGATGGTTAAAATGGCGAATACCGCACGCGCATTGAAATGACATGCACGGTTCATTCAGAAATCCAGGATGATCATTGAAAAATCATCATCAAATGCGTTCCGCCCCTGCACAGCGCGCAAATCGGTCACCAGACCATTCATGTCAGGATGGTCCTGTGGGCCATATCGCCCGATCAGGTTACACAATTCATTCAAAGAAAACATGCCGCCAGCCGTCTTTTGCAACTCATACACACCATCGCTGAACACAAACAGCCGGCTGCCTTCCGTGATGGCCATCGTCTGATCCCGATACTCGAAATCCGGGACCATGCCGATAATGGGTTGCGGACGGAGGAATTTCATGATTTCCGCTGGCTGCGGGGAGCCCGGGGTAATCAGGATGGCCGGATTATGCCCGCCGCCGGCAAATGTCATTTGATGGCTTGCCCGGTGATAAACACCATACCACAGGGTCAAAAACATCTCGTTCTGTCTGGAGATGTCAAACACGGTATTCATGGCCGTCAATACCTGGCTCGGACATCGAAAATCAATGCCCGAAAGCGTTTCGCCACGCAACGTGTTGATGGCCGTGACAGACAGCAGCGCAGCGCCGACGCCATGGCCGCAAACGTCCAGCAGATACACGGCCAGATGCTCCGAATCGATCCAATGATAGCCAAACGAATCACCGCCCAACTCCGACGACGGAATAAAAAGCCATTCCGCACGAACCGGTTTTTTCATGGGTTCCGGCAAGAGTGCCATCACATATCGGAGTGCCTGGTTGAGCTCCTCCTGCAACCGCGCCTGAATTTTTTCGAGCGCGATATTTTTTTCCGCCAGTTCATCCTCGATCGCCTCGCCATGTTCCGTCGTGGTTTCGTAAAGCAGTTCCATGTCTGCCAGGTCGCGCTTCAATTGCGCATTCTCAGTCCGCAACCGTGTCAGTTCTTCCGGTGGTGTTTCCGGCTTGGGATTGTTGTCAGTTTCTGTATGGGGCATTGTTTCAAGGATGCTGCCTGTTGATGTATTTACCGCAAATAATTAACATTTGTCAGATGAAACAGATGGTGTAAGTTGGTCATGATATAGCGGAATTTATATAAATGCAATTTTCAAATTTGAAATCTTTATCCGGAAACAATGTCTTAGAACCGGATCAGAAAATATAGGCAAGACGAACATAAACCCAGTCTCCAGTGGGATAGTTTTCAGAGTCGATATCATGCATCCAGCGGATACCGGCAATGAATTGTTCTGTCAGGCAATAGGAAAGATTGATGCCGAGTTTGACATTCATTGGTTCACTGTCGGAACTGGTGACGCCATCGTATGCCGCGTCATCCATCCCGATCCAGTAGGCGGCGTTGATGCCGACGCGGAATTTATCGGTGATCCCGTAATGGACAACTGTTTCAAGTTCTATCGCATCCGGTTCATCGTATTTCATTATGTCGCTCTCGGTGAACTGGAAATAGTTGATGTTGAAGTCTATCCCGAATCTGTTGGGATACCAGCCAAAGGCTATTTGATGCTGAAACCACCAGGCATCCCGACCCAGATTGACGGCATTATTTTCATCAAAATTACCAGTCGGCATAAAAATGAATTCCCATAAGGACAGATATAGTTTTGAATCCGAATTTTCATACAGATAGATGAACGGGGAGATTGCGATATCACCGAGACCGAATTCATTGTTGGCGCCGTCAAGACCGACATGTGCAAAAGGGATATAGGCATTTAAACCATATGACATTCTATCGGCTATTTTCCCCATGAAATACACCGGTCGAAGCGCCATATAACTCTGATCATAACCAAGATCAGACTTGTCGCCGTTGTTGTCGGCAATGTCCGGGAGATGGAGTTGCCCAAAATAGCTGAACAGGGCAAAGGTTCCCGGTGGTGCGGAGATGGCGTCATAGGGGTCGATCACATCCGCTGACGCCGATGCGGAAAAATACAAAACCACCAGAGCAACAAAAGCCAACAGAAATTTTCTTTTCATAACCACATTCTCCTTAAAATTTAGGTTGCTGTTTAGTATGACGATACTTCGATCCGCTTAACATTGCTTTGGTGCATAAGGAACCGCCAATCGATCTTGTTTTAAAAATGGGTAGGGAAGAGGAAAAAGATCTATATCATAAGGAGATAATAATGGAAATATTCTGTTATCTGACCTTTCGCTCATTTTTTTGTTCCATTTGATTTACTGGAAGATTTCGCTGGACATTTTGAGGCTATGATGTCATTGTCATCATAAAACCTATAACTTGGAGGTTTATGATGGCTCAGAAAATCGAAAGAATCGACACGATCCCTCTTATCATTGCTTTTCTCAACAAGATGGGAGTCCAGCATGCAATTGACAGCGTCTTTGTTCAGCATGGGAACTGGTCGGGACTTAGCTATGGTCAGTTGGCAGTGTTGTTTGTCACGTATGTGCTGCATTCGCTGACGCATCATTTTTACGGTATGGAATCCTGGGTCAACCAGCACAAAACAGTCATTGAAAGAGTGACGGGTTGGAAAATCGCGGAAAAGGATGCAACGGACGACCGTATCGGAAAGTTGTCTGAGGTCCTTGGAGAATCGGACAAAGGCATATCCGACACACAGCTTTTGATAGGGAAAAACATCGTATCGGCCTATCAATTGCCGACGGAAATCGGCCGTTATGACACAACGAGCTATAATGTGTACCATCATCCGGAGGATGCCAAAAGCGGCATATTGCAATTTGGTCACAGTAAAAACCACAGGCCGGATCTGTTGCAGTTCAAGCAAGGCTTGGCGACATTGGACCCGGCAGGGGTTCCGATTATAAGCGAAACATTTTGTGGAAACCGTGCGGATGATATTTGTTATCTTCCGGCCTGGCGACGTATGGTTGAAACAATTGGGACCCCTGATTTTTTGTTCATTGCGGATTGCAAAGCGGCTTCGCAGGAAGTCCGATCCGCCATCAGCCATGAAAAAGGGCATTATCTGTTCCCCTTGCCGATGACAGGAGAGACACCCCGTCGTCTCAAGCAATGGGTATTGGATTCCGAGCAATCCTTTCAGGAGATTGTATTGGAGCCCAAGCCGGATCAGAATGAGAAACCCCGCAAAGTCGGCAAGGGATTTGTGGTAAATCAAGCACAGCAGACACTTCTTGATAACGGTGTGGTTTATCAATGGGATGAGAGATGCATCGTCACTTGCAGCTACGCACATGCCCAGCGTCAGGAAAAATCGTTTGCAGAGCGCCTGAATAAAGCCGAAAGCAAGCTGTCCAAACTGAAACCAAAAGAGCAGGATACTGTCGAATCGTTTCGGGTCAAAGCCCAAAAGGTTGTACAAACATACAACATGGAGGACTATTTGAATCTCGATATCACCGAGTCGGCAACCACGAAGAAGAAATATATCGGCAGAGGGAGGCCGGGTCCCCAAACCCCTTTTGAGTGGGTCGATATAAAAAGTCTTACGCTTGAAACCTCCCGGAACGAAGAAGAGATCGATCAGTTTCGAGCGTTGGCCGGATGGAGAATTTTTGTAACCAATGTGGATGAAAACAAGATGACGCTCACCCAGAGTACACAATACTATCGGGATGAATGGCAGGTTGAAAGAGGTTTTCATCGATTCAAAAATGGACATATCCCTGCACTGCCTCTATTTTTACGAATACAGGAAAGAATCAAAGGTTTGATGCTGCTTTTGACCATTGCGCTTCAGGTATTGACCTTGATGGAATTTGTTTCCCGAAGAGAGCTATCCAAAAACAATGAACAGATTTCGGGGCTGGTTCCAGGCAATCCGAAAATGAAAACAAGCCGCCCTACTGCAGAAAGATTGCTTACTCAATTTGACAACCTACATCTTCTCATCCAGGAGAAAGGGAAAAGAATCACAGGTACGATGGTAGAGGATTTGACGTGTCTGCAAAAGAAAATTTTATCTCTCCTGGAATTGCCGGAAAAAACTTATGTCATTTCCTTTGGCATGGGTCAAAAAAAACTTGCCACAAATTAAAGTGTGAGCAAGTCAAGTGATAAATTCGTGTGGACAAAAAAAATGAGCGAAAGGTGAGATTGTACGGATATATTCCTGAATTAAAGGTTCAGCCCGGCAGACTGATTCAGGTTTTCACCAACATCCTGTCCAATGCCATCGATGCCATTCAGAGCAAGGAAATTCGTCACGAAGAAACGATCACCATCAAAACATTCTGCCAAAAACGGGAAGCCGGTTCATATGGGGTCATTGAATTTTGTGATACCGGCCCGGGAATACCCGAAGCGATTCAGGGAAAACTGTTTGATCCGTTTTTTACAACCAAGGATGTGGGAAAAGGAACGGGACTTGGCCTGTCCATCAGCCTGGGTATCATTCAGGACCATAACGGCCTGATTGAAATCAACAGCACCACGGGCAATGGGACAACGGTTTCCGTTCTTTTACCGCTTGAAAAGGAGTCATCATGACCATCAAAGCATCCATCCCGAAAATCCGCATATTGTATGTGGATGACGACCTTGAAAATCTGAACAGTTTCAAGGCTCTTTTTCGTCGCATGTATCAGGTATATCTGGCAGATTCCGTTCAGAACGCACTGGAAATTTTAAAGGAAAACGACATCCATGTGTTGATAACAGATCAGCGGATGCCCGGCATGACCGGGACCGATCTGCTGGAGATGGCCGCGGACCAGTATCCCGATATGCTGCGATACATGCTGACCGGATTCAGCGATTTCGATCCGCTGGTGGATGCCATCAACAAAGGCCGATTACAGGGATATTTTTCCAAGCCAATCGATCATGAATTCATCATGTCCCGGATCGAAGATGGGCTGAAACGCCATTACCTGGAACTGGAAAACAAATCGTTACTGGAAGAAATTCAAAAAAACGAGATTTTTCTGAATGCCATTTTCGAGAATATCCCCGATATGATTTTTGTAAAGGATGCAAAAGATTTGAGCTTTGTCCGGTTGAACCGGGCGGGTGAGGCACTTCTGGGATACGCGACTGAAGAAATGATCGGAAAGACCGATTATGATTTTTTTCCTGTGGAGGAGGCGGATTTTTTTACCCGAAATGATCGGGAGGTGCTGGAAAGCGGCACGTTGGTGGATATTCCCGAAGAAGCGATTCAGACCCGGTGCCTGGGCAAACGATGGCTTCACACCAAAAAAATTCCCATCCGGGACAGCAATGGAAATCCCTGGTATCTGTTGGGTGTATCCCGGGATATCACCGAATACCGGAATCTCCAGGAAAAAGAGAAAATATTGGAATCCAGACTGCGGCAGGCCCAGAAAATGGAAGCCATTGGCAGCCTGGCGGGTGGCATCGCCCATGATTTCAACAATATTCTGACATCTGTGCTGGGTTACACCGAGTTGGCCATGGAGTTTGTTGAAAAAGGATCAACAGTTGACCGCTATATCCATGAGATCCATATAGCGGGCAATCGCGCCAAGGAACTGGTCAGACAGATATTGACCGTGGCCAGGCAGTCCAAAACCGAACGGGTACCCGTTCAGGTCAGCCTGATTGCCAAAGAGGCCATCAAGCTGATTCGATCCTCCATTCCCACAACCCTGGAAATTCAGACAGTTTGGAAAAGTGATGCCATCATCCTGGGTGACCCTTCCCATATTCATCAGATTTTCATGAATCTGTGTACCAATGCGGCCCATGCCATGGAAGGCGGCAGCGGTCTGCTGACCGTCTGTTTGTCCGACGTAAAGGGGGATCAGAATATTCCGGGAAAGCCGGATGGTCTGCCGCCCGGGGATTATATCCGCATCACCGTATCGGACACGGGAAAAGGAATCCCCAAAGCGCATCTGGATCTGATTTTTGAACCCTATTTTACAACCAAGGATGTTGGATCGGGAACCGGTCTGGGGCTTTCGATTGTTCATGGCATTGTGAAAAGCTATGGCGGGGAAATCACGGTTCAGAGTGAGGTTGATTGTGGAACGACGTTTACCATTGATCTGCCGGCCGTTAAAAGTCGGATCCGGCATGAATCGGAATCCCGAGAGGTTTTGCCGGTTGGCAATGAACGGATTCTGCTGGTCGATGATGAGCCTGAAATTGCCAGAATGTGCGAAGAAATTTTGATTCACCTGGGCTACCGGGTGACCATCCGGTCCCAGAGCATTGAAGCTCTGGAGCTGTTCAAATGCCATCCAAATGATTTTGACCTGGTAATCACCGACATGGGCATGCCCAACATGGCCGGCGACAGACTGGCTATCGAGTTGATGACCATCAGACCGGATATTCCCATCATTTTGTACACCGGATACAGCAAAAATCTTTCTGAAACCCATGCAGCCAAAATAGGAATCCGGTCGTTGCTGATGAAACCGCTGACAAAAAGTGATCTGGCCAACACGGTCCGAAAGGTGTTGGATGGGGGAGAAAAGCAGAATTCAGAAGTCAGAATTTAGAAGAAAAACGGTAGGTCAGGCTGGCCGGCTTATTGGCCTGCCTGACATCGATCACTACCGCTTTTCCATTTCCTCATCCCAGTTTTTTCAGAACGCCCTTCAGTTCCTCGACTGCTGCGGCGGATTTTTTCAAAGCCGC
>Ga0351860_1140_pt1 | contig 10603 bp, 5 predicted proteins | sample BONcelHFGM3001F8_FD_206791 | JGI IMG/M metagenome (GOLD analysis project Ga0351860, IMG submission 206791) | Enriched cells from coal bed in the Powder River Basin, Montana, United States - BONCAT cells FGM rep2 HSBNCT.FGM.300.1.F8 ...
CTATTAGGGTCTCCCGGAATAAGTTCACACTCAGCCTGAACTGTTATATTACCAGGCTGAGTGGTTTTAAGTATTGCATTGCAATAGCCGTCAGAGGCAGTATAGGCACTTACTATTTCCTGACTTATCTGACTGCCTATGGGGTATAGTGTGCCATCACCATCTATTACTTTGAATTTAACTTCAAAATTCTCTAATCCCATTACTCCCTGGCTTTCAAGGGTATTATTTGAATTACTGTTTTCTTTTCCTATAAATGGAGTAGATGCAGCATCCGGAATATCAGGAGATTCCACTACAAGCCTTGCTATAATTTGCGTTTCGCCTGTGTAATTGCGGGGAGTAGGAGCGATTATGATGGGGTAATAGTTTTTTTGAGAACCATATGAGTTAGATGGAGTAGGAGTCTGGGCAGGAGCAACATTTACAATGGAACTGGAAGAAGGCTCTTCATGTAAGTTTATATCAGGAGGGATTGCTTTTAGTGTAATTACCTGCTGGCCTAAATCTATATCAACAGGTTGCATACCAGGTTTTATCTGAACTGGCTTTCCTTCAGGTCTATTTTTTGTATCTATATAAATCATTTCATAGGCAGCAGCATCAGGCCCGCTTGTCCAGGCTTCTACTCTGACATGAACTTTTATGGGAGGCAGAGGCCCTATTATCGCTCTTGATACACCTGAATTCGGATAAACTATTGCTTTTGCTTCTTTCCCTTCACTGGTTATCATAACACTGTCTTCAAGTGCATTTTCTTCACGGACTTTAACTATAACATACATTACTCCGACCGGCATAGATGCTATAAGTTCATTCTCTTTACTTCCTGAAGAAATAATACATTTATCAGAAGAAGAACCTTTCTGTGGCCACGCTACCTGAACTACAAGATAACCAGAACCTGAAGGAAGTGGAGTGGGAGTTAAAACAGACGAAGTCTGATTTATTCCGTCATTCCCTCCGCTACAGCCGATTAAAATAATAAGAGTAAGTATGAATAATATTAATAGTGTTAATAAAAGTTTTATTTTCATTACAAAACCTCCTTTATTGTTTTGGTGCGAATTTTTTAATACAAAAATCACCTATATCTACTACATAAACATTGCTTTCAGAATCTACTGCAATACTGCCGATTTTTTTTAATTGGCCATTACCTGGATCTTTTGAACCAAATTTTGTTATAAACTTAAGATTAGGGTCAAACTTGAAGATACAAGGATAAGCTGCTCTGCCAGAAATAAAAATATTATCTTTTGAATCTATAGCAATAATCTCAGAGACATCTAATTTATTTTTCTTCTCATCATAAAGGTTCTTATACCCTTCTATTATCTGGCCTTTAGAATTAATTCCTACTATATAATATTCACCGGGATTTACTGGTTTATCAAAATTTGGGTAAATATACACGGGCAATCCTGCAATTAAGGCAAAAATATTATTTTTTGAATCTATTACTATGTCGCAAATATCTTGATTAGGATATTTTCCCCGCTTAACAAAGGGCATATGCCAGGTTTTTGTGATATTACCCTTAGAGTCAAATCTGCAGATACTATTATAAATTATCCCGTACACTTTTTTATCTCTGGAAACGAGAATTCTTACAGGAGGATCTTTTGTTACACATTTTGTTATAAATTTTCCATCGGAAGTGAATTTTTGAATGGTATTTATCTCTTCTGTCCCATCATATTTTATTCTGGGAGTCGGCCTTAGAACGGTGTTTACATCACCACCAAATGGAATGGATAATCGCCTAAGGTGTAGGTCGCCATCTTCAACTTCTGTTACATAAATATTATTATCTGAATCGACTGCTATTCTATTGAAATGTTTAAATTTTCCATTACCGGGACTTGCACTGTTCCATTTGAGGATAAATTTTCCATTCGAATCAAATTTCTGTATTCTGCAATTACCGGAATCTGTGATATAAAGATTTCCATTGTGATCAACTGCAATATTATTATCAGGGTTTTTAAATTGTCCATCTCCAGAACCTTTAGAACCCCATTTTTTCACAAATACATAGGTTCCTTTCTTATGTGCTGTTTTTACGGATTCTGGAGGATTAGTTGGCGTTTTTGCAGGAATAGCAGAAGCTCTTATAACAATAAATGGTAGTTGAGTAGGATTCGATATAGAAACAGGAGTTGTTTCTCTAACAGGTGTTACCATCATAGCAACAGGCGTTATCTCAGTTTTTATCAGATTCTTACAACCAGAAATAGTAAGGAGCATTATTAAAATTATTATTAATGTATTTAATATTCTTTTCATTTTTTATGAACCGTTACAGGGACATTCACCGGAAGATATACTTCATCAGAGTCACCCTCACGAGTAATTACTGTGACTTTGCAATCGCTTTTAGATAGTATTACTCCGACAGTATTAGTAGTATCTCTGTAAGTTTGTGGGTCAGGAATAGCTTTATATGTATATAACGCATCAATTGCCTGTTCAACATGCATAGGCTGATTTGGATCCGTCATCGGCAGTGGTGATGGATATAATACTCCATAAGGTATACCTGGAACGTCCACCGGTGGTACAGCTCCATACAGCATATAATGAAAAAAATAATAACCTATAGATTTTTCCCAATCTACATCAGCAAAATCGTCATTTCCCAGATAAATCTTTGAGGGAAAAACATCGTTAAGCTCTGCAGAATGACAGGAATTTATATATACAATTGAATCTGGGTTGAGATTAGAATTTAAGTGTTTAAGAAATTTTTTCCCAAAAAATAGCACCTCAATACGATCTTCTTTTCCATTTGGAGGAGGAAGATCCGGAAATAATTTCCGTTGATAGGGAAGTAGGGGCGCATACATAGAACCAAAACCGTTTTCAATAGGGTCATTTGCTTGTAACTTATATGGAGCCATCTCAGGGTCGTTTAAGAACGTTCCTGTCGGATCAGTATTTGGGTCGAGGTGTGGTAGGTCTTCACCTACCAATACCCTTGGGCCTATTATTAAACAGTTGCCGCCGCCATGAGTATATATATAAATTAATCCACATGGATTTTCAGACACTAAATGAGTATAGTGACCTGGTAAAAAGACATGATCGTCATTTTTAGCACCAAAAATATAGTAATTACACCATTTTGACTCTGTGAAGACATCACCTCGCCTGACATATGTTAAATCAGAAGCATGAGTTATTTTACTATGGACATTATAACCTACTTCAGTTAAGTTATTTACTATATCATCTGTAGTGATATTTTCTGGTGCAGTAGACTGCCATTCAAAAGGAGAAATAATGGCTATATCACCTGGTTGAATACAGGTTGCTTTATGACTGGATTTATCCAGAGAAGAAATTCTATTAGTTTTATTCTGGTTTTCGAGTAAATTTGTATCAGGTGTAATAATTATATTATCATTATTCGGATAACTTCCAAACCAATCATTATCGGTGGTAAAAAATTTTACCATACCATCATTAAATTGCACCTGAATTACCGGGCTGGGTCCAAAATCATTGTAAACAGCTCCACCTGTAACACCTTCCGGAATAGGAATTTCATGCACCGCGCCATTTAACCAGTCTACAGTTTTTTGAGTTGCATCATTTATACTCATTACATTTTTCCATTCTGTAAACTGATCTATTACTTCAAAAGTTTTCCTTGTATAAAAAGGATCATCCATCGATCTAGGAGTTGGTGTTACACTCGGAGTAAAAGTAGGAGTCGGCGTTGGCGGCACTCCGAAATTAAATCCAGTCATATCCTGCGAAAAGAAATCAATTACTTTCTCTTCCCTGTGCTTTACTTTCTTCCCGTTCTCCATTGTCCAATATGTACAAACCACTTTCCTGTAATGTCCTAAAAACACCTTCGGCAGGCTGTAAGTTCCATTCTCATCTATCTTGCAGCAGGCCTTCGGCCCAAGACTACGAACAAAACCTTTTACTAAAGGCATGCCACCCGTATAAACAGTGCCTGATAAATTAGCAGTTTTTTTGATCACCTCTGTGAAAATTTTAAGAGAAAGGCCACTATTCGTTGTTGCCGTAATCGTGCTATCGATTGGTGTATTCAACCCATTTTTCACATATAGACATCCATATCCAGTCTGGAATTTATGTGAGCCAAAAATACATAAATAGATCGGCTGTGTAATACATCCAATCGATGGATTATTCAGAGTAAATTTTAATCCTGCTGATTTAAGATTGATTCCCGGCTCTGCTTGAATCTTGAAAATCACAATTTCACCAGGAAAAGCGAATATCTTCTCAGGACAGGATTTAAGCACAGCACCTGTGGCATCAGAGGAATTTATATCACCTGACGAAGGAAGTGTTTCCACTTCAGCATAATTATCTTCACCAAGATCTACTTCGAGCTTTACAGTGCTGTCTGCTGCTCCTGTAAGAACATTATTTTCAAAATGACCATCAGAATTTACAGGGATCGATGTTTCATGTGAGGAATCCTGGTAAACGGAATAAACCGATGCCTGAGCATTATACTGTGGCAGAGGTTTACATTCCGAGAGAGTTTTATTTAATTGACTGTAAAGCTCCTGTATTTCAGGTTTTGCCCAGTCTCCAGGGTAATCCTTCTGTAAACTATTTGAAACCTGCGTAATAAATGGCTCGTTTCCTGACTCATCAGATTGATAAGCAGGAATATCAAGTACGCTTATATTGGGAATAATTTCCCCGTCTTCTGTGGTTATATTATTGGCATAAATATAACCCTGGACAGGTTTTACACTGAGAGCAGGAGTCGGTGTAGGATTAATCAGACCGGAGGGACTATTGATCGAATTTGTATCTGTAACCGGTAATGTTACATTGTTTCCTCCACACCCGGAATTTGATAATAAAGCAATAATCACAATCAGGATAAGAGTCGTAAATGACCTTTGCATAATCCAGCCCCTTTCAAAGATACCATTTTGTTTAATTTTTTAAATTCTTCAAAGATGCTTAAAAATCCTTCTGAGTTTTAAAAAAAATTTATGGGGGGGGGAATAAAGTCTATTAAATATAAACTATTAATTTAAGACTATAGAAATTTTCATTTTTAATGGCGTAAAATCGAGTTTTAAGCCAGCTTCACCAGAAGGGCATAAATTCTTATTCTCCGGAAAATATCAAATGTCCTCTAAACAGAAGTTCATGAAAACAGGAACATCTATATATTCCTTATGGCAAATCTGGTTCTTATGGCATGGATAAGGTTTATAGTATAGCTTTTCATAGGACTGATTGTATATTTTCTCTATGGCATAAAACACACGAAATATGTTGTAAAACCGGGAGAAGCAGCCCTGAAGAGTGAAAATTCTTCTCACCTGATAGTAATCTGTCAAGCATCACACACCGGGTAGAAATTATCAGTGTTCGTCATTAAATATTTAGAAACGTCAATTAAAATTACCAGTAATTTGTTACTTGACAGAGTACTAGTAAGGTTTTGAGCAAGATTTGAAAAATATTTTTTCTCACCTGAAAGTAAAAACCTTATTAACTATTTAGCCATGTGAAGTTGACAACGAAAAATAAGGGTTTTTCGACTCTTATAAGGTGCTACAAATCCAGTAAATACGTTATTTACTTCACGTAGCTAAATACATAAGTTTTAATATTACTGAACCCATGGTAGTAAGTAGTTACCGTTGGGGTCTTTCCCATACCAAAGTATCCCGTGATGTTCTGCGCCATTAAAACCAGCAAAACCAGGACTGTCATATATATGACCAGACCTATCAGGCAACCAAATAGCTCCATTACATGAATTATCTATAGGATTAGTAACAACCAAACCCTCCTGTTGTTGACCGTTTTCATCTGTACAAATTATTCCCATCCATACGTTCGGAATCCAACCAGACTTATATACTGGCTTATTAGTAACTGTTATGGTATATGATTTTCCTGTTGGGCTTTGATAATAATTCATCTGTTCCTGCCACGTTCCTCCTATATAATCCGGATACGGCGGGATTGGCAGAGGTGTCGGTGTTGCTGTAGGCTCCGGTGTTTCCGTAGGCTCTGGTGTTGGTGTTGGAGGCTGAATTACATCTACATAACATTCTCTGGTAATAATACTATTAGGATCTCCCGGAATAAGTTCACAAGAAGCCTGAACTGTTATATCACCCGGCTGAGTGGCTTTAAGTATTGCATTGCAATAACCATCAGAGGCAGTATAGGCACTTACTGTTTCTTGGCTTTCCTGGCTGCCTATGGGGTATAGTGTGCCATCACCATCTATTACTTTGAATTTAACTTCAAAATTCTCTAATCCCATTACTCCCTGGCTTTCAAGGGTATTATTTGCATTACTGTTTTCTTTTCCTATAAATGGAGGAGTGGGTGTAGCTTCAGGAATATCGGGAGATTCCACTACAAGCCTTGCTATAATTTCTGTTTCGCCTGAGTAATTGCAGGGAGTAGGAGCGATTATGATGGGGTAGTAACCTTTTTGAGAGTTATTTGAGTAACCGGGAACAGGAGTCGGGGTAAAGGCAACATTTACAATGGCACCGGAAGAAAGATCCGGCTGCAAGGCTATATCAGGAGGGTTTGCTTTTGCTAATAATACCTGACTCCCCTAAATCTATATCAACAGGAACCATACCGGGCTTTATTTGGACAATTTTTTCTGCTTCTGAAAGTTTCATATATAATAAAATATTAGTATAAGCTTCTGCAACAACTTTTACTTTAATGGAAGGCAGTGGGCCAATTTTAGTTTCTTTATATGAAGGAGATATTATAACTTCTGCTTTTTGTCCATCTGCAGTTGTCATTACAATACCAGTATTTTCATCCATTACTGCAATTTTAATAGCAAGTGTTCCTATAGGAGCAGAAGCAATAAGCTCATTATCTTTATTACCAGAAGAAATAATGAGTTTATCAGATGAATTGTTTTCCGGCCATTTTACTTTAAAAATTAAATAGCCATAATTTTTAATATCAGGAGTAGGAGTTATAATGGATGAAGATTGGCTTAATCCGTCATTTCCTCCTCCACAGCCGATTAAAATAATAAGAGTGAATATGGTTACTATGAATAGAATTAATAAAAGTCTGGTTTTCATTATTAGTCCCCCTCTAATTTTCCGGTTTAAATTTCTGAATGCGGTAATTACCACTGTCAACTACATAAATATTTCCTTTTGTATCAATTGTTAATGCTGAAGGTTTATTAAACTGTCCATTACTGGAACCTTTAGAACCGAATTTTGTTATAAAATTACCTGAAGAATCAAATTTTTGAATTCTGTTTGCAGCCGGGTCAGCAGTGTATATATAACCTTTGTCATCTATACCTAGTCCAATCATACTGCTGAATTGCCCATCTTTATCACCATCTGTTCCCCATTCTCTTACGAATTTGCAATTAGAATCAAATTTATGTATATTGATATTCCGATAATAAGGTTTATTACATAGAGCACCAGGAGCGGGATGGGTAGCATATACTACATAAATATATCCTTTGTGATCTATTACGATCTGGCCAAAAGAATAACGAAGATCAAGCAAACCATTTGGCATATACTCTTTCATAGGTTTTCCATTAAAATTAAATTTCCCAATAATAATCCCCTGATCGTCAGGAGTATAAACATTTTTATCTAAATCCACAGCTATTTCATGAACCATGTAAACTGTCCACATATTTATAAAGTTACCTATAGAGTCAAATGTTTGAATACGGTTATTGCGAGAATCTGCAATAATTAAATATCCATTATTACTTACTGCTATCCCCTGGGGAGTATTAAACTGTCCTTTTTCTTTTCCTTTACTGCCCCATTTAATTATAAAGTGTCCATTAGAATCAAATTTTTGAATACAATTATTATTAGAATCAGCTACATAAACATAAGTATCTGAATCAACACCAATGCTAACAGGGTTAAGAAATTTTCCAGGTAATGTTCCCTTTGTTCCCCAACTTGTAACGAATACATAAGGTTCATACAAAACTATAGAGGCTGTAGAGACAGGCACACAATTGATAGGAGTAGCCAATGATTTGCTTATCACAGAAGTTGCTTTAGCTATAGGATTTTTCATAAAAGAAGGAGATGGAATAACAATTGCTTCCTGTGTCGGATATAAAGATCGTACAGGAATACAACGTAATTCTGTCGAAGAAGGTGTTATTCTGTTATTACTTATAGGATTAACAGTGGCAGGTATTACCATACTTTTTTCTTTACAGGCCGTTATTATAAGGATTAATAATGTTAAACCTATTATAATCTTCAAATATTTTGTCATATTCAGTGAATTCTCCTCACAAACAGTAAAATCTTCATCAGATTTTATTCTTGTGAACTATTATTGACGCAGGAGCAGGAAAATAAATTTCATTGTCTGTTTGTTTTGCATATAAAAATAATTTACAATCTCGACAGTTAGGATTAGGAGCGCCCCAGGGAGCAGGATCAGGATTCACTTTCTGATCTCCCAATGCTTTATAAGCTTCATTAACGCTCATTGGTCTCGCAGGGCCAACAGGATTAGCAGAGTTTTTTACATAGGCAGGAACATCATTCGGATCTTTATAACCTTCCATCATATAATAGAAAAAGTAATAAGCAAGAGGTCTGCTCCATTGACTTGCAGATACTTGACCTAAACCACTATCTTTATTGGCATGCCCCAGATAAATATCTGCGCTCGTGAAGGTATCTTTAAGATCCCAAGAATAGCAGGCAGACATATATATAATGGAACCGGAAAAATCCTGATCTTTAAAGAAATTATTGCTGAGGAAAAGCCATTTATGACAGATTTTTTTATTAGGAATATTAGGATCTATAGGAAGATTATCAGGATCTAAAGGAAGGGCATTTGGATCCCAATTCTGAAATCCATATTCCCATGTCCATAAACCATCAAGATGATTAGGATCCAATCTTTTGTTTTTATTTTCATGTATCCAGTATCTCATATCATCATCATCTTCTACAAAAGGCCCACAATATATGCCAGATATAATAATACGTCCATCTTTTACGTTCCTTAATGTCAGACCATGAGTAGCAATATAAATTACGCCATAGTTATACATATCCATATAATCATAGGGAGTTACAATATTGGTTACACCACCCCCTGTTTGTGATATTATGTAAGGCACTACAAGTTTATCAGGATTATCATAATCCCAATGTTGTGCACCGTATACAATGTCACTTCTATGTGTTACAACGTTTTTAACTTCATATAAGGGATTATCTTTATCCGGGCCAATTAATTTATCTGCGAGTTCAGTATATACTTTATGAGTAAGTTTTAGTCCATCACTTTTTTCCTGCCATACAAAAGGAGCAAGCATTAATACCTTGCTTGATTTTGTCGTAATTATTTTAGAGTTAGGCATATAGATACTGCGAAGATGATCATCATTATAATTATCTGTGATTTTTTGTGAATTCATTGTTGATAAACTACCATCTATGGTAGAATTATCACTCGTAAAATCAAAAAACACACTCATACCATCGGCAAAATAAATCCACATAATATTATTGTTATCTGCATCTATATTTGCACCCGTAATTTCCTCTGGAACAGGCACATCAGGAACTTTTTTGTCTAACCAGTCTGCAGTTTTTTGAATTGCCTGTTCCGTTCCAAATTCTTTTTCCCATTTATTATACTGGTATACTACATTGGAGACACGGACATCATAAAACTTATCAGTTACTTCACGAGGAGTAGGTGTGACACTCGGAGTAAAAGTAGGAGTCGGCGTTGGCGGCACTCCGAAATTAAACCCTGTCAAATTCTGATTAAGGAAATCTATTACCTTCTCTTCTCTGTGCTTTACTTTCTTCCCGTTCTCCATTGTCCAATATGTACAAACCACTTTCCTGTAATGTCCTAAAAACACCTTCGGCAGGCTGTAAGTTCCATTCTCATCTATCTTGCAGCAGGCCTTCGGCCCAAGACTACGAACAAAACCTTTTACTAAAGGCATGCCACCCGTATAAACAGTGCCTGATAAATTAGCAGTTTTTTTGATCACCTCTGTGAAAATTTTAAGAGAAAGGCCACTATTCGTTGTTGCCGTAATCGTGCTATCGACTGGTGTATTCAACCCATTTTTCACATATAGACACCCATATCCAGTCTGGAATTTATGTGAGCCAAAGATACATAAATAGACTGGCTGTGTAAGACATCCAATCGAAGGATTATCCAGAGTAAATTTTAATCCTGCTGATTTCAGGTTAATTCCCGGCTCTGCTTGAATCTTGAAAATCACAATTTCACCAGGAAAAGCGAACATCTTCTCAGGACAGGATTTAAGCACAGCACTTGTGGCATCAGAGGAATTTATATCACCTGACGAAGGAAGCGTTTCCACTTCAGTATAATTATCTTCACCAAGTGCTACTTCAAGTTTTACAGTGCTGTCTACTGCTCCTGTAAGCACATTATTATCAAAATGACCGTCACTGCCTACGGGTATTGATGTGTCATCATAAGCAGAGTAAACCTGTGCCTGTGCATTATACTCAGGCAGGGGTTTACATTCCGAAAGGGTTTTATTCAATCGGGCATAAAGCTCCTGTATTTCCGGTTTTTTCCA
>Ga0351860_1131_pt1 | contig 10501 bp, 9 predicted proteins | sample BONcelHFGM3001F8_FD_206791 | JGI IMG/M metagenome (GOLD analysis project Ga0351860, IMG submission 206791) | Enriched cells from coal bed in the Powder River Basin, Montana, United States - BONCAT cells FGM rep2 HSBNCT.FGM.300.1.F8 ...
TAAGAGTCCGGGAGATGAGAGTTTGTTCCCGCTCTCAACCGGGAAATTGGAGGAGGGCAAAACTGTTTTAAGATCATCTGCAGTGATAAAGCCCTCTCTAAGAATGACAAACCCATCTAAATTGAGTGCAATTACTGTTGATTCAATTCCGACAAATGAGGGGCCGCCATCCAGAATACAATCTACATTGGGAAGCTGTTTTCTTACGTGTTGGGCTGTAGTGGGGCTGATTCTGCCAAACTTATTTGCACTTGGAGCCGCTATCGGGCATCCGGAGCTCTTAATAAGAGCAAGGGCTATGGGGTTGTTTGGCATTCTTATGCCTACAGTTGGTAAACCCGATGTGACAATATCGGGAACAATGTCACTTTTAGGAAGAACAATAGTGAGGGGGCCGGGCCAGAACCTTTTTGCAAGGGTATATACTCGCTCATCTACATTGCGGGTTAGGCGGGGGATATCTTCAAGTGATGCTATATGAACAATGAGGGGGTCAAATGAGGGTCTCTCTTTCTCTGCAAAGATCTTAGCTACAGCTTCGGGGTTTAGCGCATCTGCACCAAGCCCGTAAACAGTTTCAGTGGGAAAGGCAACCAGCCCGCCCTCCTGAATTATTTTTGCAGCTAAAGATATATTGGTGGATTCAAACATTTTTGACACCTGATTTTGCGAAAGAGTTTTAGTAGTGAGTTTAAGATGATTCTTAGTTGTGAGTTTAAGAAGAGTTTTAGTCGTGTGTTTTGGATGAGTCGGAGACCAGTCTGTTGATCTCATCCATCTCTTTGTCGGTGAGGTATCTCCATTTACCCACCGGGACATCCAGCGGTATGTTCATAATGCGCACGCGTTTAAGGTTATATACATTGTAGTCGAGATAGCTGCACATTCTTCTAATCTGGCGGTTTAAACCCTCGGTTAGAATTATCCGGAATGTATCTTTGGTTAACTGCTCTACATAGCACTGCATTGTTACCGTGTCCAGTACAGGCACACCCCGCCTCATATTTGTGATAAACTCCCGGGTTATTGGTCTGTCTACCCTTACAATATACTCCTTTTCGTGGTTGTTTCGGGCTCTAAGTATTTTATTGACAATATCTCCGTCGCTGGTAAGCAAGATAAGTCCCTCACTATCTTTGTCAAGCCTTCCGATTGGAAATATCCTCTTGGGGTGGTTGATGTAGTCTATGATATTATTTTTTTCGCCTTTGGTATCGGTAGTACTTACTATTCCTACAGGTTTATTGAATGCAATGTAGATATGCCTCTCTTTAGGGGTAGATACCCGCTCTCCGTCTACGCACACCACATCATCGGGACCAATCTTGGTTCCCTGCACCGGTACTGCACCGTTTATTGTAACTCTACCCTCTTCAATAAGTTTATCTGCAGCTCTGCGGGAGCAGTAACCTATCTCACTCAGATATTTATTGATTCTGGTTGTATTTGAATCCTCCATCTTCTGACAAGCTTATATTACTGTAATGAAATTAACACGACGCAAAAGTAATACTAAATATCTAAAATTTTGGCTCTATTTACCACTTCGCAATTTTCCGGCCACATATCCGGTTGTCCAGGCGCACTGTAGATTGTATCCTCCGGTTATTGCATCAATATCCAGAACCTCCCCTGCAAAATAGAGATTTTTTACATATTTGCTCTCCAGAGTGGAGATATTTACGCTAGAAAGCGAGACACCGCCACAGGTTACAAACTCCTCTTTGTACGAAGATTTTCCATTCACCCGGTGAATGTCGTTTGAAAGGGCATCAGTAAGAAGATTAACCCCTTTTTTCCCGATTTCGCACCACTTTTTATCCTCTTTTAACTCACACCTCCAAAGAAGATATCTCCACAACCTGGAGGGAATACCATAGGGCCTGACGCTATAGAGTTGTTTATTGGGACTCATCTGTATAATTTGATTAAGCTCCCCTGAAATTTTTGAACTGTCTGGTTGGTTAACCCAATTGATATGAATCTTAAAGTTATAGCCCATCTCATTGAGCAGCCGCGCACCGTATGAGGAGAGTTTTAAAATTGCGGGCCCGCTCACACCCCAGTGGGTAATTAGGAGAGCTCCCGCAGATTTTAATTTTGAACCCTCCAGAGAGAGGATAACATCTTCAACGACAACTCCCATAAGCTCAGTGATACTATCGCCGGGTAAGTTAAATGAAAAGAGAGAGGGCACAGGGCTCTCAATCTTATGGTCAAGAGCGGCGAGCCAATCCAGAGATCTCCTTTTGGGTGAGCCTCCTGTAGTTACAATAACTTTTTCAAAGAGAGCCGGTTGGATGATATCATCTTTAAAATGGAGCTCAAGCATATCATCCGGCGCTTTGGAGAGAGAGCTCACCTCCATCCCGGTAGATATCACAACTCCAAGACTCTTTGCCCGGCCTACCAGAGAGTCAATAATTGATTGTGAATCCTGGCTTGCCGGGAAGATACAACCATCTTCCTGTGTCACTAGAGGAACCCCTCTGGACTCAAACCAATTGATAGTGTCAAAGTTATCAAACTCCCTGAGCAGCCCCCGCATCTGCCTTCCCCCTCTGGGGTAGGCAAGTGAAAGCTCCTCAATAGATGGAGAGCTGTTTGTAAGGTTACACCTTCCTCCTCCGGTAATCTTAACTTTTGATAAGGGAACAGCGCCCTTCTCAAAAATTGTAACCGAAGAGCCCGGATAACTCTCTTTTACAGTAATTGCAGCGAAGAATCCGGCTGCCCCTCCGCCTATTATTGCAACTCTCATCTCTCTCTGCTCTCTGTTTTTATCCAGTGAACCTCTTTGTACTCTAAAAATCCCATCTTTCTGGCCAGTAGAAGAGACTTCATATTGCTATCCTCTACGTGTATGAAGACCATCTCTCCCCTCTCCCGTATCTTGTTTGCCAGAGCGTTGGCGAGATCTATTCCGTAACCCATCCTGCGGTACTCCGGAAGAACATTGATAAATCCCATACAGCCGTCGTCGTGGGTGATAATCCAAGCGACCAACTTACTGCCGTCATAAATACCAAGACCGATCCCATTCTCAATTCTATCTGCAATATACTCCGGACATACATATTTGCTGTATGTGTAGTTGTCGTAGATATAGTGAGCTTCGTTCGGGCTTAGTGATCTGATGCTGTTTATTGTGGCCGGAAGTATGACATCGGGAGGGAGCCAGTATTTTGTGCAGGAGAGATTCCATACCACATCTCTTTTTTGGAGAATTCCCGGTAACATCCACTCTTCAATTATTGCAAAGTGATTGTCTTCAAGGGTAAGCCTCTCTGTAAGTAAGGCAAATTCATTAACATCACAGCTGCTTATATAGACCCAGTTAGCATAACTGCACCCTCTCACCATCAGGGAGTCTCCGGCAAAATCTATACTCTTTATGGGATACCCTTTAATAAAGTTAATAAGATTAATATTTCTTAAAGGATCTCTCTGAAGGATATCTATTGCCTTTGACTCTTGTGGTGATAACTGTTTCATTTAGTGCTATGCGATGCTTTTTGCGTGCCTTTTGTGATGCTTTTTGTTACTTATTGGAGATAAGCGGAGAGTTCTTCAATACGTTGATAGGTTTTTTATTGATCTCAATATCTTCAATTAAAATACCATTTGGATATACAACTGAGGTTGGAACGGCACCCTGATAAAGGTAGCCGGAGACCATCTGCTCTCTGCTTACACCCAGAACTCTCTTTAGCTTATTTAGGGGTACAGGAGTTATCTCTGTGCCGATAACCAAAGATTCCGAACCATCTTTTACAGATACTCTGTAGATATATTGATCCGTTTGATCTGCAATCTTTCTTACAATATAGGCGTAGTCAAGACCCTCCTCTATAGCAGCTTTTATAAGCTCTTTTTTAAGATCTGCAGGTGTAGATCCTTGGTTTGCAGAGATGAAAAGCGTTCCGGGAGCCGTCTCAATAGGGATTGCCCTTGGCCTTACCCCGTACCTTAGACTTCCTGTCGATCCGTTTGTCTTTTTTGTAGGAGTTCTTGTGCTTAGCAGATTCTTGAGGATTCCGTTCTCTATGAGTGAAACCTCCTTTACCGGAGCAACACCCTGAGCGTCCATAGTGTAGATTCCCAGCAGCGGATTGCCGTTGAAATTATCTAAATCTGTTCTGTTTATAACAGATATTCTGCTGTCAATCACTTTCTTATTTATTCTATCTTCAAGAGCCTTAACATCTCGCCTTGCGGCAACATTTTCTACTCTTCCCACTGATGCCATTACCTGTACAGGCTTTCTGATTGAGATAATGCCGGCTGGAGATACAAGGTTATTTGATAAAATAGTTGCTGCAGCTTCGTTTTCGAAGAGAACAGGTCCCAGGTAGTACTCCTCCATCTCTGATGCCTCTGTGAGCCCCTTCATTCTTGAAGCGAACTCGTTAACGGAGGCAATAAGCTCCTTCTCCGAAGGGAGTGTTTCAAATGTACGGGAGTAGATGGTGTGCCGGTCTGAGATAACCTGACCCTTTGCATTTCTTACTCTGCCGGAAAATGTAACGGCAACATAACCGGCTGGCTCTACAACCTTTGTCCCCTCTGTAGTGAGGTAGTAGTAGTTGGTTATGATTCCGTCAGCCTCAACTCTGGAGTTAAAAACTTGAGGGTATTTGGAAAATTCTGCAGATAGTTTGCGGGTAAGCTCTTCGTAAGATTTTTTACTAAGGTTGAATTTTGCAGGAGTATTGCTCATCTGCTCAACTCTTGCAAGCGGAAGCATATCCGGCAAAGCCTTCTCTTCCGGGGTTAGGTTTGCACTCTTTAAACTGTTAATTTTAGAGTTATAGACCTCAACTGCGAATTTGTATGCCAGGTCTGATGTTTGCCAGAAGTTTCTCCGGAGTTGATCATAATTGTCTTCCGAGGATGAGAGGGATGCAGATAAGATACCGTTCCCGGTGTAGGCATAGTCGCTCGAGAGTTTATTATCTCCCACTAAAAGGTTTACAGAGTGAACTCTCTCCGACGGACTCTCTTTTGAGCTGAGTATTGTTCCCAAAGAGCCGGAGACAGTGATGTATGATGTCTCTGCGACAGTGTAGGAGATAAAGTAGGGTGCAGGTGAGTTTGGAAGAATAAGCTCGTTTTTGCTTCTGTTCATCTCATCTTTCATTGCCCTGAACAATGTAGTTTGGTCTGTCTGGGCACTTACTGTAGCTAAAGAGATTATCTGAGCAATAGATGCAACCAGAAAGAACCTCATTATTATATATATATGTTTCATTTCTATTGACTGTTATTTATATGGAAATATTAGGGACGAGGCAGAAGTGCCGGAGTAACTGTAGGTTTAGCCTTTTTTTGAAGCTCAACCTTGTTTACAAAAATAGTTGGAGATATTGCAGTAACCGGTACATTGCCGGATGATGCCCCGCAGGTGCCGGTAAATATCTCAAACTCTCCGCCTGCATACTCAATATTGGAGAACATAGAGAGCGGTGTACCAATCATATCTACTCCTCTTACCAGTTCGTCTTTCCTTCCGTCTACATATATTCTGTAAACCTCCAGAGGGGTTACATTAAATGAGTTAGCGCCTGCTCTTCCGGTTTGTGTAAAGCCCCCGGTCACTGTTTTGAAGAAGTAACCATACTCCTTACCCTGTTTTTTAGCCTCCTCAATAAGAATCTTCCTTAATTCGGCGTCTGTTTTATATGAGTTTGTCTCTACAATCAGGTTTGACTGGCGGGAAGTTGGGTCATATTCAAACTCTGCCCTGGAGTGACCGTTGGATTTTGGGAAACCGTCAAGTCCCGTACGGGTCATTAGGAAGTTTTTGAGGATACCATCTTTAACCACCTCAACTCTCTCGCCTCTTACCCCTTGCTCATCAAAAATATAGTATCCGTTTAGAGAGCTGCCGCGAAACTTTTTCATTGTAGGGTCGCAATATACACTTAGAGAAGCCGGGAGAACACTCTCCCCAACCATATTCTTGAAGGTCTGTCCGTCACTCTCACTCTTCATCTTCTGTCCCTCGATTCTGTGACCGAAGATTTCGTGGAAAAAGACTCCGCTTGCAGATCCCGACAGAAGTGCAGGTCCTGTGTAGGGCTGAACCAATGGGGCAACCTTAAGCTCAGATAGTTTGAGGGAGATCTCTTTAAGATCTTTCTCAATTTGTGACGGAGATGGCAGCTCGTCCGGGAAGTATGCAAAATAGCTTTTGTTAAGCGGAAGCTCCATACCGTCATCTGCCATAGTAGCGGCTCTTACACTAAGAATGGTGTATGTCCTGTTCTCTGCAATCTCACTACCCTCTGTAGAGACAAAGTATTTTCTCCAGATTCTGTATGTAAGAGTTACATTTGCGCTTATAACATCTTTATTATCAATAAAAAGGGCACTGTATTTATTCAGTTGTTTCTGCCACGCCTCTTTATCCAGGTTAGCCTTATCTCCCTTTATTGCCGGTTCAAAATATTTTTCGGCCTTAGCGTTGGTGAAGTCGGGCGATTTATCTTCATTCTCTACCTTAACACCCTTTTTTGCAGTCGCTCTCTCGTAGCTTGTTATGGCAAAACGGTAGCGTGTGTTTACCTCCTCTTTGATAATCTCTTGTAACGCACTCATCCCGTTTTGAATATCCTCCGGAAGGAAAATTGTGGGCGGACCTGCAAATCTGTTTGTAGGAGAGCCGTTTTGCGATTCGTGAAAATTGTCAAACTCAGGTGATCCTATCCTGATTTGAGGGACAAACAGAATCTGTTTATCCTCCTCTGTGTTTACAGTGGCACCCATAGATGAACGAATAATCCTGGTATTGTTGTCCAGAACTCTGTAGTTCATATAAAACGGAGGGTACTCACCCTTTTGGAGTGTAGTCATCTGACTCTTTAACTCACTTTTTAGAAAATCGAGCATCTTATCCTGTGCAGATAGCTGCTGGGAGAGAAGAGCCAGAATAGGGAGCAATAAAAATTTTAATTTCATTTTTGTTGTTTTTAATTTGCCGTTAAAAAATTGAAAATTGTCAATCCCGCAAATTTAGCCTTTTCTTGACAAGAATGGATAAAAAAAGAGAGAGACTCATTAATAAAAATGAGTCTACTCAACTGCAAGCTATTAGCAGATATGTTCTCTTGGGATATTATTTAACTTTTCCGATAGGCATTATGTAGAGAGGTACCTCATTTTCCGGAAGGAGCATAACTGCTTTTACCATCTCGTCATTGAAAGCCCCAATTGCACAAGTTCCCAATTTGAGTGCCTCTGCCTGGAGATAGACATTTTGGGCAGAGTGCCCGAGATCCATACAAACATATCTATCTCGACCCCTGTCTCCGTATCTATCTGTAATTCTGCTGTATATTGCACTGTAAAAGACGCTGAAAGGGGCATCTGCCACCATCTTCTGGTTTAACGCTGCAGATGTGAGCTCCTTTCTTACATCTGCGGCAATTACCCGTATGATTCTATGTTGTAATGCGTCATATTTGTACACTCCTGGTTCTATACCGGGGACGTTTCCTACTACGGCGTAGATCTCCAGCGGATATCTGGCTCCGGCCGATGGTGCACTCCTGAGACCGCTCCTTTGTGGGTTGGTACTCGGCTTGGTAACACCGTATGCACTCCACAATATTTGAGAGAGATGGATATCGGTAACACCGTCCGGCGCAAAAGAGCGTCTTGACCTTCTGCTGTTAATGGTCTCTTCAAGAGAGATATCTCCCTTAAGTGAAGGTGATGCAAGCAGATAAATAAGCTGATCCCCTTCGGTTATCTTTGTGAAAACCTGTTTGTCCTGAGCTGAGGCAGATGTAAACATCAACATAATCAAAAAAGAGATAATTGTTTTCATATAGTTTTCTATTTAAATTTTGAGGTTATCTCAGAGAGGTTAAATGTCCCCTCTATGTCCTGAATCTCGGTCTTTCCGTAGAGAATATCAAAGAAGAATATACGAAGCTTCTCCATTGTAATCTCTGCCACCTCTCCCTTCTCATTCACTCCCAGGTCATAACTTTTGAGCAGCTGGGCACCCAGACTTGCTGCTGTGAGTAAGAAGTGGTTATTGAACTTATCGGTGTCAATAAGGTCTGCTGCAAGAACTTTACCTACAACTGTATAACTTCGGATTGTCTTTTGAATATCATCTCTGGTCAGAGTTGTCTTAACCTCATCTGAGATAATATCCATCTCAATTTTGCCGGAGCCGGCAGCCTGACCGACACCCTTATAGAGTGATCCAAGATCTGCAAGAGTGAGGTTGTATAACTTTGAGCCGGGAGCTATCATAACCGGGTTGATTGAGAAGGCACTTGGCAGCAGCAGGTAAACAGTATCTTCCAGCTTTACGGAGGGGCTGTTGAATGTACCCACCAGCGAGTTTGTAATCTCAAGACTTTGAGTAGAGAAGAGACCACCGATAACGATAGAGTTCTCAAGAATAATCTCATCTGCATAGATACTACCCGCAACAAAAGCGTTACATAGTGTGACCCTCTTTGCATTGATATCCGAATAGAAGGAGAGTTTACAGTTTAGTGCGCGGGAGACAACCGAATTTGCGGAGCCTACGCTTTTATTAAAGATAATCTCACCGGTTGCTTCGCTATTAATAAAGAGCTCCAGCTGGGTGAAAAGAGCCCCCATAAAGTGGGCATCACCATTATTAACCTCAAGTTTATATGCATAAACGGCGCCCTCTATTATGCTGTCTCCCAGCACAGTTATATTTCGCCCAAGCTCAGATGACTTCTCGGGCAGGATTGAGCTCCTTACAAGATTATTCTTTAGTTGAAGATGAGCTTCACTGATTCTTATCTCTTTTAAATCTTTCATTTTGTAAAATTATTACCTGTTGCTCATTACGCAGATTGAATCTAAGTTTGCGATTTTCCTGATTGTCTCTCTGACCCTGAATGAGTGCGGGTCACCCTGTTTTACCCTCTTCTCCAGTTCGTACTCAAAATAGAGGGCTATGTTACTTTTATCTTTTTGTGAAATTGCCTCCCACTTAATATCTTCGGATGAGATCTGCATAATAATATGGTCCCATACCTCGCTCCCCTCTTTTTGTGCTAAATCTTCCTGAGAGTATATCTTTCGTTCGTAGCTGTTTGGGTTGCTGTAGCTCTCAATAAAGCAAACGGGAACAACAACATCTCCGGATATCTCTTCGTTAACTATACCCTTTTGAATTTCGTTGTAGAGCCGCTTTTGGGTCAGAATGAAATTTTTGGCCTTTGTGATAGTGTCGATTGCTCTCTTCTTTGTGACAGAAGAAGATATTTTGGATATCAAGCTTGAACACTCTGCTCCAAAGACTGCAATCACATTTATCAGATCGCTGTTAATGGCTCTTACCTTGTGGTTGTTTGTCTGTGATTCAAAATTAAAAATATATTTATTGAGTTCATAGACGCGATAAGATAACTCCTTATTTAGATCCTGGAAGACTTTTATGTAACGGGAAGAGATTCTGTTAAAATCCTTCTCCATCTGACTTTTAACAGAGGACGATCTTTTTATAAGCTCTTTCAAAATAATCTGTTTACCCTCCGCCACCTGAACCAGTTCTGTTACCTGCTGGCTTATCTCGGAACGGATATATCTGAAAAAACCATTTACTACAGAGTCTGCAACCCGAAGAGAGTTCTCCTCCTTTGTACGGACCTCCACCTGCTCTGTGGCAACCACAGCTGCAGTGAGCAGTGTAATATCGTTTTCACAACTCTTTACACTTTCGGAAAATGGGTCTGTGTTGAAGTGCAGATTTATCTCAACAGGGATATCTACGGTAACCGACTTTGTACCCCCTTTATTTGAGGCCTCATACGGTACAGATACCGTTTTGCTGACTGTCTCTTTATAACTCTTTAAAAAACCCATATCATCAAGATTTTTCTCGTTGAGGTAGTCCGGAGTTAAACAGTTCAATTGCGACATCCCTCACTCTTGCAGGTTTTTTTGAATCGGATATCAGTTTCAGAAATTCATTTCTCACCTCCTGCCTGCTATAGAGATCTTGATTTTGGGGTGTATTGTGAAACTCTGAGTGAAGTGCATTTGAGATAGATGTTACCGCGGCCTGATGCAATGACTCTCCGGGAGCAAAAAACTCGGTGACCCTGTTACCTAAGGAGTCGTTCTCAAATTCGCAAAGAGCAACAGGAAGATATGCTTCACTGTTTCTTGTAACGATGTCATCAACCAGAATCTTCTTGGCAAGACTCTCCTGGTTATGCATCTCCAGAATAAAGGCCTTTATGGAGTTTATAGCATTTAAACCTCTCTGTTTAATGTTTGAAGCGACAATTTTTTGGCTTGAAGCAACCGACTCTAATTGAGTAAGAGGGACTACGGCAGTAAGATACTTAGACCTGTTGGTCATTCTTCCGATATCTCTGTAGGAGAAGTCAATCATTGGCTTATCAACCTCAAAAACCCGAGTCTGGAGGTTTGAATTCAATCCGTTGAAGAGTTTGGTGTATCGTTTTGAGATCATATTGTAATCTCTCTCCATAAT
>Ga0351860_1142_pt1 | contig 9878 bp, 11 predicted proteins | sample BONcelHFGM3001F8_FD_206791 | JGI IMG/M metagenome (GOLD analysis project Ga0351860, IMG submission 206791) | Enriched cells from coal bed in the Powder River Basin, Montana, United States - BONCAT cells FGM rep2 HSBNCT.FGM.300.1.F8 ...
ACATAACCAAACTCACAACATAACGTCCCCCAGGACGCTGCCAACGTCCCCCAAGATTCGGAGTATGGGTGGAAGGAAGGCTGCTTTTATCGAGTTGAAAAGGGGAAATATTGAAAAAAGCGATCAACGGATATTGGGAAGCGGCAATTTTGTAAATATGACGCTGGAACAATCGGATAAAATTCTTGAAAAGAAATATCTTCCCAAACAACCGATTGAAAAACTGATAGAGATGGTGGCTGAAAAGCTGGGCGTTACGCCTGAATTAATTTGTTCCGGAAGCAGAAAAAAAATGGTTTCACACGCCAAATCTTTAGTGGCATGGTATGCAGTCGAAGAAGAGGGCTATTCAACTGTTGATACGGCCAGATATCTTGGAATGAGTCATGTCGGGGTTTTGGCGGCTATAAAACGGCATAAAATGTTGAATATTTCGATTTGCGCCAAAGGTTAGTCTATCACTTAGTCTGATATAGTACGCTTCCATTATGTCATGACCTTAATATGTTAATATAATAAGTTACACAAGTTACCAACGTCCCCCATCAATTCCGATAACAGTGACAATCGTGGCCAATAGCCATCAATTTTCAGCCTGACATTATACCTAAATTCATACAGTATCCCGAATTTTCAGTAAAAAAACCCAAATGATTTGCTTGACATCCACTGACATACCTTTTAAAGATGCGCCTTCACACCCTGAAAAACGGCAGATTCGAATGCAACTGCAAAACAGGCATCCGGGCAACCTCTTTTCAGTTTAAACCATAAAAACATCAATAATAAAAGCATGTTGTGACAAATTGTCCCTGTAACGGACTTGGCGGAGCTGTGTGTAACCATGTATTCCAATCCGCTGATCTCTGACCACTGACCTCAGGCCACTGACCTATGCCCCGTCAACCCCGATTGGATGCACCCGGCATTTTGCAGCATGTCATGGCCCGCGGGATCGAGAGGCGGCTGATATTTGTCGATGACCAGGACCGGAAAGATTTCCTGGCAAGATTTGCTCAAATTCTGGAAGAAACACAGACCCAATGTTATGCATGGGCCCTGATTCCCAATCATTTCCACCTGCTGATACGGACCGGACAAACACCCCTGAGCGCTGTCATGAGGCGGCTCATGACCGGATATGCCGTGTCCTTCAATCACCGCCACCGTCGGGTGGGACATTTATTCCAGAATCGCTATAAATCTGTCGTCTGTGAAGAAAACACGTATCTGCTGGAGCTGATCCGGTACATCCATTTGAATCCATTACGAGCCAAGCTGGTTTCTGATATGAATGCGCTGGATGTTTATCCTTGGACCGGTCACAGTACGTTGGTGGGAAACTGCAAAAACCCTCTGATTCCAGTGGTGGCAACAACCCAAAACGCAAAACCTTCTGCATCATTGGCCGAAAAGACAGTTGATGACGTGCTCCGACGCTTTGGTGAAACAATTGAAGAAGCGAGGATCAATTATCGGAATTTTGTTGAAAAAGGAATCGCTTTGGGGCGAAGACCGGAATTCCAGGGCGGTGGGTTGATTCGAAGTATGGGTGGAAGGAAGGCAGCTTTTATCGAGTTGAAAAGAGGTAATGTTGAAAAAAGCGATCAACGGATATTGGGAAGCGGCAATTTCGTAAGCATGACACTGGAACAATCGGATAAAATCCTTGAAAAGAAATATCTTCCAAAACGACCGATTGAAGAACTGATAGAGATGGTGGCTGAAAAACTGGGCGTTACGCCTGAATTAATTTGTTCCGGAAGCAGAAAAAAATTGGTTTCAGACGCCAAATCATTAGTGGCATGGTATGCAGTCGAAGAAGAGGGCTATTCAACTGTTGATACGGCCAGATATCTTGGAATGAGTCATGTCGGGGTTTTGGCGGCGATAAAACGGCATAAAATGTTGAATATTTCGATTTGCGCCAAAGGTTAGTCTATCACTTAGTCTGATATAGTACGCTTCCATTATGTCATGACCTTAATATGTTAATATAATAAGTTACACAAGTTACCAACGTCCCCCACCACGCAAGCTGATTTCTGATATCAATGCGCTTGTTGTTTATTCTTGGACAGGTCACAGTACGTTGATGGGTAAATGCAAGCATCCCATGATTCCCGAGGAAACAATACGTAAATCTCAAAACAGTCCTCTTGCACCCTACCCTGCAGTAAGCTCGGCTGAAAAGACCGTTGATGATGTGCTCCGACGCTTTGGTGAAGAAATGAAGAAGCGAGGATCAATTATCGGAATTTTGTTGAAACAGGAATTTCTTTGGGACGAAGACCAGAATTCCAGGGCAGTCGATTGATTCGAAGAATGGGTGGAAGGTAAGCAGGTATTATCGAGTTGAAAACAGGAAATGTTGAAAGAAGCGATCAACGGATATTGGGAAACGGCAACTTCGTAAGCATGCCACTGGAACAATCGGATAAAATCCTTGAAAAGAAATATCTTCCAAAGCATCCAATTGAAGAAATGATTGAGATGGTAGCATATAAAGTGGGTCTTAAGCCGGAGTTGGTTTGTTCAGGAAACCGAAAACTGTGGCTTCAGGATTCAGATCGTTGCTGGCGTGGTATGCAGCCGAGGATGTAGGGCACTCTGCCGCTGACGTTGCGAGATGTCTTGGTGTCAGCCGTGTTGGTGTTTTACGAGCGATTGAAAGAGGGAAAAATATGGTTCCGTGTCATGATCTTATATTGGAATAAATATGTTTTATGTATTATAAATTGATTAACATCATTAGTTAATTAAATCACCAGCGTCCCCCATCATAACTCTGACCGATGCCCCGTCAACCCCGATTGGATGCACCCGGTATTTTGCAGCATGTCATGGCCCGCGGGATCGAGAGGCGGCTGATATTTGTAGATGACCCGGACCGGAAAGATTTCCTGGCAAGATTTGCTCAAATTCTGGAAGAAACACAGACCCAATGTTATGCATGGGCCCTGATTCCCAATCATTTCCACCTGCTGATACGGACCGGACAAACACCCCTGAGCGCTGTCATGAGGCGGCTCATGACCGGATATGCCGTGTCCTTCAATCACCGCCACCGTCGGGTGGGACATTTATTCCAGAATCGCTATAAATCTGTCGTCTGTGAAGAAAACACGTATCTGCTGGAGCTGATCCGGTACATCCATTTGAATACATTACGAGCCAAGCTGGTTTCTGATATGAATGCGCTGGATGTTTATCCTTGGACCGGTCACAGTACGTTGATGGGAAACTGCAAAAACCCTCTGATACCAGGAGTGGCAACAACTCAAAACTCAACACCCAAAACGCAAAACAGTCACACCGATGTCCCCGCCCCTGTTTTAAGCCTGGCTGAAAAGACGGTTGATGACGTGCTTCGCCGGTTTGGTGAAACCATTGAAGAAGCGAGGATAAATTACCGGGACTTTGTTGAAAAAGGAATTGCTTTGGGAAAAAGGCCGGAGTTCCAGGGTGGTGGGTTGATTCGAAGTATGGGTGGAAGGAAGGCAGCTTTTATCGAGTTGAAAAAGGGAAATGTTGAAAAATGCGATCAACGGATATTGGGAAGCGGCAATTTTGTAAACATGACACTGGAACAATCGGATAAAATCCTTGAAAAGAAATATCTTCCAAAACGTCCAATCGAAGAGGTGATTGAAATCGTGGGGCAGTCACTGGGCATCAGCCAATCGATGATATGTTCGGGGAGTCGGCTGAAAAACATTTCAAATGCAAGAGCCTTAGTCTCTTACTTTGCAGTTGAAATTGTGGGACATAGTTTGTCAGATGTTGCCAGAGTGTTAGAAGTGAAGCGGGTTAGTGTCAGGGAAGCTGTTCCAAAGGGGAAAATAATCATTTCCAATTATCCATTAATGATGTCAAAAATCATATAGTGGGCATACAACTCTAACACACAATAGATATTAGATATAAACCTTACAAAACTACCAACGTCCCCCAACATTTCTGCGGATGGAAAGTTTCGGATTGTTTTTGAAACGCTCGATCAGTTGTTGATTATCGAAAACAGGCCGAAAAAGAAGATTGGGTTTATGGCAAAGGAGAAGCAGGCGAAATTCGTAAAGTGCGATAATCTGACCCATTAATTTCCAATATGATATTGATGTGTTACTGATTAAGTTTACCAAGTTGCCAACGTCCCCCATCATGAAGAACAAGCTGGACCGGCGGATGGTGGACAAATTTATGGATGAAAAACTGCCCCGCTTCAAGACATTGCTGCCGGAATATCGCGACAGCAAGATACTGGCCGGAATCGGGGCGCTGGTGGTGAAGGATGATGTTGGCAGATATGCGGAAAAGGCGGGCTTGTTTGTGTTGACGCAGACCAGTGACGGTGGGGCGGCTTTGTTGAATCGGAAGGGATTCAGACCGAAAGAGTTTTCATGAATACCTTTAAAAAAGGGAAAATGTTGTTTTGAACAGTATCAATTGAAAATAATAAACTAGGAAAACTAGCAACGTCCCCCATCAGACAACGTCCCCCAGGATCTCGTGTAACCAAGGGACTGTGCAGCTAAACAAAAAGTTATCTTCATTTTCTACCAACGTCCCCCATCAGAGAACTGGTAATCGAGGTGAAGAACAAGCTGAGCAAACGGTTGGTGGATAAATTCATGGATGAAAAACTGCCCCGCTTCAAGACCCTTTTGCCGGAGTATCGTGACAGCAAGGTGCTGGCAGGAATCGGTGCGCTGGTGGTGAAGGACGATGTTGGCAGATATGCGGAAAAGGCGGGGTTGTTTGTTTTGACGCAGACCAGTGACGGTGGGGCGGCATTGTTGAACCGGAAGGATTTCAGGCCGAAAGAGTTTTCATGAATACCTTTGTAACCTTAATAAAACTACCAGCGTCCCCAAGGCATGACTGAATTTCGCAAATTATTATAGGATGTTAAAAAATAACCATACAAAACTACCAACGTCCCCAACGCGTTAAAGGTCGCATAAAAAAGGATTGTATGAATTTAGCTCTTTGAAAAATTATGCTGCAAGTTTAAATTCTGGTACATCCGGTTTTCCTTTTTCAATGGCCGATTTTGCCGTTTTAAGAACAGCTTCTACAGGGTTTTGCTTTTGAAGTTCGGCCGTACGAAAAAGTGTCATCAAAACTGCCTGTGTTACAGCCCCGGCCTCGGATCGGTTCTGCTGGCTTATCTTTCTGCACATAACCGCTTTTCTCATCTGCTGTTCAGCATGATTGTTGTATGGACTGACGTTGGCGTGCTCCAGAAATGTGAACATCTGATTTTGATGCCGTTTGAGACGTTTGATCAGCCTCTTGACGTCTTTATCTTGATATTGTCCATCAATCATTTCGCTGAGGCGGCTGTACAGCCTGGCTTTTAGGCTCTCACGTTTTTCGGTGCTGATTCCCTTATTTTCCGACAAACGGATGGCATCTTTCATCAACCGAGACAGCTTTTTGCGAAAAGATTTCCAATTTTTAGAACAATTCCGCTTGTCAACCTTCACCAGTTCGGTGAAAAGATGAAAGAAACAGCGCTGCGTCGCCAGGGTGCTGATTTTATTGTAAGCTCCCCAGAAATCACAAACCAGGATTCCTCTGAACAACAATCCGAGAACCTCCTTTACCACAGGAGAGCCCCGGCTTCTGGTAATCATGTAATAACAGATGCTTTTGTTGGTGAAGCACCATAACCAGTGTGTGATGCCATTCAAGCGCCAACCGGTTTCATCGGCGTGTAACACAGCACTTTTCCCGGCATCGTTGCCAATTGCTTCATAGCTGTCCCACAAATACCGGGCCAAAGATGCCCACGCCTGTGTCAGTCCGCCAGCGCTGATTCTGACACTGGATAAAACCTGAAGCATGGCAACCAGGTTGTTGACGCTCATTCCGACCAGGTAATGCAGCCAGGCAGTAAAAACAACCAATCTCAGCCCGATGGTGGCATTGGGTAATGCTTCGGTAACTTTGGGAGAAACAATCTTTTTACATGTCGGACACCAGTAGCTGTTGATGACATGTTCGGTCACCTTGGGTTCAATAGGCGGTATATCTTCAATCACCCGGCTGTAAACTCTTAAAGGCTTTTTAACCGGGGTGCCGCAATCCGGACACTGGCAAAGCTCGTGTGGTATGGTTTCGTCTATTTTGTTTGGCTTTGCGCGGTTGCTTCCAGGATGACCTATCGGTCGTCCTGGTCTTTTTCTCTTTTTCCCGTGCGTGGGTTTGAGATAAGGTGGAATCATGCCGGAAGGTGCCGTAGGGCCAGGTTCCGGATCGAATTTTTCAGCCTTTTCAGCAAGTTTCAGGATCGCTTCTATGGCCTGCTCACGCGGCAGTTCCAGAATAGCGATGGCTTCATCACGGGTCATGGCAAAGAAGCCTCCTGTAATCACAATGTAAGGGATACAGGTAAATCGCTTTTGACTGGCCATGATAGCTGTAAATATTGCCTTTTTTAGCGCTGCCGGAAGTCTGTCCGACATGAATCCAGTTGGCGGCCCGATAACATGTTCCTTTGAAACGAGCAAGATCGACAAAAGTTTCAGCCAGAACCAAGCCATGGCCATATTTGACCTGCCATCTTTCATTCAGGCAGCCCAAACTCAATGCCAGCACTTTGGATGCGAGGTGCTTTATGTGGATCCAGTCGGGAATCAGAAATCGAACATTATTTGCCACCAGCTTCAGATTTTGTCTGCGTGCGGTATGGGTCCAACCGATCAAATTGTCACGATCACGAATTTTCCAGGCAGCCGATGCCCATCCCAGACAGGCTACAATCTGACCATCTATAGTAGCTACCTGCTTGAGATGTTCCCCGACAAGCGTTGGAAGCCCAAGATAATGGTAATGGTGGATGAGATAATCCCATAGACAGGTTTCAGAACCATGTAATTCCCGAATAACAACTTGTGGGTAGCCGCCTACAACACCGCTCATTGGTTTTTGCAAAAACAATGGGATCTGATCAAATTTTTTGATCTTGCAGTTGTTCTTGGGCCGTTTACGGGCGGGCAGCGAAATATGGCCATTTTCTTCAAGCCGCAGAAGAAGGTCTCTGGCAGGAAACTCTTTATAATTGCCGTTTGGTTGTCTCCATTGCCATGCTTCGCAGAGCTGCCTGGCAATATAAGTCCGGCCATGGCAGTAATCCCGCTTAATGATCTCGTTTATGAACAAGATGTCATCTGCGGTCAAATCTCTGCCGCGGTACCTGAAAATAACCGGGTCATGGTGGTATCTTTCTATCATGGATAACACCATAGCAGATAACTTATTCAGACGCCACCTTTTTTGTAATTTTTCAAAGAGCTAAATTGATACAAAGGATTTAGTGGAAGATTTATAATATTTGCATTAAAATCATATATATAAAGAATATTGATTGTTCTGTGTTCAAAAATAAAGTACAGAAAGTACCAACGTCCCCCAGGACATGATTTTATAGATCATTATTAAACGATAAATAATGTCTAATATCAGTAATATATTGATATAAGATACTGAAAGTAGCAACGTCCCCCATCAACACAGGCGATTAAGAACAGCTTGGCATTATAGGGATATCTGTTGCGATGCCAAACCATACGAACCTACCAGCGTCCCCCAGCCATGCAAAAAAGCGCTTGACATGCTCGATATAGGATGTCCCCCAAGACATGTCAATGTTCTTCGGGCGGTTAAAATTGGGCGGGAAAAACATGCTTTATTGGATAAACAATGATTTTATAGATCATTAATAAACGATAAATAATGTTTAATATCAGTAATATATTGATATAAGATACTGAAAGTAGCAACGTCCCCCATCATGTGAAAGGGCTGGATATAAACCTTACAAAACTACCAGCGTCCCCCAAGACGCGGTCCATGCCATGCGCTATTTCTTCAAACCGGAAATCGACCGGATTGCCGCTCACGTCGGTTTTCAAAGCCCGCATGTCGAGGAATGGCTGACCGGGAAAGCAATCGGATGTGATACCTGGGGTGTCTGCTTCGTCCTGAAAGCGCCTGAAAAAGGTTAATAACCGTGAAAGGTGAATAGTGAATAGTGAATAGTGAATAGTAAATCACTATGGAATTCACCATTCACCATTCACCCTTCACCCTTCACCCTTCACTTTTTAACTTTGCCAAATAAAGCATGAATCAAAACACAACCACAAACTGGGACTTAATTATCCGCCCGACGTCAGGCTGGCTTGACCTGCACCTGAGTGACCTCTGGCGCTATCGCGACCTGACCATGCTTTTTGTCTGGCGCGATTTTGTCGCCCAGTACAAGCAAACCATCCTTGGTCCGCTGTGGTATCTCATTCAACCTTTGTTTTCGACAATCGTATTCACGATCGTATTCGGAAGGGTCGCCAAAATCCCGACAGACGGGCTCCCCCCGTTTCTCTTTTATATGGCTGGGGTCACCTGCTGGTCATATTTCGCCGAGTGCCTGACGCGCACTTCGGGCACATTTATTACCAATGCGGGCTTGTTTGGGAAAGTCTATTTCCCCCGCCTGACCGTGCCCCTTTCAATAGTGATATCGAATATCCTGAAGTTTGGCATACAATTTCTTTTCTTCATTGGATTTCTGGCTTATTTCATGATAAACGGCGCGCCCATCAGACCGAATTATTGGATCTTTCTCATGCCTTATCTTTTATTGTTGATGGCGGGACTGGGTCTTGGGGCAGGAATCATCATATCTGCGCTCACAACAAAATATAGAGACCTCCAGCAGTTGGTGACGTTTGGTGTACAGCTCCTGATGTATGCAACACCCATTGTTTACCCCCTGTCCGAAGTCCCCGATAAATACAAGTGGCTGGCCCTCGCCAATCCCATGGCGCCTATTGTTGAGACATTTCGTTATGCCTTTCTGGGTTCAGGTTCTTTCAGCCTCGCCTATCTTATCTATAGCACTGTTACAACCTTGATCCTTCTTCTGCTGGGTGTTATCCTGTTCAACCGGGTGGAAAAGACATTCATGGATACGGTTTAGGGCCGGTGAAAGAAAACGTGAATGGTGAATAGTGAATAGTGAATTCACTTTTCACAGTCTTCTAACACGGAGCGTTAAGCCATGCAGAGGCCACATAAAAAATTAGACGTCTGGCTGGAGAGCGTTGCCCTTGCTACCCATCTCTACCAAGTTACAGAAAAGTTTCCAAGGACTGAAATCTACGGATTGACCTCGCAGATGCGGCGGGCGGCAGTGTCGATCCCCAGTAACATTGCAGAAGGCGCAGCACGGGCGTCTTCGAAGGAATTTGCCCAGTTTCTCAACATAGCCGGCGGCTCCTTGAGTGAACTTGATACCCAGCTTGAAATTGCCGGCAATTTGCGGTATCTTTCCAACGACGAAAAACAGATCATTGATCAGAAAATCGGATCAATCGCCCAAAAACTCGCCGGCCTGATCAATCATGTTAAAAAGAAAATATCAGAAAAATAACCTTCACCCTTCACTATTCACCCTTCACTATTCACGGCTTTTTAAAGGTGCGCCAAATTGGAAACAAAAAAGACACCAATTTCCTATAGTGACTACGTAAGAGGAATTAGGTTTTTAAATATAGACGAACAGTTGACTCTCTTGGAAATCATATCTGCCAGGCTCAGAAAATCCATTGGAAAACCAGGAAAAAAAAATAGCATTATGGAGCTTGAGGGACTGGGTGCTGACATATGGAAAGGCATTGATGCACAGGATTATGTTCAGAAGGAGCGAGATACATGGGATTAGTCGATGAATTGCGAGGATCAAGGGTTTGTATCGACACCGCTCCATTTATTTATTTTATTGAAAAAGATCCTAATATCTGAACATGATAAGACCGCTTTTTGCTGAAATTGATGCTGGAAAGATCGATGCGGTAACATCAACCATCACA
>Ga0351860_1101_pt2 | contig 9872 bp, 6 predicted proteins | sample BONcelHFGM3001F8_FD_206791 | JGI IMG/M metagenome (GOLD analysis project Ga0351860, IMG submission 206791) | Enriched cells from coal bed in the Powder River Basin, Montana, United States - BONCAT cells FGM rep2 HSBNCT.FGM.300.1.F8 ...
TCCGGAAGGATAATGGCGTCGATTTTTTTCTGCATTTCAAAAATCGCATAAACCGGACTTTCTTTTTCACCGCAACATCGATGATCGGTTTCATTGCCGGAGCAGGCATCGTGGTCAGGAATTCCATCATTCTGGTCGATTTCATCGAACTGCGGGTGGCTCAGGGAATGCCTCTGGACCTGGCTGTCATCGACGCCGGGGCTGTCAGATTCCGGCCCATGATGCTGACGGCCGCAGCGGTGATTGTCGGAGCGATGGTCATTCTGTTCGACCCCATATTCCAGGGGCTTGCCATATCGCTGATGGCCGGTGAGGTCGCATCTCTGCTCTTTTCCCGAATGACTGTTCCCATCCTGTACTATCTGGACAAGCGATGGGAGACGCAGCATCATGCAAAATCAAGCGAATCACAGGTCTCCCCGTGATATAGACCAAAAACCTCAAACCATAATTCATATATGGAGACGTCTCATGACAAACAGACTGGTCGCGTTGATTATCCTGTACTGTGTTTTCCTGATGCCTGTTGTATCAGTGGATGCGCGGTCCCTGGATGAGATAAAAAAATCCAAGGAAATCCGGATCGGAATTTCTCCGATCCATCCATCTGTATGCAGCGCAGAGCCACCGGATTGCCGGACCGACTGCCAAATCAGCGGACCGGCATACGATGCGGTCATGGCGTTTGTATCCACCCTGGGTAAAGATATCACGCCCCGTTTTTTGCGGATCGGCTGGGATGAGCAGTTTTTCAACAAGGACGGGAAAACGGTTCGGGATGCTGTCTATACGCCTGAGTTGCTGGCCTCAGGCCAGGTTGATCTGTATCCCAACAATCTGAGTGTTAATGCCTGGCGATCCCAAAAACTGGATTTTGTCACCCTGTTTCCGTCCCGGCGCATGGTGATCGTCAACCGGTCCCGAATGGCGCAGTTTAAAACGCCGTCAGACCTGGCCGGAAAAGTTGCGGCCATCGAGAAAGACACCAGTTATCACACCTGGATGCAGGAGCAGAATCAGGGGATTTTTGCCTCCAATCCCATCCTGATCCGGCTGATGTTAACCCATGATTGCCTGAATGCGGTGGATAAAGGCGAGGTGGATTTCACCATTGTCGATTCTGATGCCGCCATCTGGGCGGTCCGGCATCAATATAAACAATCCGATATGGCGTTTCCGGTCGGAACCACTGATGAAAATGGATGGGCGTTTCGAAAGGAAGACAAAGACCTCCAGGATGCGGTACGCACATTTTTCAAGGCACAGCGGGCGGATGACAATTCCGCATTGAACCGCATCTGGCAGAAATACTATAGCATGTCTTTAACCCAGTTTATTCAACTGGTTGGATCAATCTCCGAATAAACAGGAAATGGTGACACGGATGAAACAGACCCGCTTTAGATTTCTACCCGTCATTTTCAGACTCATGTTGGTTGCGAGCCTCATCGCATTTATTGCTGGAAACAATTCACAGACCTCCCATGCACGGGATCTGGATGAAATCAAACGGTCAGGAGAATTTCGAATCTGCATGGTTCCGCTGACACCTGTCTACTCGGTGATGACGGATCTGGTCTGCCGTGAAAACTGCGCCTTCTCCGGGCCGATTTACCGGGAGGTGCGTGCTTTTGCTGCCAGCATGGGAAGTGACATCCGCCCGGTATTTCATCGTGTTGACTGGGATGAACAGTTTTTTGACGATACCGGGAAAACGGACCTGGAAGCTGTTTATACACCCGGTCTGCTGTCCAGCGAAAAATGTGACGTGTATCCATCCCATCTGACAAAAAATGACTGGCGCACCAAAAAACTTGATTTTGCCATTCTGTTTTCAAGCCGGATGATGGTGATTGTCAACCAGGGAAATCCACAACACATTCAATCATTATCCAATCTGGCAGGAAAAATAGCGGCAGTGGAAAAAAACACCAGTTTTCATACCTGGCTGTTGGCGCAGAATGAACAGGCATTTTCCCGATCTCCGGTGATCATTCACCTGATGAGCATGGACGCGAGCCTGGAGGCTGTGGAAAATGGAAAAGCCGATTTCACGCTGGTGGATGCCGATATCGCACTATGGAATACCCGGCACAAATTCAAACGTGCGGTTGTCGCCTTTCCCGTGGGGCCGGTTGATGAAATCGGATGGGCGTTTCGTAAAGAGGACCGTCAATTGAAAGAGGCGGTTCAGGCATTCTTCAATGCCCAGTCCCAGGATGAAACATCCGAGTTGAACCGGATATGGAAAGAGGAATTCGGCGTCACACTGGTACAAATGAATGCGCTGATTCGGGCGACACGGTAGGTTGAAAGGATGAAGGATGAAGGCGGAAGGATGAAGGATGAAAGATGAAGGATGAATACTGACGGATGAAAAATTTATCCACATTGTTTTCCAGCCGTTCCATCAAGGCCAAACTGATCACCATGACAACCGGTATTGTGCTGCTGGTGATTCTGCTCTTGACCCTGGTCACGGGATATCGATCCATCCGGCTACTGGAGCAGGAATCCAGACGCCAACTGCGTCAATCGCTTCAGATGGGCATTGAAATTCTTTCCGGTTTTATCGATGTCAGAAACGCCAATCTGAATTTGTGGCGCATCAACCCCCTGGTGGAATTTGTTGGCAGCGACCCCAAGCTGGGTGCTGTCTTCATTCCCAGTCTGAAATCTTTTTTTTCACAGATTCGATCATTGGAACCCTGGATCGAGAACATCCTGATCATGAAAGACAACGTCATTATCTGTGATGATACGGGGTATGTCGAAGCCATCAATTCGCCTGTCACGATTGACGGCGTTATCAGGACACTGGTCTCGCTTCCTCCGCAAAAACCATCGGTCATCCATATTCCGACAGCGGATTCCGTAAACGGTTTTCAAAACATTCTGGTATTCAAGGAGCCGGTTCTTAAAAAAGGTGAAGCCATAGACGGATGTTATCTATTGTTGTGGGTAAACATTGAAAAAATGAATCTCACGCTGTTTGGAAACACCCGGGCGGGTAGCAATGAATTCATGACCCTGGCGTTTAACGCCCAATCCGATCATTTTTATGTGACATCGCCACACCAGTCCGGATTCCGTGAAAATGATTCTGCGCAAAACGCACATGCCGATTTTCTTGAAATCAGCGCCAACTGGCAGTCGCCTTCAGATATCCCACACGTTTATGAGTCAATTCTTCTGGAAAGCGCCCCCCTGACCAGTTATCCCCTGTGGCTGGTGGGTGTGGCCTCCCGGGATCATGTCAAGAAAACCGTTCATCAACTGATTGCTTTATCCGGCCTTATCGGTATGGTTGCGCTGTTCCTGGGAATCGGCGCGGCATTCTTTTTCTCTGAACGGATCACGGTTCCGGTTCGAATTCTGACGCAAAAAGTCAAGGAATTTGCCGGTACAAGCCTGGATGACAAAGCCGGTCGTCAGACAAATGATAAAACGGATCATGAACGAATCTATGATTCTGATGTGTTCATCGATATTCAGACACGGGATGAACTGAGCATTCTGGGCAATGCTTTCAATAAAATGGTTCTTGAAATTCAGAAATTATTTTCCAAAACCCAGCAGGATGCCATCGAGCTGAAAAAAAACCGTGATCATCTGGAGGAGCTGGTAGACGAGCGCACCTATGATCTGGCACTGGCCAATCTGGAACTTCTGCAGGCCAAGGAGACTGCGGAATCCGCCACTCAGGCCAAAAGCAACTTTCTGGCCAACATGAGCCATGAGATCCGTACGCCCATGAACATTGTCATCGGATTGAGCCATCTGGCGTTAAAAACAGGTTTGACCGAACAGCAGCGGGATTATCTGACCAAAATTATGGCGGCTTCCCAAAACCTGTTGCGCATTATCAATGATATTCTGGATTTTTCCAAGATTGAGGCCGGCAGACTGGAATTCGAACAAATCGCCTTTGATCTGGATGCTGTTCTGAACAATCTGGCTGTCATCCATACCGGAAAGTCCGAAGAAAAAGGCGTCGAATTTTTGCTCAATTGCCCGAAAGATATTCCCAGGGCACTGATCGGGGATCCCCTGCGCCTGGGTCAGGTATTGACCAATCTGACCAGCAATGCCCTCAAATTCACCGAGCGGGGCGAGGTGATTGTTTCGGTATCGCTGGCTGAAGAGACCGACAGGGATGTTATATTACGTTTTTCCGTGACCGATACCGGTATCGGTCTGAGTGAAAGCCAGATTTCCGAACTGTTTCAGGCATTCACTCAGGCAGATGCATCCACCACCCGGCGCTATGGGGGAACCGGTCTGGGGCTTTCCATTTCCCGGAGACTGGTGAACATGATGGATGGTGAGATCCAGGCAAAAAGCACGCCGGGGCAGGGAAGCGAATTTTCCTTTACCGCCCGTTTTGGCAAACAGCATCAAAAATGTCAGCCGGCACGACCCATGGCTGATTTCAGCGGGCAACGGGTTCTGGTGGTCGATGACAACCCGGCCGCACGGGATATCCTGAGCGATATGCTTCAGGGATTTGGCTTTCAGACCGTCTGTGCCGCATCCGGAAGTGATGCGTTGTTAAAATTGGAAACCGCGCAGAAAAACGGAAACCCCTTTGACCTGACGTTGATGGACTGGCAGATGCCCGGCATGGATGGCATTGAAACCATCCGCCGCATTCGGGCCACGGCCGACCTGACCCATATTCCCACGTTGATCATGGTCACAGCCTATGGTCGTGAAGAGGTGTTAAGCCGGGTTCAGAAAAATGAACTGGACGGACTGGTATTGAAACCGGTCAATTCCGCGATCATGCTGAACACCATCACGGATGCCATTTCCAGAAAGGAAGGCGGTCCCATTCATTCCGAAATGGCCATTTCCATGAAAGACACGGCAGTGGTTCATCTGGCCGGACGTATCCTGCTGGTGGAGGACAATCCGGTCAATCAACAGGTAGCCCGCGAACTTCTGGAATGGTCCGGGCTTTCTGTCCGTATCGCGGAAAATGGTCGGAAAGCCGTGAGCATGGTTCAAACAGAATCACCCGATCTGGTGCTGATGGATATTCAGATGCCGGATATGGATGGCTATCAGGCTACCGAAGCGATTCGAAAGCTGGATGGATTTGACAGGCTTCCGATCATTGCCATGACGGCGCATGCCATGAGTGGCGACCGGGAAAAATGTCTGGCTGCCGGAATGACCGATCATATCGCGAAACCGATTGACCCCGATCTATTGGTTCAGACCCTGATCCGGTGGCTGCCATGTGCGGATAATCCGGCAGATTCAACACCACCTGAAACCGGGATCTCCATCGAAACGGATGATGACACATTGCCGGAACAAATTCCGGGCATTGACCTTTCTGAAGGCTTATACCGGGTTCGCAACAACCGGCGTCTGTTTAAAAAACTGCTGCTGGATTTCTATCACGACAACCATGATATTGCCGAACGAATCGCCGCATCACTGAATCAGGGTGAACGCGATGCCGCCCGCAGGCTGACACACGCGATCAAGGGGATTTCCGGCAATCTGAGCGCCAATGATCTGTTCGCCGCAGCCAGCGATCTGGATCAGTCGCTGAAGGACGGGATGAATTCAAGCGGTTCAAAAGAGATATTTGAGCGATTCCAGTCTGCCTGTGATGCCCTCATGGCCGGTCTGACCCTTCTGGACTTGACTGTATCCGGAAAACCCGATTTGGATGACACCCTGGTTAAACCGGAAATCGGGCCGCTTTGGGCTGAATTCAAAACCCTTCTGCTTGAGGGAAGCCCTCGGGCGGCTGATTTGCTTCCCTTGCTCAGAAAACATATCGGGGATTTTCATGATGATATTTTTTCTGTCCTGACCAGACAGGTCGAAGATTTTGAATTCGAAGAAGCCGGAGAAACGCTACTTCAACTTGAACAAAAAATGATGAATAATCTGTAATTCTGAGAAGAGGATGTCATGCCGGAAAGCAAACCACGGATTCTGATCGTTGATGACGAACGCGCCAACGTACATGTTTTGAATGAAATGCTGAAAGACAAATATGAGATCAGCGTGGCACTGAACGGAAACCAGGCATTGAAGCGGGCATTTTCCAACACACCGCCTGATCTGATCCTTCTGGATATTCAGATGCCGGACATGGACGGATTTGCGGTTTGTCAGCAACTGGTTCAACAACCCGAGACCCGTGACATTCCGATCATATTCATTACCGCCATGGGCGATGAGGCGGATGAACGGCGGGGGCTGGAAATGGGTGCAGTGGATTACGTGACCAAGCCATTTCGTCCCGCCATTGTTCTGGCAAGAATCCGAATCCATCTGGATATGAAACACCAACGGGATCTCTTGAACCGCATCTCCGGAATAGACGGCCTTACCGGTATTGCCAACCGCAGGCGCTTTCAGCAGTTTCTGGAGCATGAATGGCGACACTGTATTCGATCCGGCACCCCCATTTCCATGATTATGGCCGATATCGATCATTTTAAGGCCTATAACGATCACTATGGTCATATGGCTGGCGATGACTGCCTGCGGGAAGTCGCCCTGACGCTGGCGGCATCTGTAGAACGTCAAACCGACCTGGTCGCGCGCTATGGCGGTGAAGAATTTGCCTGTATCATGCCCGACACCGATTTGAATGGCGCATTGAAGGTGGCCCACCGGTTGCATCAAAGTATCATCGATCTGGGTATCCCCCATGCGTTTTCACCTGTTGCGCCACATGTCACCATCAGCATCGGTGTGGGGACCATCCGCCCGAAACGGGAACAGTCCAGCCCCAGGGAACTGATTGAGACTGCGGATCGATGGCTGTATACGGCCAAAGGAAGCGGCCGAAATCAGATTGCAGGAGATGTGAATCTGATGGGAGAAAGCCAATCCGCCATATCTTCAGATAATATTTCTGAAAATTTGCCGGGCACAGGGGTAAAAGAGATACCCCGGGTTCTGATTGTTGATGATGAACGGATCAACCTCAATGTACTGGGCGCCATTTTTCAGGATGGCTTCGAAACCATCATGGCCCAGAACGGCGAGCAGGCGTTAAGCCGGGCAACCCAGACCCCCCAGCCGGATATCATCCTTCTTGATATCCAGATGCCGGATATGGATGGATACCGTGTGTGCCAGATGCTGAAAAATGATCCGGGTACGCGTGACATTCCGGTTCTGTTTATAACGGTTCTGACCGACGGTGCAGATGAAAGTCGGGGGCTGTCCCTTGGTGCCGTGGATTATATCTCCAAACCCTTTCACCCGTCTGTTGTTCTGGCGCGGGTCAAAACCCACCTGCGGTTGAAACATGCGCTGACAACTCTGGCCGGGCGAAATAAAGAGCTTGAGGCCATGGTGCGTTTGCGGGAAAGCGTGACGCGCATGGTTGGCAGCGATTTCAAACGACCCCTGTCCGGAATTATTTCATTATCGACCCGACTGGTAAAAACACCGGATTTACCCGAAGGCGTCTTTTCGGATTTGAAAACCATCGAAGACATGGGGTTTCAACTGCTAAAAATGATCAGCCAGTCGCTGGATCTGTGGAAGCTGGAACGGGGAGTCTATCGGGTCGAGCCAGAACCGGTTGACATACCCGGTATCATACGCATGGGGCTGATGGAAACGGATGCCCTTTCCAAAGCCCGGAATATACCGGTTGTCCTTCTGGTGAATGGCCTGCCTGCAGATCCGGATGATTGGTTTATGATTTCAGGAGAAATGCTTCTGTGCTACTGCATGATCACCAATCTGATGAAAAATGCCATTGAAGCAAGCCCGTCGGGAAAGACCGTAACCATTGACCTGCGTCAAACCGCCGGTGACAGCCAGATTCATATTCATAACCATGGCGGTATACCCATCGAGATCCGCAACCGGTTTTTTGAAAAAGGTGTGACATATGGTAAAACCGGCGCAGCCGGTCTGGGTGTCTACACGGCACGGTTGATTGCAGAAGCCATGGGCGGAAGTCTCAACCTGAAAACCGGCGACGACATGGATACAATCCTGACGATCCAACTGCCGTCAGCCTGAACCGAAATCGGTATCCATTTTTTTAATTATCACGCTTTTTCGAATCACTGCCTTTCTGGTTCCGGTTCCCTTCGGTCTGCCTGTCAAACATATCTGCAAACGGATTGTTGAAGGGCCGGTTTTTTGCCGAAGCCTGAGATTTGACAGGTTTCTGTTTCCGGGTTTCAGGCATTGGGGCGGAGGCCCGTTCCCTGGATGGACGCTCGCCCGGAACCGATTTCATGCTGAGCGATATCCGGTTTCTGGCCAGATCCACATCCATGACCGTGACATGAACCGTTTGACCGACCCGGACCACATCAGACGGATGCTTGACAAACCGGTCACCCAGTTCGCTGATATGCACCAGACCGTCCTGATGGACCCCGATATCCACAAACGCACCAAAGGCCGTGACATTGGTCACGATGCCGTTCAGTTTCAGGCCAGGCGTCAAATCCCCGATTTTATCGATGCCGCCTGCAAATACAACCGCTTCAAACCGGTCCCGGGGATCCCGGCCCGGTTTGGCCAGTTCATCCAGAATATCCTGAAGCGTGGGCAGTCCCACCTGATCCGACACATACGTCTGAATGGAAATCGCTTTCCGGCGATTCGGATCCGTGATCAGCTCGGCAATGCCGCAACCCATGTCTTCTGCCATGGTCTTAACAAGGGCATAGCGTTCGGGATGCACGGCACTGGCATCCAGGGGATTGGCACTGTCCGGAATGCGTAGAAATCCGGCGGCCTGTTCAAATGCCTTTGGTCCTAATCGCTTCACTTTTTTCAGGGCCTCCCGGCTTTTGAATGGGCCATTTTCGTTCCGCCAGGACAGAATGTTTCTGGCCAACTGGGGTCCCAGACCGGACACATAGGTCAGCAACTGGACACTGGCCCGGTTGACATCCACCCCCACTCGGTTGACGCAACTGATCACGACATCGTCCAGTGCCTGCTTCAGCAGATTCTGATCCACATCGTGCTGATACTGACCCACACCGATGGATTTGGGATCGATTTTGACCAGCTCGGACAGCGGGTCCATCAACCTGCGGCCGATGGAGACCGATCCCCGAACCGTGAGATCCAGATCCGGAAATTCATCCCGCGCCACGTCTGATGCGGAATAAATGGAGGCCCCGCTTTCATTGACCATGATCACCTGCAGGCCGGCAAGGCTGTCGATGGATCGGACAAATGCCTCGGTTTCCCGCCCGGCGGTTCCGTTTCCAATGGCAATGGCCTCGATGCCATAATCCTGACAAAGCTGAACCAGTTTCTTTCTGGCCCCTTCTGCCTGATGGTCGGATGTATGGGGATAAATGGTGTCATGATGCAGGAGTTGCCCCTGGGGATCCAGACAGACCACCTTGCACCCGGTTCGAAACCCCGGGTCAATTCCCATGACCCGTTTGGCGCCAAGAGGGGGTGACAGCAGGAGATTTTTCAGATTTTCCGAAAAAATGCGGATGGCCTCGATATCGGCGTTTTCTCTGGCCCACAGCCGGATTTCGGTTTCCATGGACCGGGACAACAGCCGCTTCCAGGCATCCTGAACTGCTGCCATCACCTGGCGGGAGTCATCGCCATCACCGGCCACAAACTGTTGCTGCAGTATCCGGAGGGCTTCCTCTTCCGGCGGTGTAATACTGACATTCAAAAAATCTTCCCGCTCGCCCCGCCGCATGGCCAGGACCCGGTGGGACGGGACCGTGGCGATGGATTCTTTCCAATCAAAATAATCCCGGTATTTGGCGCCTTCTGTCTCCTTGCCCGCAACCACGGTGCTGTAGATGATACCCTTTTCCATGAAAAGCGCCCGAATTCGGGACCGGGCCTCTGCGTGTTCATTGACTATTTCCGCCAGGATATCC
>Ga0351860_1143_pt2 | contig 9502 bp, 5 predicted proteins | sample BONcelHFGM3001F8_FD_206791 | JGI IMG/M metagenome (GOLD analysis project Ga0351860, IMG submission 206791) | Enriched cells from coal bed in the Powder River Basin, Montana, United States - BONCAT cells FGM rep2 HSBNCT.FGM.300.1.F8 ...
AGCCCGCCCCCGGAGGAAGAGGTGCTGGAGATGTTCTTTGACGCCTCAAAAGTCCTGGGGCAAGGGGGTTATCACCGCTACGAGATTTCCAACCTCTCCCTTCACGGCTGGCAGTGCCGCCACAACACGGGCTATTGGACCGGCTTGCCATACGTGGGCTTTGGCGCGTCGGCCGCATCTTTCCTGGGCCTGTGGCGATACGTCAACGTGAGGGATCCGGTGGAGTACGTCCGCAGGGTGAAATCGGGGGAGCCCCTGGTGGAATTTGCCGAGCGCATTTCCGACAGGCGGCGCATGGGAGAGTTCTTGATGATGGGCCTTCGAATGACCGCAGGAGTGTCGGCCAGGCGTTTCTTTGAGCTTTTCCGGGAAGACCTTTTTGGGGTGTTTGGCGGCGAGATAGACGGCCTGCTGGCAAAGGGGCACCTGCAGAAGGGAAGCGACGGCAGCATATTTGTGCCTGAAGCTTTCATGCCTCTGCAGAGCGAGATTGCCATGGGCTTTCTTCCCCCCGGCTGAAAAGTTGTTCACAAAAGGCTTGCTGCCTGAAAGGGAACAGTATTTGGCGCGGGGAAGATATTCCATAACCCGCGTGGCGGGGGTTTTTCCCTGCCCGGGCAGGGACAGATGGCGGACGGCCCGTCATTGCAAAGCATTGCAGGGGCAGACGGCGGGCCGCCCCACAAGGGGAGGAAACGGGACATGAAAAGAAGACTGATGATAATTGCAATGGCAGGGCTTCTGCTTTTAGCCGGGGCGCTCCCCGCGGGGGCCTCCAAGGATGAGCTTCCCAGGTATATCCTGGATCAGCTTCACAATGACATCACATATACGATCATCACCGAGAAGAACCTGGACGGGATCGACAAGCTTATCCAGAACCACAGCCCCAGGCACTTTGCCGTCATACAGGCAGACCCCGGGCAATTCCAGGAAGAGCATGGAAAAAAGCTGATGGAATGGGTGGGCGAAGGGGGAATCCTCTGGTATTACGATTCCCGCCTGGCGCCATTTTTTGGAATGGAAAACTCCCCCCTGGATAGAGGGGAAATCAACGGCCAGCCCTACAAGGGGGATTATGGCACGGGCAAGGCTCCCGGCTATAACGTGATTGCCCACTCGGTCCCATTCGGGGATCATCCTGTCGTGTCGGGGGTGGAGTCCATCCAGGTGTTTTTGATGGAAGTCAGTCCCGACAAGTTCAGCGCAGTTTCCAGCGAAACTCCCGGCGTAACGCCTGCCTTTCAGGTCAACCTGCAGAAGAGATCGGTGGTGGCCCTGAAGAGCGTGGGCAAGGGCTGGGTAATCTTCAAGCCCCTCATATGGCTCGACGTGCTGGCGGGAGAGCGCCTGCAGGCCAACCTGAAGGAATTTTCCGGGGGTTATCCCGTGCCCAAATCGGGCAAGCCCATCATCCCCCCCGAGGCGTTAAAGCCCGACAAGACGGGCAAGGTCAAGCTCTCCCGCTTCGACAGCCTCATTCTTGCCGACGGCCAGCAGGTAATAGGCAAGGTGGACGAGGATTTCATCGAGTATGCAGGGGACAGGGGCATAATAAAGCTGAGCGTCAAGGAGATCGACTCCATCAAGCTCCTGCCCACAGGCACTCTCATCACAATGCTGAACGGCACGGAAGAAACGGGCACCCTGATGAGCCTTTCCATCAAGTTCAAGACCCTGTCGGGAAGGATCGTGAGCATCGACAAGGAAGACGTAGTCAGCATCAAGTTTAACGCGGGCAAATAAGCCCGGCGTAATTTCCATTCTTTATTTTCCGGCGGGAGAGGCTGTCTGATGAAGTTTGAAAAGGCGCTGAAAGGCCTGAACGAATTTTTCGACAAACGCAGCACGGCAAACAGCCTGTTTTCCGCCATTGAAAAAAACGACCTGAAAGCGGCCAGGAATATCCTTCAGGACAAGCCCAGGATGCTCCAGTCAAAAAACCACGAGGGCGACTCCCCCCTTCACCTGGCCTGCCGGCGGGGCAATCCCAAGATGATAAAGCTGCTGCTGGATCATAAGGCCGACGTCAACGTCAGGAGCAGCTCCGGCAGAACCCCCCTTCATCACGCTGCCGCCGAAGGGCACCAGCCGGCCATAAAGATGCTGATCGAGAAGATGGCCGACGTCAATGTCAAGGACAAGGAGGGCAACACTCCCCTGTGCATTGCCATACAGGAAGGCCGGGACGGTGCGGCAGAGCTTCTCAGAAAGCACGGGGCCGTCGTTTCCGGGGGAATCCACGAAGACGTGGCCAAAAACAACCTGGCCGGCGTTGAGGAGGCCATAAGGAAATTTCCCCAGCTGGTAAACGAGAGGGAAGAAAAGCTGAGCGCAACCCCCCTGCACATTGCAGCCAGGGAAGGCTTTACGGAAATCGCCCGGCTGCTTCTAAAAAAAGGCGCGGCAGTCAATGCCGCCAGCGACTTCGGGTTCACCCCCCTCCACTTCGCCGCCCAGTCGGGGCACGTGGAGATGGCCCGGCTGCTCCTCTCCCACGGGGCCGACGGGGAGATCAAAGACGAATACGGCAATACTCCCCTTTTTGTAGCGCTGAAGCACAAGCACGACAGCCTGGCAGAAATACTCAAGGGCAGCGGTGCGGGAGGATCCGTGGGGATCCACGACGCCGCCGGCAAAGGCGATCTGCCCAGGGTGAAATCGATGCTGGAGAGAAACCCTTCCCTTCTGGGGCAGGGCGACATGGAGTCAGACTCGACGCCGCTTCATTACGCCATTTTTCACGGCCAGGACGAGATTGCCCGCTTTCTCATCGAGCAGAAAGCCGACGTCAACGCCGTCAACCGCTCGGGCAAGACCCCCCTGCACTACGCCGCAGAAAAGGGAAGCCTGGAGATTGTGAAGCTGCTGGTGGATGCCGGTGCCGACGTCAACGCCCTCAGCAGCAACTCCCTGACCCCCCTGCATTATGCCGCCGAGCATGGCCGCGTGGAAGCGGGACGCATCCTCATCAGCAGGGGTGCCAGCGTAACGGAGGAGAGCCCGTTCGGCCTCACTCCCCTTCACTATGCCGCCTATTATGGCAAGAAGGAAATGGCCCAGCTCCTCTTGGACAACAAGGCCGACGCCAACTCCCGGGACAGGGAAGGTATGACTGCCCTTCACTTTGCCTCCCGCTATGGCAACGCCGTGCTGGCAGGGCTTCTCATCAAAAACGGCGCAGACGTCAACTCCCAGAACAGCCAGGGCTGCTCCCCCCTTCACCTTGCCGCCGAAACGGGAAAGATCGAAGTCATTCATCTCCTGGTCAGCAGAAAAGCACAGGTGGGAATGAAAGACGGAAGGGACTGCACCCCCCTTCATTACGCCGCAATGGAAGGCCAGAAGGAAGCGGTCAGCAAGCTAATCGAGATGGGAGCATCCCTGAGCGAAAAGGACGGAGAGGGACACACACCCCTCTATTACGCCATTTACAGGGGGCACAAGGCCACCACCGGGATCCTCTGCCGCCATGGCATCGGCGACTACAAGTTTGACGCCACGCCCCTTCATTTTGCCGCTTTCATGGGCAACCCCGACGGGGTTAAAACCCTGCTGGAAAACGGTGCCGACGTAAACGAAAAGAACCGCTCCGGCAAGACCCCTCTTCATTACGCCGCTTACGAGGGGCAGCTGAAAGCCGCCTCCATGCTGATTGACGCCGGGGCCGACGTGAACGCCATCAGCAACCATGGCCTTACACCCCTCCATTACGCCGCCAAGAACGGGCAAGCCGAGATGGCATACCTCCTGCTTGAAAAGGGGGCCGACATTACAGCCCTTACCAAATCGGGATTGACCGCCCTTCACCTGTCCGCCTATTACGGCAAGCTGAAAACGTCCAGGCTGCTGCTGGAGCACGGCGCTCCCGTAAACAGGGGGGATGAGGAAGGTCTGACCCCTCTTCATTTTGCCGCCCGGTATGGAAAGAATGAGCTTCTGGAGATGCTGCTGCAGGGTGGCGCAGACGTCAACGCCGCCGGCAGGACCGGGGACACCCCCCTGCACATGGCATCAGAAAACGGGCAGGTGGATCCGGCCAGGATACTGCTGGAGCAGGGCGCAAACGGGGAAGCCCTGAACAACAACGGGGAAACGCCCCTGCACAAGGCTTCCGGGGAGGGACACTGGAAAGTCGTATCCCTGCTGATAGGGCACAACGTGAACATCAACCCCGTCAACGCCGCCGGAAACACGCCCCTTCACTACGCCGCCTATGGAGGAAAGACCCAGGTGCTGAGCCTGCTGCTGGACAGGAAGGCAAAGACGGGCCTGAAGAACCGGAAGGGATACGTTCCCCTTTACTACGCCATCAAGCGGGGCCACAAGGAAGCAGTCAACCTCCTCTGCCGGTATGGAGCGGGGGGGCACAAGTTCAGTTCTTTTCCTCTTCATTACGCTGCCATGGTGGGGGACATCAAGCTGGCGAGGCTGCTGGTGGAGAAGGGGACGGACATCGACGGCAAGGTGGACGAGGGCCTGGCAGCCATTCACTTTGCCACCCGCTTCGGCCACGTGGAGATGGTGAAATTCCTCATAGAAGCGGGCTCCGACGTCAACAGCCTGACCAATTACGATCTTACGCCCCTGCATTATGCCACTGAAACGGGCAATGGCGACCTGATGGAGCTGCTGATTGCAAAGGGGGCCGACGTCAACGCCACAAACAAGTTTGGCGACACCCCCCTTCATAAGGCGGCAGCCCTGGGACAGCTGCTGTCGGTGGAGATACTGCTTTCAGGCAAGGCCGACGTAAACGCCAGGACGCCTTCCGGCTGGACTCCCCTCCACTGGGCGGCAGCCAATGGCAACACGGGTGCTGCCAGTCTCCTTCTGGAAGCGGGAGGGGACGTGCAGGCCAGGACGGCCAGGGGTGAAAACCCCCTCTTCCTGGCTTTGTGCAAAGGCCACAAGGACACTGCCGGGCTGTTGAGAAGACACAGCCCGGACGGCAAAGGAGAAATACTATGAAGCCTGTATCAAAGGACTGGCTTTCCCTCAGGGAAGCCGCCAGGCTGACCGGGCTGGACGCGCAGGCCATCAAGGCCCTGGCCCGGGAAGGGAGCGGCATCAGGGTGAAGAAGCTGGGAGGCAGGGGCCGGGAAAGGTGGGGCATACACAGGGACGACATATCCCTCCTGCCCGCCCCGGCGGCAGCCGATAAAACGCCAGCCCCCCTGAATCCCCCCCAGGCCGGCCCGGCTGCGGGCCTGGTTACCCTGGAATATTACGACGCCCAGCGAAAAGAGTGGGAAATGGAGCGCCTGGAGCTGGAAAAGGAGCTCCTGCAATACCGCATCAAGTTTGGGGAAGCGGAGAGGCGTCTTCACCTGCTGCCCGAGTTTCCCGAGGTGCTGGCCCACAAGATGCGGGATCTTTTGGAATCGACCCGGCCGCTGAGGATGGAGCTTGTTGACAAGGAGTCGATTATCACCTCCCTGCAGGCCGAGCTGGAAAAAGAGAAGGATAACGGGCGGGACAAGGAGCGGATCTGCCGGGAGCTTACCGAGCTGCTGCAGGATGCCAGGCAGTCCCGGGACGAGCTTATGGTGCGTGCCAAAGAGATGGAGGAAAAAAACCGGGAGCTTTTGTCTGCCATAGAGAGCCTGGAGGCTTCCCAGGCCGAGAGCAGGGCCAAATCGCAGAAGCTGGAAGAGAAATTCCGGGAGCTTTCCGCCCGGGTGCAAAAAGTGATAGCCCGCAGGTGGCAGAACAACCCCGAGAGCATGAGCCTTGCCGGGCGGGAAGAATGGGAGATGCGGGTTTCCGTCCTGGAAGAGCAATGCGTCCAGCTGACCACCCAGATGGAAGACGCAAGGGAATCCCAGGGGGAGCTTGAAAGATACAGGGACGCCCTGGAAAAACGCTGCGAAGACATGGCGGCCCGGATAGAAGAATCAAAGGCGGAAAGGCTCCGCCTGGAAGAACAGGCATCACGGCAAAAAGAAGTGTTGGAAACCCAGGCCCGGCAGCTGGAGGCCGCTGCCGTCCAGATGGAAGCCCAGGTCAGCGTCCTGGCCGACGTGCAGGCCAAGCTGACCGGCACCGAGGGGGAGCTGGCCGACAGCCGCAAAGCCCTGCAGCAGGCAGAAGAGGCCAGGGAAGAAGCACTGAAGGGGCACCGGGAGCTTCTATCCAAGGTTGAGATGCTGGCTTCAAACCTGTGGGAAGAGCAGGAAAAAAGCTGGTATAGCAAACTGATGGAAAAAGTGGGAAGAACGTAATCCCTGATTGAAAAAAGCTTTGCAGATCAAAAAGGCGGCCCTGCAAAAGGCCGCCTTTGGTTTTGCCGGGTCTTGCTTACTGAACCCTGTCCGAGTATTCCCCCCACAGGCTTCGAAGGGCGTTGGAAATCTCGCCCACGGTGGCCCCATCCTTCACTGCTTCAATGAAAAGGGGCACCATGTTGGCATCCCCCCGGGATTTTTCCTTTATGCCGTCCAGGTGAGCCTGCACCCGGGCGTTGTCCCTCTTCTCCCTGAAGGCTTTCAGCCTGGACACCTGGTCTTTTTCCACCTGGGGGTCGATGGAGAGGATGTGGAATTTCTCCTTCTCTTCCACATGGAACTTGTTGACGCCCACGATTGTCTTCTGTCCCTTCTCAATCTCCTTTTGATACCTGTATGCGCTCTCGTGGATGCACCGCTGCACGAACCCGTCTTCGATTGCCTTCACGGCACCGCCCGCCCTCTTCACCTCGTCCATTATCTTCACGGCGGCGGCTTCAATCTCGTCGGTCATCTTTTCCACGTAGTAAGACCCGGCCAGGGGGTCGATAGTATCGGCGGCTCCCGACTCGTAGCCAATCACCTGCTGGGTTCGAAGGGCCACGGTAACGGCCTCCTCGGTGGGGAGGCACAGGGCCTCGTCGTAGGAGTTGGTGTGGAGGGACTGGGTGCCTCCCAGGGCGGCGGCCAGGGCCTGAATGGTAACCCGCACCACGTTGTTGAGGGGCTGCTGGGACGTGAGGGTGGAGCCTGCCGTCTGGGTATGGAAGCGCAGGTGCATCGACTTGGGGTCTGACGCCTTAAACTGCTCTTTCATCAGGCGTGCCCACAGCCGCCGGGCGGCCCGGAACTTGGCCACTTCCTCCAGCAGGTTGTTATGGGCGTTAAAGAAGAACGACAGCCTGGGGGCGAACTCGTCCACGGGTATGCCCCTTTTTGTCATTGCCTCCACGTATGCACCCGCGTTTGCCATGGTAAAGGCTATCTCCTGGGCGGCGGAGGAGCCTGCCTCCCGGATGTGGTAGCCGGAGATGGATATGGGATTCCAGCTGGGCACCTCTTTTGAGGTGTATTCAATCAGGTCGCAGGTCAGGCGCATGCTGGGGGCTACGGGATAGATGTAATTCCCCCGGGCACAGTATTCCTTGAGGATGTCGTTTTGAACGGTGCCCCGCAGCTTGTCGGGACTGACGCCCTGCTCGCCGGCCACTACGATGTACATTGCCAGGAGTATCCCTGCCGTGGCGTTGATGGTCATGGACGTGCTGACCTTGTCCAGGGGGATCTGGTTGAAAAGGATCCGCATGTCATCAATGGAATCTACTGCCACGCCCACCTTGCCCACTTCCCCCAGGGAGCGGGGGTCGTCCGAGTCGAGGCCCATCTGGGTGGGAAGGTCGAAGGCGACGGAAAGCCCGGTCTGGCCTTTTTCCAGCAGGTAAAGGTATCGCTGGTTGGTCTTGTATGCGTCGGCCATGCCGGCATACTGGCGCATTGTCCACAGCCGTCCCCGGTACATGGTGGGCTGAACCCCCCTGGTGAAGGGGTAACTGCCGGGATAGCCCAGCTTCCCGTCATAATCGAAGCCTTCCAGGTCTTCCGGGGTGTAAAGATAATCCACTTCAACATCTGAAGAGGTAACTACCTGGGGCAGGTGAGGCTTCACCTTCTCTATGCTCTTCTTCAATGCGCCGTCTTTCCAGGCGTTTTTGCCCTTGGCGGTGGTGGTGCTCATGGGAATCCTCCTTTTTCGGTCTTTTGCGGCATTTTTCACGGGACGGCCCAAAAAATCAGTCCCGTCCATCTCATGGGGCTTCATAGATATTATTTACTCTCCCCTTCACCCCCTTTTAGAAAACCAAAAAATTTCTCCGGGCACATCAGCCATTTTAGAAATGGCAAAAAATCCGGATGCACATCTGCTTTTGCAAAATGCTTCCGCCGTGAACGTTTCGTTGCGGATTTTTAAATGTTACAATAATATTGCCTGAACCTGAAGAGGAAGTGAATATCATGGTCGCTTAGCAAAATCACCCGGAACGGCAATTTTGTGTCAGTTTTATTTACACAGGGGTAAAATTCTGTTAAGATAAAGTTAGATTTTTTTGGAGGGACTGTCATGGAAGCAATCCACAGGACCGGTTTTCAAGGGACGTTGGGCGCAGGGAAGGGAAAGCCAGCGCATAAGGATGAAAGCGGCTTTGCCGAGCCAAAGGAGACTTTCACCCCCACGTCAAAAGAGGGCTATCACTTTCAGCCTGAACACCCCATCGAGTTCAACAAGGCCAGCGGAACCTGGATATATCACCTGCCAAACGCCGACATCCCCATGCCCCGCAAGCCTGCCTGGCTGGACATGCAGGACAGAATGAACAGCATCCTGGACAAGAGCTCCAATCCTCCCCAGCTTCGAAAGATGGCCGATGACGTTACGGATATTGCCAACAGGAGCTATGACTCTGGAAATGTACGTTTTGATCCGGGCGAGCTGAAAGAATACCTGGGCAGCGTGAGCGACCGGGAGATGCTGACCGGGCTTAAGGGGCTGTTCAACGAGCAGCTCAAGAATGAAACCCAGAGCACCTACCAGGTGGGAGGAACAATGGCGGGAAGCCTTTGCAGCCAGATGCACAGGTATGGCAGCGTGATTGCCGCATTGGAAGAAAGGCTGGCCGTGCTTCCAGGCAAGTAAGCCGGGCCGGGAGGAGCTACATAAGGGTTTTCAGCAGGGCGGCAGTCAAAAGGGGCCTTATGGTCAGGCTTTCGGCGGCCAAGAATTCCTCGCTTGTATGCACGTTGTCGCCTATGGGGCCCACCCCGTCCAGCAGCTTTACCGACTGGGGCACAAAGGAGCCGTCGGAGCAGGAAGCCCTGTGCTCTGGCTGGATCTGGAAGCCGATTTCCCCGGCAATCTCCCTGAGCCGGTCAAACATCTCCTGCCTGCCCCGGTCAAAAATGACGGGCGGGCGGGAAATCCCGCCATACACATCCCACCGCAGGCCGCTTTTTTGCAGGGTTTCGTCGATTATCCCCTGGAGGTCCCCCCTCATCGCCTCCCCGTCGCCGGGGGTGGGGTAAAGAAAGTTTATCCGGGAGCGGCAGCGGGTCCGCTCCTTTTCGTATTCTTTTACCCGCACCACCCGCATGCCGTCGGGGGTGCATAGGGCAAAGGCCTTTTCCACCAGGCCCAGCATGACTGTCTCTGCCTTCTCCCCTTCCAGGGCCAGGTCAAAGTGGCTCCTGCCAAGCCTGCTGGTAACCACAGTGGCCCCGTT
>Ga0351860_1146_pt1 | contig 9439 bp, 6 predicted proteins | sample BONcelHFGM3001F8_FD_206791 | JGI IMG/M metagenome (GOLD analysis project Ga0351860, IMG submission 206791) | Enriched cells from coal bed in the Powder River Basin, Montana, United States - BONCAT cells FGM rep2 HSBNCT.FGM.300.1.F8 ...
CAAAGGTGAGATCATCGAGATGGGGCTGCGCTATGGGGAGAACCCCGGCCAGGAAGCCGCGCTCTACGAATTGGTGGCCGGGCACCTGACCCTGGGCGAGTGCCACTTTCTGGACCCCAATAACGGCTTCACCAGCGCCATCGACGAAGCGGCCATGGTCCAGGCCGGCAAACACCCCGGGAAAACCAACCTGACGGACCTGGACAACGGCCTGAATATCATCAAGTGGCTCCAGCGGAAACCCGCCGCGGTGATCCTCAAGCACAACAACCCCTGCGGCGCCGCCTGGGCCGATGATCTGGCCGCGGCCTACGACAAGGCCAACATGGCCGACCGCATCGCCGCCTTCGGGGGCGCCGCGGTCTTTAACCGGCCGGTGGACAAGGCCACCGCCGAACTGGTGGCGCAAAATTACCTGGAGGTCCTGGCCGCCCCGGACTTCGAGGCCGGCACTCTGGACATCCTGAAAAAGGCCAAGGACCTGAGGATCATCAAAATACCCCGTTTCGAGCGCCTCGTGGAACTGATCCACCACCGCTTCGTGGATTTCAAGTGCCTGGTGGACGGCGGCATCATCGTGCAGCAGTCGCCCTTAAACGCCATCCGGGGCCAGGACGACTTCAAGCCGGCGGTGGCGACCCACAAGGGCCAGGAATACCGCTGCGTGCGCCAGCCCAGCGCCGCCGAATACGAAGACCTCCTGTTCGGCTGGTGGGTGGAGCAGGGCATTACCTCCAATTCGGTGATTTTTGTCAAGGATGGCTGCACGGTGGGCATTGGCACCGGCGAACAGGACCGGGTGGGTGTGGCGGAGATCGCGGTCTTCAAGGCCTACACCAAATACGCCGACGCCCTGTGCTTCCAGCGGTTCGGCATGCCCTACAAGGACCTGGAACTGGAAATCCTCCAGGCCAAGCGGGACTCCTCGGACCAGAGCGATATCGACGTGGCCACCCAGGAGGCCAAGGGCGGCCTCATCGGCTCGGCCATGATCTCGGACGCCTTCTTCCCCTTCCGGGACGGGGTGGATGTGGGCATCCGCCAGGGCGCCACCGCGGTGGCCCACGCCGGCGGCTCGGTCCGGGACTACGAAGTCATCGAGGCCTGCAACGAAGCCGACCCGCCCGTAGCCATGGTGTTCACGGGGCAGCGGTGCTTTAAGCATTAAAGTGGGGGGTTAGGGGAAGCAAGGACCGTAAGATTATTTATACGGTGGGAAAGGTCACTGAGCCTTTCCCACCCAGCTTGATATAAAATCGGCAGTCCGAGCCGAAAATTTACAGCCTTATTTTTAACCCGCCCCAAGACCAGAGAAACCCAGTATTCCATAAATTCGCTATAGATAAGTAGAGGTTCAATCCACATGCATCAAATCCAACTGGAAAGTGGAATTGCTGGGGAAAACCACAATATTAGACAATTGGGGATATTCTTATTATTTCTTGTTATACCGATAATTTTATTTTGGCGTCGTGACTTATTTTTCATCCGTGATGATTGGTCATTGTTACATTTAATGGTCAACACTAATCTTTGGGTATATTTAAGAATGGCTGATGGTGAAATTTTGATGCCGGTTACAAGATTCATTTACTATAACTTAATTCATTTATTTGGGGTTAATTATGAGTGGCTGATATTAATAAATTGCCTACTCACCGGGTTAAACGGTTTTTTGCTCTACCTAATTTTTAAGAGCCACTTTAAACCGAATCTGGCATTAGCTTTAAGTCTTTTATATGTAGTAGCGGTGGTTCACAGCGCCACTGCTCAGATGGCTTTCTATATTTGTGCCATTCTCTGTTTGGGCTTTTTCTTGTTGAGCCTGTTTTTTACCCAAATTTATGTTCGCCGGCCATCGACCATGAGCTTACTGGGGATTGGTTTATTTGCCTGGCTCTCGGTGAACTCCTGGAATTTTTCCTTATTGGGAAACTGGACCTTACCCATTTACGCCGCCTTGTTCTGGGGGGAAGGGGCGAAACGGCATCTTTTTGGGTTGATCGCGGTTATTGGCTTAGTTTTTCTTAGCTTTACCGCCGAATATTTCCTGTTTAACGGCCTTGCCGGGGCAAAAAGCCATAATCCGCAGCTTTTTTCTCAGTTTCTTAGTTTGAGTTATTTGGGCCATTGGGCCGTGGGAAGCTTCCTGGCTCCCTTGGATTTTCTCTTTGGGGTAGAATTCCGCTGGAAAACGAAGATCGCAATAGGTTTAGCCATTTTTCTGAGTACGGTTGGCCTGATCATGCGCGCCGGCAATCCTTCCGAAAAAAAACTGTGCCTATGGGCCATATTAGTCAATGCCCTGCCCTTCTCGTTGGTTTCTTTAGCCCGCCATCATTTTCATTTCGGACAGGCGTTCAGTGATCGCTATGGTATCTTCACTATAATTGGGGCTTTGTTCATTCTCGGGACAACTTGGCAAATTATAGCCGATAAATTGCCGGCGCGCCTCAGCACGCACGTGGTCTTACCGCTGGTAATTTTAGCGGCAATGGTTTGGACCCAGGTACATACTCTGTCTATAACCACCAGATTATATGTAGAATTAAGCCAGGAAGCCAAATTCCGCTATAATAATTTAAGCGATGCTGCGGTGAGAGCGAAACTTGCTGGTGCGGCTGAAAAGGATAGGCTGTTTTTTAATCAAAACCAGCCCATTCCGGTACATCCTTCTTTGAATAACGGTGACGTAGTGGCAATTTATGAGTATCTTTCGGGGCTTCCGTAAAGTCTTGCAGGGTGGGCACCGCTCACCCACATCGCTACTTTCCCTTTTTGCCAGCGAAAACCCGATACAGCACCGCCACCGCGATGGCGGCCCACAATATCCAGGCGGGCCAGACCTTGGCGAACCCGACCCTGACGATTGCTGCCGGCAATTGGGGCACCGAGGCCAGGTAAGGGATGAGGCTGAGGCCCAGCAGGATGGATGTGAACAGCATAACCACGGCCACGTCGATGAGATCGAGGCTGGTAAAGACGTAATAGCCGGTAATAGCCAGCAGCACCAGGTAAATGACCATTATGGCGGTGTAATGCCCCAGAAAGGCCTGAGTCGCCCCCAGCCATCCCTCAGGACTGATCAGCAGGAAGGCCAGCTTGATCAGGATCGCCGCCGCGAAGATGACCGCCAGGATTTTTTTCCCCAACATGGTTCGCTCTCCCATGGGTATTCAGTCTATCCCCTGGTTCCCAAGCTGCGCTTGGGAACCAATTGGGTGCATAGCTGCGCCTTGCCCAAGCACAGCTTGGGCAAAAAGGCGTTCCCAAGTGCAACTTGGGAACGAGAGGAACCGGGGGGAACACGGCAGGTAGTGCCCCGCCCTGCATCCTCTGTTTTTTGCCGGTGGCACAGGCTTCCAGCCTGTGCACCGCATCTGGCGGGCGGGGACGCCTCCCCTACCCTAACCCCTAACCCCTGACACCTAACCCCTGCTTTTTAGTCCTCATCATCCTCGTCATCGTCATCAAAGGTCTTGAGCTTATCCGGCTTTACCCGGTAGGAGATCTTGCCGGATTTGGCGGTTTTGAAAGGCGTCGGCTCCTTATAGCCGTTATAGCGCTTCACCATCTCCAGGTAGCTCAGGGCGTCGAAGTTCACCTGCTGGTACTGTTGGAACACCCGGCCCCCGCTTAGGTAGCTGTGGATGAAGCGCTTCTGGAAGTCCACGAACCCGAGGGTGCTCTTGAAGGCGATATCAAAGCTCATGAAGTTCGGGGTCTTGGTGGCCCCGGCCTCCCGCGCCACGGGGTCGTCAGTGAACTCAAAGGAATGGTAGAGGCCCAGCAGATGGCCCAGTTCGTGGGTCAGCAGGTTGCCCAGCCAGTGACGGTTGAGGCCGGCGTCCTTGGGGTCGGAGGAGAATTCCGCCTTTTTGAACCGCTTGAAGGAGACGTGGATGGTGGACAATTGCAGGTGGGCGAAGGCGCACTTGTCCAGGCAGACTTGCAGGAAACGCAGTTGAAACGGCGGGGCCACGTCGAAGGCCTTGAAGCTCCGCTGCAGCCACTGACGATCGGGAAGCAGTTCGATCCGCAGGCGTTTGGCCGGGGCCAGGGGCCCGGGCTGCACCTGGCCCGGCGCCTGAACCAGGTTCACCCCCATCCGGGCGTAGAATTGGGCCACCTGATCCCAGACCAGGGCCAGCATGCGGCGGCAGTCGTCCAACTCCGGCCCCGGGGCGACATAGACCTCCACAGTCACCGTCTTGGGGGACAGGTCCACCGGCCCCAGATCGCTTAGAGAGAACAGGGCCGCCTCTTCCCGGGAGTCCAGGCTCCGGGCCGGAACCGCCCCGGCCGCCCCCAAAACCAGGGCCAGCATAAGCGCCACTCCCCATATATATTTTACTTTGACGGATCTCATCTTTGTTCCAAAAAGTTCAAAGTTCAAGGTTATAGGGCGGCCTGTGGCCGCCGCCATTCGGCAACGCCCTTTTGATAATTTACGGGTGAGCCATAAGCCCATGAGGAACTGCCTTGAAAATTTCTCATAGTGGCACAGGCTTCCAGCCTGTGCGGACCGCCTGGCGGGCGGGGACGCCCGCCCCACTGAATCTTTTCATAATTTACGGGTGGGCAGAAGGCCCATGAATGACTGTCCTAAATTCTCCTTACCCTTCGCCCTCACCCTCCCCCCCCATGGGCGCTAACTTAAGGACGGTTTTCATCATTAGCCCTTTTGTTGTCATTCTGAGTGAAGCGAAGAATCTCCCGAATGATCGGCATGTTATAGAGATTCTTCACTGCGCTGCGCTCCGTTCAGAATGACAAAAAACTGTTTTTCTTTACAAAATGATAGCTTAAGCTTATTAAGTTAGCGCTTATGCCCTCCCCCTCTGGCAGGGGAGAGGGGATTTTATCGTATTTACTACCGGGTACTCTCGCTCCTTTGTGGCGACGGCTTCGCCCGGGCGCGGAGAGGGAATAAAGCCACCAGCCTTGTCATTCTGAGGGAGTGGAGCGACCGAAGAATCTCCGAAAGTCGAGATTCTTCGCTACGCTCAGAATGACAAAACGAATTTTCCATAATTCTCGTAATTCATTGATTATACCTATCTTTTAACAGAAAACCAAAAACCGAAAACCGAATACCCTCTTTTTCCCTTGCTTCCCGGGCAAATTTTTATAAACTTAAAAAGTTTAAGGAGGATGCGTCATGTCCTATATGTGCGATATTTGCGGCAAACACCCCACGGTGGGGAACAACGTCAGCCATGCCAACAACCATACCAAACGCCGCTGGAAACCCAATCTGCGGAAGGTCCGGGCCGTGACCCGGGGTTCCGTCCGCTACATCCAGGTGTGCACCCGGTGTTTAAGGTCCGGCAAGGTAATCAAACCGGCTTGAAGAAGTAGCCAGTAGCCAGTAATCAGTTGTCAGTTGTTATTGCTTCGGCTTTTATCACTGACTACTGACTACTGGCAACTGACTACTGCATCTCTCACCCCGTCATTCGCCGCACGGAAATCACTTCTTTTAAACGCTTCAGGGCGCCGAAGACCTTTTCCAGGTGGTTCTGGTCCGCCACCTGAATGGTGAACTGGGCCATCCCCTTGTTATCCCTGGTCTCCACCGAGGCCTTGGTGACGTTGACATCGGCGCCCTTCAAGGCGCTGGTGATATCCGCCAGGAGACCCGGCTTGTCAACGGTAACCACCTGGATTTTCACGGGATAGAGCTTGTTTCCCCCGCCGGCCCCGTCCCACTCCGCCGGAATATGGCGGAAGGTCTCGGTGCTGGCCAGATAGGGACAGTCGGCCCGATGGATGGTCACCCCCTTGCCTCGGGTGATGTAGCCCATGATGGGGTCGCCGGGGATGGGCTGGCAGCAGTTGGCCAACCGCATCAGGAGATCATCCAGGTCCTTGATTTTGAGGCCGGCGGGTTCTTCCCTGGCCTTGCTCACCGGGGGCTCGGGAAGAATCTCCTCCTCCACCGCCGGGGCGTGCAGCCGGGACAATCGGCCGGTCACCTGCCCCGGGGACACCTTGCCGTGGCCGATAGCCGCCAGGAGGTCGTCCACCCCTACAAAAGACAAATCCTGGATTATCTGTTTGAGGTCGTCCCCGTCCTTCACCAGCTTTTGCAGGCTGATCCCGGACTTGCGCAACTCCCGCTCCAGCAGTTCCTTGCCCAGGGCCACGGACTGTTCTCTTTCCGCCACCTTGAGATACTGGCGAATCTTGTGGCGGGCCTTGGTGGTCTTGACGAACTGGAGCCAATCCCGGCTGGGAGTGTGGTGGGGCGAGGTAATGATCTCCACCGTGTCGCCGTTCTGCAATTCCGTGCGCAGGGGCACCATACGGCCGTTAACCTTGGCGCCGGTGCACTGATCGCCCACTTCCGAGTGGATGGCATAGGCAAAATCCACCAGCGTGGCGCCCCGGGGCAATTCCTTGACATCACCGGTGGGGGTGAAGGCATAAACCTCTTCCGGATAAAGCTCCAGGCGCACCCCTTCCAGAAGTTCCTGGGGGTTCTTCAACTCCTTCTGGAGGTCCACCATCTGCTTGAGCCAGGTGAAGCGCTTGGCGTCTTTTTCGTGGTAGGCCCGCCGCTCTTTGTAGCTCCAGTGGGCCGCAATGCCTTCTTCAGCCACCCGGTGCATCTCCCGGGTGCGGATCTGGATCTCCAGGCGCTCGCCGCCCTGGCCGATCACCGTGGTGTGGATGGACTGGTACATGTTGCCCTTGGGCATGCCGATATAATCTTTGAGGCGTCCCGGCACCGGCCGGAACAGGGCGTGGATAACCCCCAGGGTTTCGTAGCATTCCTGGACCGTTTCCACGATGATGCGAAAGGCCAGGAGATCGTAGAGTTCATCCAGGGTGATTTGTTGGGCCTGGAGCTTGCGGTAGATGCTGTAAAAATTTTTGACCCGCCCGTTCACTTCCCCCTTGATGTGGTGCTCCTCCAGTTGTTCCCGGAGGAACTGGCACATGTCCTGTTCATACTTTTCCAGGGCGCCCTTTTTCCGGAACAGCCCTTCCCGGATCTGCTGGTAAGCCTCGGGCTCCAGGTAGAAGAAGGACAGGTCTTCCAGCTCGGCCTTGAGGCGGAACATGCCCAGGCGGCCGGCCAGAGGGGCGTAGATATCCAGGGTCTCCCGGGCGATACGCTTCTGCTTGGCGGGCTCCATGATCCCCAGGGTCCGCATGTTATGAACCCGGTCGGCCAGCTTCACCAGCAGGACCCGGATATCATGGGACATGGAGAGGATCATCTTGCGGATATATTCCGCCTGCTGGGTCTGCCGGTTGCCGAAGACCAGCTGCCCGATCTTGGTAACCCCGTTGACCACATCCGCCACTTCCTCCCCAAAGTACTCGTCCAGTTCGTCCAGGGTGGCGGCGGAGTCCTCCACCGTGTCGTGGAGCAAGCCGGAGGAGACGGTGACGGGCCCCAGGCCCATCTGGGCCAGATGGTAGGCGACTTCCAGGGGGTGGGACAGGTAAGGCTCGCCGCTCAGGCGCAACTGGCCTTCATGAGCCTTGGCTGAAAAGATATAGGCCTTCTCGATGAGATCGGTGTCCGCCTCAGGATGGTGCTTCAGCACTTCCTCCACGATGTCCTGGAGGCGGATGATCCGGTTAGCCATTCTGCTCCTGGGCGATTTGATCCTTGAGATAGGGGATCAGGTCCGGCAACGGCACCATGAGGTTGTCCGTGGCGCGCCGGTGGCGCACTTCGGCCATGCCCTGGGCCAGTCCCTTGGCTCCCACCACCACCCTGAGGGGCAGCCCCAGGAGGTCGCAGTCCTTGAACTTCACCCCCGGGCGCTCGTCCCGGTCATCCAACAGCACTTCCACCCCCGCGGCTTCGAGTTCGGCATGCAGGCCCTCGACACACTCCCTGACCGCATCATCATTGAGGGAGATGGGGATGAGGCCGACCTGGAAAGGGGCCAGGGCCATGGGGAAGATGATGCCGTTGGCGTCGTGGCCCTGCTCGATGGCTGCGGCCATGATGCGGCTCACTCCGATACCGTAGCAGCCCATGTAAAGATAGTGCTCCTTGCCGTCGGCGTCCAGGTAGGTGGCCTTGAGGGCCTTGGAATATTTCAGGCCCAGCTTGAAGATGTGCCCCACCTCGATGCCGTGGAGGAGAGTCAGTTCTCCCCCGCACCGGGGACAGGGGTCTTGTGTAGTTATGGACCTGAGGTCCGCCACCGCGGTGATCTTCACGTCCCGGCCCGGGTTGACCTGCGTCAGGTGGTAGTTGTCCCGGTTGGCCCCGGTGACCATGGCGTTCATCCCTGCCACCGCCTGGTCGGCGTAGATGGGGAGCGGTAAGCCCACGGGGCCGGCAAAGCCCACTTCGGCGCCAGTCAACTCCTGGACCCGGATAAGCCCGGCCAGGATCAGGTCGGTGACCCCCAGCAGGTTTTTCACCTTCACTTCATTGACTTCGTGGTCGCCGCGGATCAACACCGCCACCGGCCCGTCGTCAGTCTCATAGATCAAGGTCTTGACGATGTCGGCGGGGAGCACCTTGAGAAAGGCCGCGACTTCCTCGACGGTGCGGACGTTAGGGGTGGCCACCAGCTCCGGCCCGTCGCCCACCGGCGCCCCGGGCTCGCTCGGGGCCAATGCCACCTCAGCCTTCTCCAGGTTGGCGGCATAGTCGCAACTGGTGCAGGAGGCCAGCAGGTCTTCGCCGGTGTCGGCCAGGACCATGAATTCATGGGAAAAGCTGCCGCCGATGGGGCCGGAATCGGCCTCCACCACCTTGAAGGACAGGCCGCAGCGGCTGAAGATGCGGTTATAGGCGTCGAACATCCGGCCGTAGCAGGCCTCGGCGCCAGCCTCATCGGCGTCGAAGCTGTAGGCGTCCTTCATGATGAATTCCCGCCCCCGGATCAGGCCGAAGCGGGGCCGGACTTCATCGCGGAACTTCACCTGAATCTGGTAGAGATTGAGGGGCAGTTGCCGGTAGGAATGCACTTCTTTGCGCACCAGATCGGTGATCACTTCTTCATGGGTGGGCCCGAAACAGCAGTCCCGGCCGTGGCGGTCGTGAAAGCGCAGCAACTCCTTGCCGTAAATCTGCCAGCGGCCGGATTCGTGCCACAGCTCCGACGGCTGCACCGCGGGCATCAACACTTCCTGGGCCCCGGCCCGGTTCATCTCCTCCCGCACGATCCGCTCCACCTTGCGGAGGACCCTCAAACCCAGGGGCAGGTAGTTATAGATCCCCGAGGCCAGCTTGCGAATCATCCCGGCCCGGAGCAGCAAACGGTGCGAGACCGCCTCGGCCTCCGCCGGGTTTTCTTTCAAAGTCGGAATCAGTAGTCGCGAAAACAGCATAGTCACCCCAATTAGTCATATTTTATCACATTAATCTTACGATACCCACTAGGTTTCCCACAACCCAATTCAGGCCGGAAAGACCCGGGGCAGGCTATTTATACCGGAGATAGATGCGGTCGTCGGC
>Ga0351860_1114_pt2 | contig 9317 bp, 8 predicted proteins | sample BONcelHFGM3001F8_FD_206791 | JGI IMG/M metagenome (GOLD analysis project Ga0351860, IMG submission 206791) | Enriched cells from coal bed in the Powder River Basin, Montana, United States - BONCAT cells FGM rep2 HSBNCT.FGM.300.1.F8 ...
TTCGCATAGACGCTTGCTTTAAAAATACGGAGGGTCTATCCATGTTTTTGTTTAACAAACGTGAAATATTCAAAGGCTGGGTATTTGGGGATTTCTGCGGCGTCAGGGACGCCCTTGAGGCGGCGGGTATCGATTACCGGTATAAGATCGGCAGCAATATGGCGGAAGCGAGAGCCGGAAGGATCAGGCCCCCTCTTGGTTCAAGCCCGCCCAAACATTATCCCTTTACCGTAAAAAAACTGCATTTTGCGCAGGCGCAGAAGGTCCTTTCCAAACGCCGGCCGCCCAAACCCTAAACGGTAAATAGCGATAGTATGTTCGCCTTTTTTCTTGCTAATTTGGCGTACGCTGTGTTATAATGGCTGACGGAAGGCAGGGAAAGACAGGCCGTACCTCGCATCTGGTACGGTTTTTTTTGATAAACAGGGGATAAGAAAAGGAGATTTGTTATGAGGATCGACCATATTGTTTGCTTCAAGTTCAAGGACGGTACAAAGCCGGAAATGATCGAGCGGCATATGCAAAGCTTTGCGGCGCTTAGCAGCATGATTCCCGAAATTGCGGGTTATACGGCAGGGCGTACATTTAAGGTTTCATATGAAAAGACGGCCGATTATGACGTGATGCATTGTGTGAAATTCGCTTCGCAAGAAGCACTGGAAACTTATTTCTTTCATGAGGCGCATCAGGCGTTTATTGAAGAAAACAAGGATCTTTGGCAGGATGTGATCGTCATCAACGCTGACATACAATAGCAAGGGGCGAAGCTGTTGGATTTTAAGCTGTATGCCAAATTCAAGCCTGCCGGCAGCCAGCCACAAGCCATTGAAGCGCTGGTATCTGGTATTCAGGCAGGGAAAAAACATCAGGTTTTGCTCGGTGTGACGGGCAGCGGGAAAACTTTCACCGCAGCCGGCGTGATCGCACGGTTAAACCGGCCTGCGCTTGTTTTGGCGCACAACAAGACGCTTGCTGCCCAGCTGTGCAGCGAGTTCAAAGAATTTTTCCCCGAAAACGCCGTCGAGTTTTTCGTCAGCTATTATGACTATTACCAGCCTGAGGCCTATGTGCCGGGTAAGGATCTGTACATCGAAAAGGATGCGAGCATCAACGATGAGATAGACAGGCTGCGCCACAGTGCGACTTCGGCGCTGCAGGAAAGGCGCGACGTGATCGTGGTGGCTTCCGTGTCGTGTATCTATTCTATCGGCGACCCGGCTGAATACCGCAATCTGAGCGTGTCGCTGCGTCCCGGCATGAAAATAAAACGCGACGATCTGCTCTCAAGGCTCGTGGACATCAGCTACGCGCGCGGCGACATGGATTTTGCGCGCGGCCGGTTCCGTGTGCGCGGCGACACTGTGGAAGTGTTCCCCGCGAGCACGGCGGAAAAAGCGGTGCGTATCGAGTTCTTCGGTGACGAGGTGGAGAGGATACTCGAGGTCGATACCGTCACAGGGCGCGCCACGGCCACGCGGCAGCATCTCGCGGTGTTTCCGGCGACGCACTATGCCGTGGAGCGCGAGAACATGCTCGCCCAGCTTGACAACATACGTGACGACTTATCGGCGCAGATAGAAATCCTCAAATCGCAGGGCAAGCTTTTAGAAGCCGAACGGCTCAAGCAGCGCACCGTGTATGATATGGAGATGCTGCGCGAACTTGGCTATTGCAGCGGCATCGAGAATTATGCGCGCTATTTTGACGGGCGCAGACCGGGAGACCCGCCGTACACGCTGCTTGATTATTTTCCGGACGACTACCTGCTTTTCATCGACGAATCACATGTGATGATGCCGCAGGTGCGCGCGATGTACAAGGGGGATTTCTCCCGCAAGGATATGCTCGTGCAGTATGGTTTCCGCCTTCCTTCCGCTTACGACAACCGGCCGCTTACGTTCGATGAATTTACGGCGCGGCAAGGGCAGACGGTGTATGTGAGCGCGACGCCCGCCGCCTACGAGCGCGGGCTTGCGGGCAGCGTCGTTGAGCAGATCGTACGCCCCACAGGGCTTGTTGATCCCGGGATCACCGTGATGCCTGCAAAGGGGCAGGTGGAACATCTTTTGGGTGAGATTCGCGCGACGGCAAAAATGGGTTTTCGAACGCTTGTGACCACGCTGACCAAGAAGATGTCCGAACGTCTCACGGATTATTATAAAGAGCTTGGGCTGCGCGTCAAATACATGCACTCGGATATCGATACGCTCGAACGCATGGAGATTATCCGCGGGCTGCGGCTGGGGGAGTTTGACGTGCTCGTGGGCATCAACCTGCTTCGCGAGGGGCTCGATCTGCCCGAAGTCGCTCTGGTCGCCATACTCGACGCAGACAAAGAAGGTTTTTTACGCAACGAGACCTCACTGATACAAACCATCGGGCGCGCCGCGCGCAATGTGGAGGGGCGTGTGCTGATGTATGCGGATACCATGACCGGATCCATGCGCCGCGCAATCGACGAAACGGAACGCCGCCGTGCGATGCAAATCGCTTATAACGAAGAACACGGCATCACGCCGCAGAGCATCATAAAGGATACGCGCAGCATGATATCGGTCACCAAACCTGTCAAAGAAGACGGCAAACTGACGCACGCCGAGGCGGTCAAAAAAGCGGCCATCATCGAGAAGCAGATGCGGCAGGCCGCGATGGAGCTTGAATTCGAGGCGGCCGCTGCGCTCAGAGACGAACTCTTCATGTTAAAGGAAATCATCAGAAAAGGGAACAAGACATAACACAAATGGAATTTATCAAAATCAAGGGTGCGCGGGAGCACAATCTTAAAAACATTGATGTAAAGATACCGCGCGACAAACTCGTCGTCATCACTGGGCTTTCCGGCAGCGGCAAATCGTCGCTCGCTTTTGATACCATTTATGCCGAAGGGCAGCGGCGCTATGTAGAATCGCTCTCGGCGTATGCGCGCCAGTTTTTGGGGCAGATGGACAAGCCGGATGTGGATTCTATTGACGGCCTCTCGCCCGCCATTTCCATAGACCAGAAAACAACGAGTAAAAATCCGCGCTCGACCGTAGGCACAGTCACGGAGATACACGATTATCTGCGGTTGCTGTTCGCGCGCGCCGGAGAGGTGCACTGCACACAGTGCGGCAAGAAAATTGAGAGACAGACAGTTGATCAGATCGTGGACGATATCGCAAGACGGCCTGAAGGTACGCGGCTGATGATACTCGCGCCCGTGATCAGCGGCCGCAAGGGAGAACATAAAAAAACGTTTGAGGAGCTTTCCAGATCGGGCTACACGCGGGTGATGGTCGACGGCGCGATATACACGCTCGATGAGGAGATCACGCTTGACAAAAATAAAAAGCATACGATCGACGTCGTGATCGACCGCATCGTGCTTTCTGCCGATTCTCAGGCCAGGCTGCATGATTCGGTGGAAACAGGGCTTGCGCGCGGCGAGGGCGTTATCAAGGTGGTTGACTTAAGCGACAACTCAGAGCAGCGGTATTCGCAGAACTATGCATGCATTGACTGCGGCATCAGTATCGAGGAGATTTCTCCGCGCATGTTCTCGTTCAATGCGCCGTACGGCGCCTGCCCGCACTGCCATGGCCTTGGCACGATCATGAAGGTGGATGAAGACATCGTCATACCGGACAAAACAAAATCGCTCGCGCAGGGCGCGGTGCGCGTTATGGGATGGAATTCAGCCGCCATGGACAGCTGGGGTACGCAGTATTTTAAAGGCATGGCCAAACACTTTGGCTTTGATATGGATATGCCTTTTAAAGACCTGAGCAAAGATATTCAGAGCAAGATACTGTACGGTACCGGCAGCGAGCGTTTTGAGGTGGATTATTCTTCCGAATTCGGACAAGGCACGTTCTACAACAGCTTTGAAGGTATCATACCGAGTATCGAGCGGCGTTATATGCAGACCGAATCCGAAGGCATGAAGGCCGAATACGAAAAGTATATGGCCACGCTGCTTTGCCCCGTTTGCGGCGGTACGCGGTATAAACCTGAGCCTCTCGCGGTGCGTATCGGGGGAAAAAACATCGCCGAAGTTTCAGATCTTTCGATCAGCCAAACGCTGGCATTTTTCGAAAACTTAAAGCTCACCGATAAACAGAGCCTGATTGCCGATCGGGTTTTAAAAGAGCTTTCCGCCAGGCTTAATTTCCTGCGCAATGTGGGGCTTGTGTATCTGACGCTTTCGCGCGCGGCCGGTACGCTCTCGGGCGGAGAAGCGCAGCGCATACGGCTTGCCACGCAGATAGGCTCCGGGCTGACAGGCGTGTTGTACATACTTGACGAGCCGAGCATCGGCTTGCACCAGCGCGATAACGGAAGGCTGCTTGCCACCTTAAAGGAGCTTTTGGCGCTTGGCAATACGCTTATTGTGGTCGAGCATGATGAGGAGACCATACGCAGCGCCGATTATGTGATAGACATGGGCCCGGGGGCAGGCGTGCACGGCGGGCGTGTTGTCGCAGCGGGAACGCCACTGGAAATCAGCGCGAATACTGAATCCGTGACGGGACAGTATCTCTCGGGCGCAAAAAAGATCGCGGTACCCAAAAAACGCCGCAAACCGAGGGCGTATTTCACGGTAAAAGGCGCATCGGAAAACAATCTTAAGAATCTGGATGCAACTTTTCCGCTGGGCGTCATCACGGCGGTCACCGGGGTATCGGGCAGCGGAAAATCCACGCTGGTCAACGAGATACTCTATAAGGCACTTGCCAAAAGTATTTACGGCGCGAAAGACAAGCCGGGCAGGCATTCAGCCATTGAGGGTGCGGAACAGATCGACAAGGTGATCAGCATCGACCAGAGCCCCATCGGACGTACGCCGCGCTCCAATCCTGCCACATATACCGGCGTTTTTACGCCCATACGCGATATTTTCGCCGCCACAAAGGACGCGCGAGTGCGCGGGTTTAACAAGGGGCGCTTCTCTTTCAACGTCAAAGGCGGGCGGTGTGAAGCGTGCAAGGGCGATGGTATCATAAAGATAGAAATGCATTTTCTTCCCGATGTTTACGTGCCGTGCGAAGTCTGCAAGAGCGCGCGCTACAACCGCGAAACGCTGGAAGTCAAATACAAGGGCAAAAGCATACAGCAGGTGCTTGACATGACGGTGGAAGAGGCACTCGGTGTTTTTGAAAGTTTGCCTTCGATACGAAACATACTTCAGGTGCTTTGCGATGTGGGGCTTGGCTATATACGGCTTGGGCAGCCTTCGACAACGCTTTCGGGAGGCGAGGCGCAGCGCGTCAAGCTTGCGACGTATCTTTCCAAACGCCAGACTGGAAACACGCTGTTCATACTGGATGAACCGACGACCGGGCTGCATGCCGCAGATGTGAAAAAACTTGTGGCCATACTCGCGCGTCTTGCGGATAAGGGCAACTCGGTGATCGTCATTGAACACAATCTTGATGTGATCAAGTGCGCCGATCATTGCATTGACTTAGGCCCCGACGGCGGCGACGGCGGCGGGCGCATCGTGGCGCAGGGCACGCCTGAGCAATTAAGCAAAATTGAAGGCAGCGCAACAGGCATGTATCTGCGCAGTGTTTTGGAATAATACAGGATTTTAGCCAGCGATCAGAGCGGATTGCAGCGAAGGGATATACCCGATGAAAACAAACACGAAGATGTGGAAAAAAGTGGCTGCCGTTGATTTGCTGCTGCTGTGCTTTTCTTTAACAGTATCTTTGACCGGTCAGATGTTTCGGGCCATAAAGCAAACTTATTCTTTGAGCTTGACTCAGGGCAGCCTGCTGCTCTCGATACAGAGTATCGGAGGCATTATATTCTCTGTTATATGCATCCTTATCATCGATGCCTTCAACAGGGCAAAGACGCTGATTATCATGGGATTTGCGCTTTGCGGCCTAATGATCGCCATAGGCGCGATCCCGCCGCTGTTCGCCCTTTTTGCCATGTTTGCCGTTCTTGGTTTTTCAGGAGCTGCGGTGAATACGCTCACCAATGCAGTGTTGATAGAAACTGTTCCGGATAAAACCGGAAGGCACATAAGTATTTTACATTTTATGTTCAGCCTCGGCGCCCTGACCGCACCGATAGCGTCGCAGGCTCTTTTCACAGCTTTCGGACTGTCCGCGGTGTTCCTTTTTTTCGGCGGATTCGCATTTTGCTGCACAGTATATGCAGCAGCGGCTTTTTCGGACAGGATGAGGCAAAAGCTGATGAGCGGCAGCTTGTCACTGAAAAGACGCATGAAAGAAACATGGGCTGTCATTAAAATACCCGGAATGAAACAGGTGTTCTTGATCGCGGTCTTTGTTTGCGCTTGGCAGCTCTCGGCCATATATTTTATTTCATCTTATTTCACGGAGATAAGCAGCCAGCCGATGGACGGTGCTTTTGCGCTGTCGCTGCTTTTTTTAGGTATGATGCTCTCAAGGCTTGTATATGCCCGAATAGCGGACAGGTTTTCACAAGGACGCGTGCTGATGTTGACCAATATCGCAGGGTTGCTGGCATGGGTTTGTATATTCCTGGTGCCGGGCATTTCGGAAAAGATGATTTTTCTGGGGCTCGCTGCTGTATTATGCGGCAACAACACACCGATAATGTATGTAATCGCGTGTATGACAGCGCCAAAAAACGCCGCGGCAGCGTCCGGGATCGCGACTCTTGGATATTATATCGCCTTACTCACATTTTTACCCTTTATAGGCTCATTGGGTGATGCCTTCGGGTTAGAAAATGTCTTGATCTTTTGTGCTGCGCCTCTGCTGCTGGCCATCCCTGCGGCGTATGCTTTTCACAGAAAGGTCTATGCAAATAAATATAATTGATCCGTATTATGCTCACACGGATTCAATCTTCTTAACCCTTTTTCAGCAAGAGCGTTTTTCAGGCTTTTTTCCTTGGCAGCAGGAGCATCATCGACGTACGCTTTTTGTAATCTGCATAGCCTTGCTTGGTCGCCATCAGGCGTTCTTCCATCATAGGTATGCTGATAAATAAAAACAGCAGCGTCATAAGCACAGGCGCGAAGAGCGTCCACCAGCGGTCTGTTGCCGCTCCAAGCTGTATAATATAAATACCCCACCAGAATGACACTTCTCCTAAGTAATTCGGATGCCGTGAATACTTCCAAAGCCCGGTTTCAATATGGCGCCCGCTATCGTTGCTGAGCCTAAAACGCCGCATCTGTGCGTCTGAGAATATTTGCAGCAGCACAGCGGCCGCGCATACGGCTGCGCCCAGTACGGAAAGCAGGTTTAAATGACCATGCGACAATGCGCTGTAGTAGGCGGGCACCATGTTGGCGAATACGATCAGCGTCGGCATAAGCATGATGCCGAAAAAGTTGACAAGCTGCCATATTTTCGGATTTTTTTGCCTAAGCATCGTATAACGCCAATCCTGATGCGCCATGCCGCGCCAGCCTATGATCCAGTTGATTGTGAGCCGCAAACCCCAGAAAAGCAGCACGGCAAGAAGCAGCATGTCACTTGTGTTTGCATAACCTTTGTCCCAAACAAAGCAAATAAAAAGCACCGACGGCGCAATGCTCCAATAAGGATCATACAAGCTTGAGTTTTTGAAAATCAGGCTCAATACATAAATGACCACAGTGGCTGCCGCATCAGCGCCAAGAAAGCGCCAGATAGGCAAGCCAGGCATGAGCGCATAGACGGCGAGCCCCACGAAAAATGCAGCCGTATAAGCTGCAAGCACGATCAGTAAAGAAAGCCCCTTCGATAATTTTGCCATATGATACCCCGCATAATAGAATAATGCATTTATTATACATCATTCAAGATGCTTTGGCACAGGTCATTTAAAACTGCCCATGAATTTAAAGAGATCCTCGGGTTTGAAGTTTTTCATCGATCCCATCATGCGCATCATATTCTGCATATTGCGGTATTTTTTCTGCTCATCGGGAGGCATAAACAAAGACATGGCTTCAAACATATACTCGGGTGATGAAACATCCATCTGCCGAAGCTTCTCAAAGCGGCGTACCATACGTCCGAAATTCTCCTGCATCTGCGCGGACTGAGAAAGGCCATGCATCATGGCTGCGGTGTCTTTTGAGGCGTAACGCTGCAAAACATCAAGCAGCGCCTGCTGGCGTGACAGACGTGAAAATGACGAAAGCCCCGTACCGCTGCGTTTTGGCGGTTCAACGGGCGGCTGACGCCGGTAATGCTCTGTCAACCGCAGTGTGCAAAATATGCTCTGTATGGCTTTTCTGTCATCATCGCTTACAAAGGGTTCGATACTTTTAAGCATATCCAGCACAGACTCGCGGCTTTGGCCGTCTTTCAGCGTCATCGAGAGCAGAAAGCTCAGCTCGGGAGAGAACGAGGCTTGTTTTGCGAGATCGCCATAATTGTATGTGGGCTCGGGCGGCGCTGGATAACGGTTGCGCAGCTGTGCCGGCGCGGGGCGCGGCCCGAAGGGAAACCTGAGCATATGTGGAGACTCCTTTTTGTTCGTTGCTATATGATATGCTTATGCTGATATTGCTGTGAACAATGCGGCGCATCGCGAATATATATAAACCCTGGGAGGTGGTGTTATGCCAAAAAAGGATTTAAGGCAACTCAAGAAAAAAAAACTTACGGATATAAACAAGGATGAGATCAAAAAAGCGGCGGAAAAGGCCAATATCAATATAAAAGACATCAAGGATGAAAACATTGAGGGCTTTGAAGAAGTCTTGGAGAGATACGGCGGAAAAAGCGAGACCGAACTGATGGGTGACCTTGAAGAAATGGTCAGCAAAGGGCGGCAGGAAGGCACATTCTCCGACGAGATGCTTGAAGCATTTGCGCAGAATGTGCTGCCTATGATGGATGAAGAACAGCGCGAAAAGCTCGAAACCATCACGAGTTTGCTGAAAATGAACAAGATTTAGGTCTTATCAGAAAAATTGTATATTCGGATGGGAGACGGATCAAGACAGCAGAATAAAGCACAGCAAAGATTGACTTTGGAGAGTCTCCGTAAATAGAATATATGGTGTGAATTCATTATGCCGTATGGTATAATGCAAAAAGATTACGGAGAGGATGAGTATATGGGCAAACCCTTTGTCCTTAAAATACCGCGCATTTTGCAGCTGGTCTCCGCGGCTTGATGTGCTGGGAAGAGGTACGAGCAAGGCCGGAAGCGCAAGCGCCAGTATCTCAAAAACAGCTGTTGCGCCCGCACGGGAAAGCATGATATCTGCTGCGGCATATAAATCGGCAAGCTCTTCATCCACATAACCGAAAGACTTACAGCCCGTTGGTGCACAACAGCACGCCATATTATTCTGGCCGCGGATATGTATCACATCGTATTTGCGTGTCAAC
>Ga0351860_1148_pt1 | contig 9293 bp, 6 predicted proteins | sample BONcelHFGM3001F8_FD_206791 | JGI IMG/M metagenome (GOLD analysis project Ga0351860, IMG submission 206791) | Enriched cells from coal bed in the Powder River Basin, Montana, United States - BONCAT cells FGM rep2 HSBNCT.FGM.300.1.F8 ...
GTTGGGTGGGCCGAACGTGATCCGCGCGCGCCGCCACGACGCCATCCGGGCGCTGCGCAACGGCCGGCAGGTCATCATTCGCGACGACTACACCGGCGCGATTACCGGCGTGGACGCCGCGCTGCTGGATACGCTGCTGCTGGCGGGCCGCCTGCCGGTGGTCGCGCCGCTGGCGTTGGGGCAGGCCAACGAACGCCTGAACGTCGACGGCGATCTGGTGGCGGCGCAAATCGCGCGGGCGTTGGACGCGCGGGCTATGGTCATCCTGAGCAACGTGCCCGGCCTGCTGCGCGACGTGAATGACCCGGATTCGCTGGTGACGGAGTGCGCGCTGAACGACCTGAACCGGATTCAGGGCTTCGCGCAGGGCCGCATGAAGAAGAAGCTGATGGCGGCGGCGGAAGCCGACTGCGACCGCGTCATCCTGGCCGACTCACGGCTGGACGCGCCGCTCGATGCCGCGCTGGCCGGCGGCGGCACGCACATCGTCCGCGAGGTGGCCTATGCTCTCGCCGGCGACTAGCACCTTCGAACTGGAACAGGCGCACACCAGCGGCGTGTACATCAAACGCGAGCTGGAAATCGTGCGCGGGGCGGGCGCGCGGCTGTGGGACGCCGACGGCAACCGTTACATCGACTGCGTCGGCGGGCAGGGCGCGGCCAACCTGGGCCACGCGCACCCGGCGGTCGTCGCGGCCATCCAGCGGCAGTCGGCCGAGCTGATCTCATGCCCGGAGATTTTCCACAATCCGGTACGGGCGTTGTATCAGGCGGCGCTGTGCGCGGCGGCGGCTATGCCGCGTGTGTTCCTGTGCAACAGCGGCGCGGAAGCGGTCGAAGCGGCGATCAAGTTTGCTGTGCTGGCGACCGGGCGCACGCACGTCATCTCGACCATGCGCGGCTTCCACGGGCGCACGCTGGGCGCACTGAGCGCCACCTGGGAGCGGACCTACCGCGAGCCGTTCGCGCCGCTGCTGATGAACACAACCCACGTGCCGTACAACAACATCGAGCGGCTGGCGGCAGCGCTGGACGACACGGTCGCGGCGGTGATTGTCGAGCCGGTGCAGGGCGAGGGCGGCGTCCACCCGGCGGCTGACGGCTACTTGCAGGCGGTGCAGGCGCTGTGCCGGGAGCACGGCGCGCTCTTGATCGTCGATGAGGTCCAGACCGGCTTTGGCCGCACCGGAACGCTGTTCTCGCACACGCAGGATGGCGTACAGCCCGACTTGCTGTGCCTGGCGAAGAGTATCGCCGGCGGCCTGCCGATGGGCGCGGTGCTGATCGGCGAGCGGGTGGGGGCGTTACAACCGGCGACCCACGGCACGACCTTTGGCGGAAACCCGCTGGTTTGCGCGGCGGCGCTGGCGACGCTGGACGTGCTGACGACGACCGACCTGATCGAACAAGCGCGGGTGCGCGGCGCGGCGGTGCGCGAACGGCTAGCGGCCAACCTGCCGGCGTCGGCGGTGCGCGAAGTGCGCGGGCGCGGCCTGCTGATCGGCATCGAGCTGCGCAACAAAGTCGCGCCGGTGCTGCGCGGACTGCAACAACGCGGCGTGCTGGCTTTGCCGGCTGGCGCGACCGTTTTACGCCTGCTGCCGCCGCTGGTCATCAGCGACGACGATCTGTGGGCGGCCGTCGAGGCGATTGAGGAGACTTTAAGCAATGCCGTTTGAGCGTTTTTCCATCATCGAAAGTACGCTGCGCGAGGGCGAGCAGTTCAGCACCGCCACCTTCACGACCGCGCAGAAGCTCGAAATTGCCGGGATGCTGGACGACTTCGGCGTCGAAATGATCGAGATGACGTCGCCATGCGCCTCGCCGCAAAGCGAGGCCGACATCCGCACGGTGGTCAACGCCGGGCTGAACGCGCGCGTCCTGACGCACATCCGCTGCAACAAGGACGACGCCCGCCGCGCGCTGGACACCGGCGTGCATGGCGTCGACATCGTCATGGGCACGTCGCCGCAGTTGATGCAGCACAGCCACGGCAAGAGCATCGACCAGATTATCGAGCTGGCGGAAGACGTTATCACTTATGTGCGGGCGCAGGCCCCGGACATCGTCATCCGCTTCAGCACCGAGGATACGTTCCGCAGCCGCGAGGCCGACCTGCTGCGCGTCTACCTGGGGATCGCCGACCTGGGCATGGTCAACCGCCTGGGCGTGGCCGACACCGTCGGCGTCGCCATGCCGAACCAGGTCTACGCGATGGTCCATCAACTGGTGCGGCTGACGCGGCTCGACGTCGAGTTCCACGGTCACAATGACAGCGGCTGCGCTATCGCCAACGCCTGCGCCGCGCTCGACGCCGGGGCGACGCACATCGACACGACCATCCTCGGCATCGGCGAGCGCAACGGCATCACGCCGCTGGGCGGGCTGGTGGCGCGGCTGTACACGCTCGACCGCGAGTACGTACGCAAGTACAACCTGCGGCTGCTGCCGGCGCTGGACCGGATGATCGCCGACCTATGCGAGATACCGATTCCGTTCAACAACTACATCACCGGCTCGAGCGCCTTCATGCACAAGGCCGGCATCCACGCCAAAGCGGTTTTGGCCGACCCGACGACCTACGAGATCATCGCGCCAGACGACTTCGGACTGGTGCGCGAGATCGCCATCGGCCACCGACTGATGGGCTGGAACAGCCTGCGCCAGCGAGCGCAGACGCTGGGGCTGGCGCTGGACGATACGACGCTGCGGGCGCTGACGCTGACGGTCAAAGAGATGGCCGACACGCGCTCGCTGTCGGTGCAGGAAGTGGATGCGATTCTGCACGAGGCGGCGAGCGCATGAGCGACGTGGATTCGTGGCGTAGCCGGCGGATGAGGTTGCACTTTGGGGTACGGAGTTTACCGCGATGGCGCTTCGCGCCCGGACACGCTGTAGCGTGTCCCTACGCACACCCGTCTCTATTTGGAACATCGTTTCGTCAGGCGCGTGGAGCGGATGAGCTGGATGTTTGGATGAGCGAAGCAAGTGGATTGGCGGTCATAACGTTATGAGTGGGCAAACGTTTGTCGAAAAAGTGCTTGGCCGCGCCGGTGGCAAAGTGGATGCGCGGGCGGGCGATATTCTGGATGTGACGCCGGACATCATTTTTAGCCACGACAACACAGCGGCGATTCGCAGGATTTTCGAGAAGATCGGCGCGCCGGGCATCCTCTATCCTGAGCGGGTTGCGATCACGCTGGATCACGCGGTGCCCGCGCCGACGACGCAGCACGCGCAGAACCACGCCGAAATCCGGCAGTGGGTCAAGCAGCAGGGCATCAGTCACTTCTACGAGGTCGGGCGCGGCATCTGCCATCAGGTCTTCAGCGAAGAAGCGGTGGTGCTGCCGGGCGAGGTGATCCTCGGTTCGGACAGCCACAGCACCCACTTCGGCTGGATGGGCGCGTTTGGCATGGGCGTGGGCCGCACCGAGATGGCGGCGCTGTGGGCGACCGGCCAACTGTGGCTGCGCGTGCCGGAAGCGATGCGGGTGACACTGAACGGGCGGCTGCCGTTTGGCGTCACGCCCAAGGACATCGCCCTCAAAATCATCGGCGACCGGCAGGCGGACGGCGGCCAGTATCGCTCGGTCGAGTTCAGCGGCGACACGGTGGACGACTTCACGCTGGACGAGCGCGGCGTGCTGCCAAACATGATGGCCGAGTTCGGGGCGATGAACGCCTACCTGCCGCCGAATCAGGTCGTCTTCGATGCGCTGGAAGCAAAACGTACGCGCGACTACACGCCGCTCTACCCGGATTTCGACGCCCTCTACGCCGACGAATACGCGCTCGACGTGACGACGATGGAGCCGATGATCGCGCTGCCGCACTCGCCGGACAACGTCGTGCCGCTGTCGCAGGCGGCCGGGCAGCCGGTGCAGCAGGCGTTCCTGGGCACCTGCACCAACGGCCGCTACGAGGACCTGGAAGCGGCGGCGGCGGTGCTCAAGGGGCATCACGTCCGCGTGCGTATGATCGTCATCCCGGCGAGCGCGCAGGTGTTGCAGCGGGCGATTCAGTCCGGCGTGCTGTCGACGCTGGTCGAAGCCGGTGCGGCGATTGCGACGCCCGGCTGCGGCCCGTGCATGGGCAACCACATGGGCATTCCAGCGCCCAATGAAGCCACCATCAGCAGCGCTAATCGTAACTTCCGTGGCCGCATGGGCACGCCCGATGCGCCGGTTTACCTTGCCAGCCCGTACGTCGTCGCCGCGAGCGCCATCTGCGGAGCGATCACTGATCCCAGGGAGTTTCTTTCATGACACAACATCGCGTCTGGGTTTACGGCGATAACGTCAATACGGACGTCATTTTCCCCGGCAAGTACACCTATACGCTCCAGGGCAACGACACGTTGGCGGCTCATGCGCTGGAAGACCTGGACCCGACCTTCGCGGCCAACGTGCAGCCGGGCGATGTGATCGTCGCCGGGCGCAACTGGGGCTGTGGCAGCAGCCGCGAACAGGCGGTGACGGCGCTGAAGTATGCCGGAATCAACGTTATCATCGCCGACTCGTTCAGCGGCCTCTATTTTCGGAACTGCATCAACCAGGGGCTGCTGCCGGTGGCGCTGCCCGGCTTCAGCCGGATGGTGCGTACCGGCGACCTGATCGAGATCGACCTGGATGCGGGGATCGTGGCGACGGCGACGACCGCGCTGGCAATGCCGCCGCTGCCGCCGTCGGTGCGCGCGATTCTGGACGCCGGCGGGCTGCTGCGGATGTTGCAGCGGCGCTTCGTGGAAGAGAACGCGAGGGACGATGACAGCGTCGCGGTGTAGATTGTTGCCCTCACCCCCAGCCCCTCTCCCTCGGGGCGAGGGGAGCCAGAGAAAACTTGTTCCGGCGGTTCAGCAATGGAGCCAGACCAGTTATCGCTTTTGGATTACTTGTGTAGCCTACGTAAACGGTTCCAGCGAGTGGACTCTTAAGCCCCTCGCCCTGCCCTTTCAGGAGGCTTCGCACAGGGAGAGGGGTTGGGGGTGAGGGCTGACGAGCAATCACACAATCACTTACTCCCAGCCACCGAAACCTCTGTCAGCGACGTGCTGCTGGGGCTGGTGAGCCGCTACAGTCCATCGCGGGAAGAGGGCGAGGCGGTGCGCTTTCTGGTCGAGTGGATGGCGGCGCACGGCTTCGAGACCTGGGTAGACGAGGTCGGCAATGCCTGCGGGGCGCGCGGCCCAGCCGATGCACCCAATACGCTGGTGCTGCTCGGCCACATCGACACCTATCCCGGCAATCTGCCGGTCGAAGTGCGTGACGGCTTGCTGTATGGCCGTGGCAGTGTGGATGCCAAAGGGCCGCTGGCGGCGTTCGCCGAAGCAACGGCCAGCGCGACGATCCCCGATGGCTGGCGGGTGCTGGTCGTCGGCGCGGTCGAAGAGGAGTGCGCTACCAGCAAGGGCGCTCGCCATATTCGGGATCAGGTGCAGCCGCAATTATGCATCATCGGCGAGCCGAGCAGCGCCAACCGGGTGACGCTGGGCTACAAGGGCCGCCTGCTGGTCGACTACACGCTGACGCAGCCGGTCGCCCACACGGCCCGCCCGGAGCCGAGCGTCGGCGCACGCGGCGTGGCCTGTTGGAACGCTGTCGAAGCCTGGGCGAACGAAATCAACGCCGGCGTGGAGCGCTATTTCGACCAACTGATGGCCGATCTGCGCAGCATCAACACGTCGTCGGACTTCCTGAGCGACACAGTAACGATGACGCTGGGCTTCCGGCTGCCGCCACGGCTGACGCCTGACGAGGTGTTCGCGCGGGTGCAGGCGCTGGCCGGACCCGACGCGCGGCTGCACGGCTACAGCGCCGAGCAAGCCTACCAGGGCGACAAGAACAACGCATTGGTGCGCGCTTTCCTGCGGGCGATCCGTGGGCAGGGCGGGCAGCCGGGGTTCGTCGTCAAGACCGGCACCAGCGACATGAACGTGGTCGGCACGCACTGGGATTGCCCGATCGTGGCCTATGGGCCGGGCGATAGCAACCTGGACCACACGCCGGAGGAACACCTGTCGCTGGCGGAGTACGGGCAGGCGGTGGCGACGCTGCGAGCGGTGATCGAAGGGCTGGCGTGACGGGTTGGCGCGCGCACCGTTTAAACGGAGAAATTTCACCGGGGCGCATTTCTTCCCTCAAATGAGCGAAGAAAAACGGCCAGGAAACGGTGCGAAAACCGGCTGTAAAACGGCCGGAAAACGGTGCGAAAACGGCGGCTTAACACAAAAACGGTGAGCGTTCGATTGTTCAGGTGCGCCGGCGACGACGAGGCATCAACGAGGCGTGTGTACGGGCGTCGTTGATGCTCAGGCGGGCGTGTAATGATAGTATACGCCCAGGTAGAATTTCGGGAAGTATTACGGTCGCGGCGCGGTGTGCGGCGTAATCGGAGCGCCGGCGGACAGTGTAAGGAAAAGCGGCCCGGTCGATGTTGTCGACCGGGCCGCTCGCTTGGGGTGCTGTGTGGCTAGCTCGGGCGCGTCGCGTTGGCGCGCTCGGTGACGCGGACGACGAGCTTCTGGACTTCGGTCAGCAGCTCGTCGTGGCTGTAGGCGCCCTTTTGCAGGATGCGCTGGACCTGCTGGTTGAGCTTTTCGCGGTCCTCGTTGGTCAGGCTCATGGCGGTGATGACGACGACCGGGATATCGGCCCAGTGCGGCCGTTTGCGCATTTCGGTCAGGAACTCGAAGCCGTCCATTTCCGGCATCATCAGGTCGAGCAGGATGATGTCCGGCGTCTCGATGGCGAGCTGTTCCAGGGCGACGCGGCCGTTTTCGGCCTCGCAGACCTGCCAGCCTTCGCGCTGAACGGCGCGGGCCAGCACTTCGCGGGCGGCCGGGTCGTCTTCGACCACCAGCACGGTGCAGCCGGTCGCCTCGCATTCGAACTTGCGCAGCACGCTCACCAACCGCTCGCGGTCGATCGGCTTGGTCAGGTAGTCGGACGCGCCGAGGGCGAAGCCCATGTTCTTGTCGCCGACGATCGACATCATGATGACCGGGATGGAGGAAAGATCGGGGTCGGCCTTGAGCGCGCTCAGGACCGCCCAGCCATCCATGCCCGGCATCATCACGTCGAGGGTGATGATGTCCGGCGAAAGCTCCCGCGCGCGTTGCAGGCCGATGTCGCCGGTCGGGGCGGTTTCGACGCGGAAGCCTTCTTTATTGAGGAAGCGGCTGACGACCTCGCGGACGACGGCGTCGTCGTCGATGACGAGCACGAGCGTTGCGCCGGCCGGGACATTGGCGAGCCGCGCCAGCGCCGGAATGTGGATTTCGACGTCCGGCTGCGGGATGTTGGCCGGCAGGGTGACGGTGAAGACCGAGCCTTTGCCGACTTCGCTGGTGACGGTGATATCGCCGCCCATCATCTGGCAAAAGCGCTTGCTAATAGCGAGGCCAAGACCGGTGCCGCCGTACTTGCGCGTCGTCGACGAGTCCGCCTGGGAGAAGTCCTGGAACAAGCGGCCGATCTGCTCGTCACTCATGCCGATGCCGGAGTCGATGACGCGGAAGGCGATCCAGTCGCCATCGGTGCGGGTGGTGCGCTCGCACTCCAGCCGGATTTCGCCGTCCTTGGTGAACTTGCTGGCGTTACTGAGCAGGTTGAACATAATCTGGCGCAGCTTGGTCATGTCGGCGTTGATGACGCCGGTGCTGGTGGTGCAGTCGACGTTGAGGTGGTTGCCGTTCTTTTCGATCATCGGCGCGATGGTGGTGACGACGTCGCCGACCATGCGCGGAATGTCGATCATCTCCAGGTAGAGATCCATCTTGCCGGCTTCGATCTTCGACAGGTCGAGGATATCGTTGATGAGCGAGAGCAGATGGTTGGCGGCGGTCTGGATCTTCTTCAGGTCGGGGACGAACTCGTCCTGGCCGGTTTCCTCGCACTCTTCCTCGATCAGCTCGCTGTAGCCGATGATGGCGTTGAGCGGGGTACGCAGCTCGTGGCTCATGTTCGCCAGGAAGGTGCTCTTGGCCTTGTTGGCATCGAGCGCCTGGTCGCGGGCGGTGACCAGCTCTTTGGCGATGTTGTTGAAGGCGATGGCGACCTGAGCCAGCTCATCGCGGTTTTCGAGCACCAGATCGCCATCCATCTGCCCGCTGATCATGCGCTTGGAGGCGCGGTCGAGCGCGCGAATGGTGTTCTGAACCGAGCGGTAGAAGCCGACGAACAGGTAGACCGCCGCGACCAGCGCCAGCGCCGTGACCAGCACGACGTTGGAACGGACGGCCATCAGGTTATCGATGCGCTCGATCAGCAGGCTATTCAGACTCTCGGCCGACAGGTGGTACAACTGCGTGAACGACTCGATGCTCGTGCCGGCGGTGGTGGCAAAGCTGACGGGGTTGAGGCTGACGACGGCATAGTCGAGCGCGTCGACGGTGATGCGCAGCTCGCGCTGGGCCAGTTGCAGGTCGACAAAATGCAGATAACGCTCGGTCGCGACCTGCATCTCGGCGTTGGCCTGGTGCAGGGTGCGAAGGCGCGAATCGGCGGCGACGGCGTAATTAAAGCTGTTCTGGATGGACTGAAGCCCGGAGCGGGCCAGACCGTTGAGAATAATGAAGCGGGTTTTATCTTCGGCCGACTCCCGGCTGCGGGTGGCGACCTGAAGGCCAAGCGCACGAATCTGGCTGAGGTAATCGACCGTAATCGGCAGGTTCGAGATGAGGTTATCCATCAGGTAGTAGCTGTCGATGTTCGGGTCGAGGATCAGGTTCGAGTTATTGGCGATAACCGTAATCAGGCCGAGTGTGTCTTTGACAAGCGCCTGATAGGCGGTGGGCTTGTCTTCCGGCGGCATGATGCGCAACTGGCTGTTGAGCGTGATCCACTGTTCGCGCAGGGCGGTCCACTGGTCGGAGACGCGCAGCGAGTCGCCAAGTTGGGCGTCGACGGCGTTAACGGCGCGGATGCTGTCGGCGATCTCCTGCTCGACGGCTTCGAAGCGGGCGTCGAGCGCGGGCGGGCGGTTGAACTCGGCGGTCGCCAGCCCGGCATGTTCCTGGATGCCGGTCAGGAACTCGTAGAGCGGCACGACGTAGGTGACGCCGTTCTGCTCCTTGGCCGCGAAGTCGATATCCCAGTTGATCTGTTCCAGGAACTGGCTGAGTACGAGGATCAACGGCAGCAGCAACAGCGCGCCGATGAGCACAAATTTCTCAGGATATTTGAGCCGGCCCATCAGCTCGGTGGCGGGCTGCAAGAGTTTCATGTTGGGGATCTCCAAAGAAGTTAAGAATCAGTATACCCGAGAGATTAACGAAGCACCGTGGAGATTCCA
>Ga0351860_1152_pt1 | contig 9108 bp, 8 predicted proteins | sample BONcelHFGM3001F8_FD_206791 | JGI IMG/M metagenome (GOLD analysis project Ga0351860, IMG submission 206791) | Enriched cells from coal bed in the Powder River Basin, Montana, United States - BONCAT cells FGM rep2 HSBNCT.FGM.300.1.F8 ...
CGATTTATCGATGTGAATATCATTTTGTCTGGGTTCCCAAATATGGGTAAAATCCCTCAAAGGGATAAAATTTCCCATAGAAAAAATGAAGTACCTTAATTAAATAATGGTTTTTTATAGAAAGTTTTTTCCCATTTTTAAGGTAAGGAAATGGTCGAAATTTTGGGAAATTTTAAACATCCAGAATCTCCTCTAAATTGATATATTCCAATTTTGTATTAAACCCCTCAAAAGCCTCTTTTATTACCTATAAATAACTTTGCTTAAATAAAACGTTCATTTAACTTAAGTATATTTATTACATAGAAATATATCTTTATTTTTATCAATATATGATTAAATTAACAAAAATAATGTGTTTATTTTAGCATTATAATAAATTAAAAATTCTATGGGATATTTTATCCCTTTGAGGGATTCTACCCAAATATCGTTATCATATATTGTTGAAAGATATAAAGAAACGGCTTAAGGATATATTAATAGAATTATGTGAATGGCTAGATATAAAGATATTAGAGGGAGCGGTATGTAGCGACCATGTTCATATGTATGTATCAGTGCCTCCGAAATATTCACCTTCATATGTTATGAAGATACTAAAAGGGAAAAGTGCCGAGCGATTAAGGAAGGAATTTCCTGATTTAAGAAAGAGATATTGGGGACTGCATATATGGGCAAGAGGATATTTTGTAAGTACTGTAGGAGTGGAAAGTGATGTTATCAAAAGATATGTACGTATTCAACAAGAGAATGAGATTAGAGGAGAGCAATTAAGGCTTTGGAAAGACAACGACGAATGACATTGTCAGGAGGTGTTGTCTTGTCCCCTAAAGCCACCGACAGGGTCGGTGGTTGTTTACTTCAAAATTTTCTAATCCCATTACTCCCTGGCTTTCAAGGGTATTATTTGAATTACTGTTTTCTTTTCCTGTAAATGTAGTAGGTGTAGCATCTGGAATATCAGGAGATTCTACTACAAGCCTTGCTATGATTTCTGTTTCTCCGGAGTAACTGATTACAGGAGTAGGAGTTGGGAGAGGACCTATATTTACAATGGAATTGGAAGTAATAACGGGCTGTAAGGTTATATCTGGAGGGATTGCTTTTAGAGTAAATCCCTCCTTGCCTAAATCTAAATCAACAGGTTGCATACCAGGTTTTATTTGAACCGGTTCCTTTGTATCTACATGGAACATTTTAAAAGCACCACTACGCCAGATTCCCCAGGCTTCTGCTCTGACATTTACCTTTACGGCAGGCAGAGGACCTATTACTGCTCTATCTTCGCCTAAATTCCAGTTGATAGTTGCTTTTGCTTCTTTCCCATCACCGGTTGTCATAACACTCTCTTCCAGGGCATTCTCTTCACGAACTTTAACTACAACATACATTACTCCGTCTGGCATAGATGCGATAAGTTCATTGTCTTTATTGCCGGAAGAAATAATACATTTATCGGAAACAGAGTCATTCTGTGGCCATACAACTTCAACAACTAAATAACCATAACCCAAAGGATTGACAGTTGGAGTTGTAATAGATGAAGGTTGAGTTATTACATCGTTTCCTCCGCCACAGCCATAGGATATGATAAGAGAAAGTATAGTTAAAAAAAATAGTGTTAGTAAAAATTTGATTTTCATTATGAATCCTCCCTTATTGTTTTGGTGAAAATTTCTTAATGGCACCGTTGCCGGAGTCAACATACACATTTCCTTTAGAATCTATTTTCATATCAGTATATGTAGTATCGTACTGATGTTCCGTGCCTTGAGAATTCCATTCTGTTATAAAATTCCCACTGGAGTCAAATTTCTGGATATGATAGATATTTCTACCATCTATACTTAATGCATATAGGTTGTCATCTGGATCTATTTCTAAACTACCAAAATACAATTTATCTTTATCCTTAGAGAACCATTTCTTTATCAATTTACCGGAAGAATCGAATTTGGCAAAAAAACCATTCCCATGAATGCCAAACTTTAATATGGTATAGATATATCCTTTAGAATCTACTGCTAAATCACATATCAGGGCGCCGCCCAGGGAATTAGATCTTTTTTCATACCACTTGTGTTCAAACGGATATAAAATAGATTGTAACTTCCAGTTAGCATCATACTTTTCTATATATGTCTGTGAGGCTAAATAAAAATTACCATTTTTATCCTTTGTAAGGTGCCTGACAAATTTTTGTACGCCAGAATCTTTTTTTGTTTCTATGACAGTTATAAATTTACCATTTAGATCAAAAATATCGATATAACTGTTATAGTCATAATAGGAAAAACCATCATCACTATTCAGCCTAAAGCTATGATATGCTTTTCCGTAAATAAGGTAAATATTTTCTTTATCGGCAAGAATATCGGCTACTTCTTTATCGTAAGATGTTCTTTTCTTTCTTTCTGAAAACCAGCCGGTTATATATTTACCCTGAGAATTATATTTTTTAATATTGACGAGATCACCTGAATAATATGCCAGATAAAAATTCCCTTCAAAATCTACTGTAAAAGGTTCACCTCTAATATGCTTAACATCGTATTCTCCTATACAAATATAGTCTTTTATTTGAGGAGTAGTCAAATGTTTTACTGTAGGAGTAGCCATAAACTGCTCTGTCACACATCCTGTAAGGATAAAGCACCATATGAAACATAATATTATCAAATATTTATTTCCCACCTTAATCACCTTACCAATGAATTGTATTATTTTTTGTGAACAGTTACAGTTACAGGAACAGGAAAATAAATATGTTCATTCGAGTCTTTTTGCCATATTTTGGCAGTGCATCCATTAGTATCAACATCATCTGTATTTCGTTCGTAGTATGCCGGATCAGGATTAACTTTATAATGATCTGTTAACGCATTATTTAGAGCCTCTGTTGCATGTAATGGTTTATCTATGTCAAATGATGGTGTCGCTAAAGGCATAGGAGAATGAGGTATATCTAAAGATCCATCACCGTGAATAATGTCCTTTGGACAGTCTTTAGGGCCATACATCATAAACCAGAAGAAATTATAGGCAAAAGGATAAGCCCATGTAGCCTGAGAAAACCTATCATAACCTATATATACTTTGGCAGTATTAAAAGAATTTTTCATATGCCAGGCGCAACAACCACCCCAGTAGACAAGCGAACCTTCAAAATTTGTTGCAGACTTGGCATTGAGATAATCAAAATAATAATTGGTAAGGGCAAGTTCTTTGACCCATTTTCTTACCAGCGCCTGCCCTGAACCCATAGTTATTTCTCTATTACGATAAAACCACCATCCTTTGTTTTGATCTATAGAAGAAGAATAATGTTTAAACTCTTTATCAGAATTCTCATCTGTCCACTTATCTAACGGTGAAAGCTCTTTGGAATTACGATTCTTGGCTAGAATAGTACAGGATAGTCTAAAGACTGATTCTGGAGGTACGTTATCTGGATTAAACGTTGTTTCATCTATAGTTACAGGGCCTCCATGTGCATTAATATAAATTATTCCATATTTTCCTATAGTTTCAAACGTCTTTGGAGTTACAATATTATCCCAGTTTAATGCATAGCATCCAACATATTTACCAAACCAAAATGCCTCACTCCAGTCCATATCAATATCTTTCCTCTCAGGGTCTGTAACATTGGATGTGTCTGTATTTATATATTTTACATCATAGTTATTCTGTTCTAATCTTTTCCGAATATCTAATTCTACCAGATACCTATCAGATTTTTGCCAATAATAAGGAGATAGCATTATTACATCGGCATTTTTGACAGTGCAGTTATTTGAAGTAGCAGTAAGATGAGTAAAAGGTTTTATTTCCTCTTTCCTGAGTAACGGATCATCTGTCCCCTGTTCCTCCATTATTATTGGATCCGAAGTGGAAATACATTCATTTCTACCATCTTTGAAAATAACCCATATATCATAAGGATTACCTATTGAAGCGGCACCTGATATTTCATCGGGTATAGGAGGCCCATCAGACACTTGCCCATTAAGCCATTGTATAGTGCGTTGATTCGCTTGAAGTTTCCCTAATTCTGCCTCCCATTTCTCATACTGGCAAATAACCTCTTCTATTTTTTCCTCATAGAATTCATCATAACGAGGTCGTGGAGTAGGAGTAACGCTCGGAGTCCAAGTAGGAGTCGGCGTTGGCGGAACTCCAAAAACAAACCCCGTCACATCTTGATTAAAGAAATCAATTACCTTCTCCTCCCTATGCCTTACCTTCTGACCATTTTCTGTTGTCCACCATGTGGCTCGGACTTTTACATTATGTGCTTTAAAGACCTTTTGTAAGGTATAATTCCCGTTTTCATCTAACTTGCAATGGCTTTTCGGACCAAAAGATTTTACAAAACCCTTGACCAGCGTGGCTCCACCCGTATATACAGTGCCGGAAATAGATGCCGCAGCTTTCACTATCTCTACCGGTATTTCAAGCTGTAAGTCACTTGTCTTAACAGTTATAGTAGTACTTATCGGCGTTGAAAGACTCTTCTTTGCATGGAAACAGACCCACGCTTTAGTATAATCTTTCTTTCCGCCTTTACAGAGAAAGATTTGGGGAGAAATACAGCCCAAGGAAGTATCATTTAAGGTAATAGTCAAGCCGGCGTTTTTAAGATTCGTAGTCGGATAGGAGTAAATCAAAACTTCCACTACCTCTCCAGGCATTACCATTATCTTTGAAGGTGATGATTTTAAGCCGGGGGTGGTATCATTACATGATGAACTTATATCACCACTGGTTACCGTCTCTGCCTCTAAACAGGTATCCTCGTTAATAACAACCTCAAGCTCTGTTGAAGAATTGCCTGCTTCTGTCAGCACCTGACTATTGAAACTTCCATCGGCATTTACAGGTATTGGCTCACTATTTTCTGAATCCTGATAGCTACTGTATAGATTTGCCGAGGAAGCATAGAGAGGAAGAGGTCGGCTATTAGACAGGGAGGCATTAAGAGCACTATACAATTCCTGGATCTGGGGAGAATTCCAGGTCTGTGGATCTTCTTTCAGTGTATCAGCTACCTGCTGAATAAAAGGCTGGTTGCCTGATGTATCTACTTTGAAAGCAGGTACATCGAAAACTTTCAGGTTCTCTACATTATCTCCTTCGTCTGTTACTGAATTAGTGACCAGAAGATATCCCTCAGCAGGTTTTGTAACAAGAATAGGTGTTGGAGTTGGATTGGTATAACTTACGGGATTTTCGGTGGTGGGATTGGTATTTGGCACTACGGAAGAATTTCCTCCACCTCCGCAATTTGACAGGAATATAACACAGATAACTGCTAAAACTACAGCCATACAGGGATATAATTTTGTTGTTCTAAACATTTTTAAATAACCTCTCCTCTCAATTTAAAGTAATTCCAGATCTAGATTTAGTTCAATCATAATAGCCAAGCAAGCAGCATCTGCTACAAGCATATTTTTTTTGAGACGCTTGCTCCAGGAGGCTAACTTTTCATAGATACATAAAAACTCTGTATGAAAATTTACAATTCTATCTCGTAAAAGTAAAATCCTTCTAAAATTATAAAGTATTTTATAGTTACTGTGATAGTGATTAGTATTTATAAAATAGTTCATTATGAATAATCACCTGACTTTCAGTAAAGTGTTGTGTCAGACTATATTCATTAAATATCAGGATTGGTAAGAATTTTTTTAATATATTAAAAAATCCTGCTGATTTCAAAAAAATTCAGTCAAAAAAAAAAACGTTTATCTAATATAAAGTTTAAAATCCTCTTTTCATATTTTTATTTTTGTATCACTAATATACAATTAGTGGTACAAGATAAGTGGAGTGATGAAGGAAATGGCTAAATAAAAGGGAATCTGGATAATTGGATGGAAGTTATATTGAAGAGATCTGAGGAAATAATGAATTATTCCCTTTCAGATAAACAAAGTTGGAATATATCAAATTACCTGGTTAACTTTTTATTTCTGCTTCTAATTTCTTCACTTCTTCTAATAATAAGCCTGTTATTTCTGCAATTTCTTCTATGGGATATCCCTTTTGTAAAGATTTCTTTGCTATCTCTAATTTCTCTATTTTTATCTTTTCCTCTAAAATTTCTTCCTGCAACGTAGTCAACATCATCTTATTCACCTCCTCATATTCTTCCTGTTTTATTATGTCTTTAAATTCCTTTGTTTCCTCTTCATCTAAGAACAAAAGTCGGTCTATAAAGTGAAGAAGGGTTTCTATCTGCGTTTCAGTCAAATTATAATACTTCTCTATTCTCTTCATAGACTCTGCTTTTACCAGAGCCCTGGACTTTTTCCCATAATTCATCCTGATTAAAAAGGCTGTTACTATTGGGTTTGGATAATCTAAATATTCTTCATACTTATAATTCTTTGTTTTTTGCAGATGAAATTTATAGGTTAATTCTGTTCCCATGAATTCCCTTGTAAAAACATTGCTGATAGGTTCTTTCCATCGGCTCTCGTCAATGAAAAGAGCAAAAGCATAAACCGGCTTTTCGTGTTTCATCCAAATATTACAGAAATACCGGAACATTCTTCTTGGTATATCAACATCTCTGGAACTTTGGATTTCGAGATGGATTAGGATATATTGCTCCTGGCCGTCTAATAGATTTACTTTTGCCAGCACATCTGATATAGTCTTTTCTCCTTCTATAATACCGGAATAAAGCTCTTTATTGGGAAAATCTACACTATTAAAATCTACTATCTTTGCCAGATCTGGGCAAAAGAACTCCAGAAAATCTTTAAAAAAGAGTTCTACTAATCGTTTTGTAAGCTGGTCGCTGTCAACTCGTTCTTTCTTTATGTCCAAGTAAGTATCTCCTTTGTCTTTTCTTTAATTTAAAGGCTCTGTAAATCTAAGTGGGTGTCCTCGTTTAGATAATTCTTTTGCTATTTTATCTTTCTCTTCTTCTGTACCTTTATCTAAACCCTTTTTTAAACCCTGTTTATAGCCATCTTCAAAAGCTTCTTTATAATAATCTTCAAATAAACGTTCTACATAATCTTTTCCTTTTCCTATTGCTTCAACAGCTTCATATGATAAGCCTGTTATATCTGAAATTTCCTTTATGCAAAATTCGTTTCTTCTCAATATACCAACTATTCTTTTTTTTCTTTTTCTCTTCCTTGTTCTAATCCTTCTATAAATCCTTTAGCTGTCCCTTTTATTAAAGCTTCACTATAACACTCCTCAAGAATGTCCTGTAACATAAAATACTCCTCAGTTATTCACTTTATCTTTTCTTTAATTTTACCACATAAGAGATTTATTGAAAAGGCTTGATTTTATTAGGTTTTAATTTTTTTTTGTGGATTTTTTAAAGCTTTGTTCCTTGCTTCAATCTCATCAAGTAAAGCCTTTATCCTGTTATTATATTCTTCCCTCTCCGCCTGCAGTTCATTCCTTAAAGATTTCTCCTGCTCCAGGAGGGCCTTTTCTTTCTCAAAGGACTGCTGCTCTATTATGCTCTCTATCTGCACCTTATATCTCTCCTCTGTCTGGAATAATTTCTCTTTGTTTTTATTTAGTGCATCTTCTGCCTTCTTGAATTTATCTTCTGCTCCTGCTCTTTTAATCTTTTCCAGGTTTACTTCCTTCTTTAGCTCCTGGATCTGATTTTTATATGTCTCATACTCTGCCAGGAGTCCTGCTAAAGTATCATTTTTCTGTCTGTATTCCTCAATTAAAGATTTATTACTCTGGTTTATTTCTGCAAGCTGCTGGATCTCTTTCTGCTGCCGGAGCTCCAGATTAATTTTTTCTTCCTGGATCTTATCTCTTTCTGCAGTAAGTTCTTTAGCAACAGTTATTTTCTCTTTAATAGCATTTTCAAGCTCTGTTATTCTCTTCTGCAAGGTGCGGGCTAAATCAGTTTTTTCCGCAACAAGAGCTTTATAGGAATTGTCTTTATCATTCAGAAGGGTTGTTATTCTCTCTCCTACATTTACGTATATGGCACAGATTCTTTTTGTCAGGGTTTCCAGTTCATCCAGATCCGGTGTTATCTCCGGCCTGTCTTTTTTCACCTGCTCATAGGTATTTAACAGGACTTCCATGAATTCCTTGCCTGTAAGCCCGCTTTCCTGCAGGCTGCCTGCTATTTTCTCCTTCAGGCCATCTGTCATTTTAACTGACCAGGTTGTTAACTCTGCCATATTGATAACCTCCTTATATATAGTTTACTATTTTAGTTAGTAAACATTAGTATTTACAATATTCTATAGTTTACTTTAAAATCCTTCTTTGTTTTAAAATAATTAATTTTTTATTTTATTATAAATGTCATATGTAAGGTTTATTTTATTCGTTTTTCCGGTTTGGATGCCTGAAGTTTCACCAGTGATAAGAACAATTAAGGATCGCCAAAAAAGTAAAAAATGTTTAATTATATAGGAATTTTATTTGCAAAAAATGTTATAACGAAATTCAAGTAAACCATTGCAATTACTAGATTATTTTGATATAATTATAAGTATAAAGGAGGTGTAAAATTGAATATAAGAATAAGTTTAACTCAACTAGAAATGTGAAAGAGGGTATAAAGCAGAAGAGAGTTAGTCTTCAAGTTTTGCCGCAAGAAACTAACCCACCTTCTAGGTAAATCCATTCTACCATGAATACCCCTTTTCAATCAAGAAAGGAGCAAAAATCATGATAGCCGTAAAAGAGACAAGGGAGAAGAAAGAGACCTCAAGAGAAGAGGAGCAGCAAAAGAGGTTTTTCAACTATCAAAAAGACGGGGATTCTTTACAGGTGAGCCAGTTAGAAGAAGAGGGAACCTTCAGGATAGATAACTCAATAACCGGCGGTGCTTATTTTATTACCACAGAAGGACAGCAGAAAAACTGCAACTGTCCAGATTATGTAAACAGGTGTACAGGCTTTAATCCTCCTGTAGAGTGCAAACATATAATAGCAGTAAACAACTGGATCGAATGGCAGAAGAGAGCAAAAGACAGAAGAGACGGGAAACATAATTTCGACCCTCATAAATATTTAATCAAAGTAACCGGCAAAGATTACCTTGAAGTAAAATTCCGATTGCACTGGTTCCGCCTTGAGCATGCAGCGTGG